>ERZ773134.482-NODE-482-length-40937-cov-21.837679_pt1 | contig 40937 bp, 33 predicted proteins | sample MGYA00580856_ERZ773134 | MGnify/ENA primary metagenome ERZ773134 (study PRJEB29015, sample SAMEA2737823) | human gut metagenome | biome: human gut; feature: human-associated habitat; material: faeces | place: China | collected 2012 ... | reverse complement strand
TTGTCCTGCCAAGGGCATAGCTGGGTAGCTATGTACGGACGAGATAAACGCTGAAAGCATCTAAGCGTGAAACTCCCCCTAAGATGAGATCTCTCATCCTTCAAGGAGTAAGGACCCAGAAAGACGATCTGGTTGATAGGCCGAAGGTGGAAGCGCAGTAATGTGTGCAGCTGATCGGTACTAATAGTCCGAGGGCTTGACCTACGAATGAAGCAGGCAAGGCCTTGAGAGGAGCTTTGAAGTTACATTGTTCGGTTTTGAAGGTTCGATTTGAAGACATGCACCTTTCGCTCAGCTGGTACTAACGTCGGCAGGCGTTGTATCGCGGGCAACCGCGGAGCGGCACTTAGCCTGCGATTGAGCACGTAGTGCGAGCAGGAGGAGCAGACAGAAAGATAAGCGCAATGAGCGAAAGAACATGCACCTTTAGCTCAGCTGGTAGAGCACCTGACTCTTAATCAGGGTGTCCAGGGTTCGAGTCCCTGAAGGTGTACCATCCCACTGGATGGGAGCACCATCCAGTGGGGACCCCACGACGCAAGGCATGGCCCGTTGGTCAAGTGGTTAAGACAGCGGCCTCTCACGCCGTTAACATCGGTTCGAATCCGGTACGGGTCACCATTTTCCGAACTTGATAAATGAATAAAGGTTTGTTACTGTAGAGATGCAGTTGCAATACAGCAGTTGGTGCTGATTAGGGCGAGGGTCCACCCGTTCCCATCCCGAACACGGAAGTTAAGCTCGCTTCTGCCGACAATACTTGGCTGGAGACGGCCCGGAAAGATAGGTAGCGCCAACATGGAGAGAAGCCACTCAAGAGAGTGGCTTCTTTTTTTATATTCATAGCTGCGGGAGAGAGAGTCCATCGCCATTCCGCGGTTCGTTTTTACTTATGATGTAAATGCGGAACTCTTTTGCGGAACACTCTCAAAATACTGCCAAAGGTGAAGTGCGTAGATAGACTGAAAACTGCGGAAGATGATATTTCTAACTGTGCCGTTTTCCGTGCTTTTCTTCACCAAGACCTTATCTGATTTGTTCAACTTTTGCCTTGACAAGGGGGAAAAGGGAGACTATAATCTGCCAGTCAAAAAATGATGGAGATTTTAGTTATGAAGAAAAAAAGTTTATCTGCCCTGTTCCAGCCGGTGGAGCTCACGCAGGGAGAATGCTGGAAGACGATTTTGGCGTTTTCTTTCCCAATCATTGTTTCGTACTTGCTGCAGCAGGTCTACACGATCAGCGACGCGGCCATCGTCGGCCAAACGCTGACAGCGCAGGAGGTTGCGGGTGTCAACGATACGTCGTCGCTCATTTTTATCTTTTTGCAGTTTGCCTTTGGCGTCAGCGCGGGCTTCTGCGTAGTCACATCTTGTAATGTCGGCGCGCACAATCCTGCTGGCGTGCGCCGCTCGCTGACGACGCAGATCGTTTTATCCGCCGCGCTGACGGTCATCCTGACGGTGCTTGCGCTGCTTCTGCTCGATCCGATGCTTGCGTGGATCAATGTGACGCCGGACAACGGCGAGGTCTACCGCGCGGCCTATACCTATTGCGCGATCATTTTTGCAGGCATCGGTGCGCAGCTGTTCTATAACTTCATCTGCTCGTTCCTGCGCAGCATGGGTGACAGTGTGACGCCGCTGGCGTTCCTGCTGTTCTCCACGGTACTGAACGTGGGACTCGACCTGCTGTTTATCATTGTGTTCCGCTGGGGTGTCGCCGGGGCGGCCATCGCCACGGTGAGCGCGCAGCTCATCAGCACGCTGGGCTGCTTTGCCTATGCTTTCTCCAAATATCCCGAGCTGCGCCTGCATCAGGAGGACTGGCAGATCACGCGCCATGATGTGACGCGCCATCTGATCCAAGGCATCCCGCTCGGTCTTCAATTTTCCGTGCTGGCGATCGGCATCATTGTGGTGCAGAGCATCGTTGTTCAGTTTGATATGCTGGGTGGAGCGATGGTCTCCAATGCGGCGCAGAACGGTTTCGGTGCGGCAAACAAGGTCAATAGCCTGCTGATGACGCCGCTCAATGGCCTCGGCTCCGCGATGACGAGCTTCACGGCGCAGAACCTCGGCGCGGGCGACACGAAGCGCATCAAAAAGGGCACGATCCAGTCGATTATCATCATGCTCATCATGGCGGCGTGTTCCATTCTGATTGGCCTCCTGCTGACGATCAACGGCACCTATCTTCACATCTTCCTCAGTGCTGACAAGGTGACGGCGGAGACGCTCCGCTTTGGCAATTCCTACCTCTATATCGACCTGTCGCTCTACGCGTTCTTGGGGCTTATCTTTGTCGCGCGAAACTGTGTGCAGGGCATCGGCAAGCCGCAGTTCGTGCTGGGCGCGGGAGCGGCCGAGCTTGTCGCGCGCGTTGCCGTCTGTCTGCTGCTGCCTGCGGCGCTCGCGGGCGGCGTGGTCAGCGCGGAGGCACCGCAGGCGGCGGTCTACGGCCTGTGCGTGGCTGACCCGTTTGCGTGGATGTCAGCCGACGCGGTGCTGTGCATTCCGCTTATCAAGAACATCATGCGCGAAAACTACGACTATCTTTACGGCAGCGGCCAGAAACTCATTGAGCGATAAAAAGAACCATAAACTTGCCCCCTCCGTATTTTGAATACGGAGGGGGCAAGTGTTGTTCATAATGAGACGGAGAAATTTGTTGTCAGTCGATGTTCTTCAGACCGTCATATAGATCGTTGAAGGACATTTCCTGACGGCATCTTCCGTAGGAGAGCTCTTTGTTTTCGCCAAATTCCAGCAAGAAGCATTTGGCAAGCTCTTCCACGGTCTGCTCAAGCGTCGTAAAAAACTGTTCATAGGCAAACTTGTTTGCTGCCGAGCCTTCTTCAAAGCAATTCACGATCAGCGATTCGGTCACCTGATCGAGCGGATACATTTTGATGTGCATCAGCTCATGAACGATGATCTCTTCAAAGTTTTCCTCCCGCTTGGGATTCGCAATATTCAGAAGAATGATTGCTTTTCTGTCGGCGCAGTCGATCTTGATGTCGCCGGTTTTCGGCCACGCGGGGTCTTCCACAAATTCAAGGCGGATATCCCACGTGGGTGTGATCCTCAGTTTCCGGATATATTTTTCAAAAAGTGCGGTCAAGGCCTGTTTTTCTACCATGGTATTCCTCCTGAACGTTCAATTTGCTGCATCAAAGCGTAACGGATCAGTCCTCGAACCATGCCACGGCGCGGATGGGCGAACCATCGCAGTTTTCGAGCTTGAGCGGGAAGCAGCTGAACGAAAACAACCCCTTGCCGCATTTGTCGAGGTCCTTGAGGTTTTCGATGTTGACGATGTCCTTATTTTGGAAGAGCTTTTTGTGGCGTGTCAGGTTTTCGTCTGCGATGGGGTCGAGGCCGATGACGTCGAAGCCGATGCCCTTGTAGTCGCCCGCGATGATGTAATCCATCGCCGCATCATCAAGGCAGGGATAGTCGCCAAAGTAGGCATCCGTCCCCCAGCGCTTGTCCCAGCCGAGGTGGAAGAGCAGAAAATCGGCATTTTCCGCGTCTTTGCCGTATTGCAGGATGCGCTCGAGCGTGATGGCCTTGCCCTCGTTCAAGTCGCTGCACTCGATAACGAGCGCCTTGCCGATGAACTGCGAGGCGGGGAACGCGTCGAGCGTTGTGCGGCCGACGAACAGATGCGCGGGCGGGTCCATGTGTGTGCCCGTGTGGGTGTACATGGTCAGCTTCGTCTCCTTGAAGCCGTCCTTTTCGTAGGTGTTCGCGCCGGCGAAAATGGGTGTCTCCGTGCCGGGATAGACCGGCATATTTTCAGCGATGGTGTGGGTCAGGTCAAGCACGCGCATGGGAACATCTTCCTTTCTGTTGAAATCAAAATCAGAACACGAACTGCACCAGCAGCATATAGCACACCGTGCCGCCCGCGATGGAGAGCAGCATTTGTCTCTTCCACAGGTGCAGGCTGATCGTCACGGCGATGGCGATGAGCTCGGGCAGGCCGTAGGCAAAGTGCAGCACGTCAACATTGCGCAGGCAGTAGACGACGAGCATGCCGAAGATCGCGCCCGGCAGTGCTGAGCCGAGGTATTGGATGTACTTGGGCGTCGGCTTTTTCGAGTTGAAGACCAGAAACGGCAGGAAGCGCGTGAGCATCGTGCCGAGCGCGCAGAGGATGATGGTGATGGTCTGTTGTAAGATCGTCATTTTACCGCCTCCTGCGTCTTGGCTTCGACGGGCTTTCTCAGCGCGGTCAGCGCGACGAGGATGCAGATCATCGTGGGAATGAGGAAGTTGTCCGCGCCGAAAATGAGCAGACACGCAACACTTGCGATAAGACCGATCCACGCGCTGAAATGGTGCTTTTCTTTGAGCCACTGGTCCATGAAGATGACCACAAACATCGCCGTCATCACAAAGTCGAGCCCCTCGGTATTGAAGCGCAGAAGCCCGCCGAGGATGCCGCCGAGCGTTGCGCCCAGAAACCAGTAAAATTCATCGAGCAGCGAGACGAAGAAGTAGAACCAGCCGCGGTCCACGCCCTCGGGGATCTCCGCCGTATAGTTGACGCTGAACGTCTCGTCGCACATCGCGTAGATGAGGTAGGGCTTTTTCCAGCCCGTGCCCTTGTACTTGTCGAGCATCGAAATACCGTAAAACAGGTGGCGCGCCTGGATCATCACCGCCGTCAGGAAGACCTGCACCGGCGCAAACGGCGCGAGCAGCATGCTCGTCGCGACAAATTCAAGGCTGCCGCCGAAGATGACGACGCTCATGATCATCGGATACCAGAAGCTAAAGCCCGACGTGCGCATATAGACGCCATAGGTCATGCCGAGAAATAAAAAGCCTGCGAAGATCGGGATGGTGTGCGGAAACGCGGCCTTCAGTGCCGCAACTGCGGGTGATTTGCTGTGCATGGGAACGGGAAACCTCCATGTGGTGATGAAACGAAGCAGAAATGCGCCGGTTATTTTTGCGCCCGGTGCATAAACTGACCTGAGGTGATACGATGTCCTGTCAGGACGCGCTGCCCGCCGCCGTCAGCGCCGCCGCGGCGGCCATGGCGCAGGGAAAGAGCGATGAAGAGGTCGCGCTGTTCGCCGCCATCTTTACGCAGCTGGGCGACAGCCTTGCGATGATCGTCGCTCTGCGCGCGTGCGAAAAAAGCGGCGGCAGCGAGGCGGAATAAGGGAATCAGTCCTTGGCCGCCTCTTCTTTGTCTTCGTCCTTTTTGCCGCCCAGGGTGATGAACACGCCCGCGACCAGTATGATGGCCGAGCCGAGCAGGATGCGCGGCGTGAGCGTTTCATTTAAGAAGAGAATGCCGACAAAAATGCTCGTGATCGGCTCAAACGTACTCAAAATCGCTGCGCGCTGTGCGCCGATGAGGAACGTGCCCTTCTGGAAGAGCATGACCGCGCCGATGCAGATCATCAGCGAAAAGGCGAGCGCCGCGAGCCATCCGGCGAGGGTCTGCGGCAGGCAGAGCTGGTGCGAGAAGAGACAGGGAAAGAACATGCAGACCGCACTGATGAGCGCCATGTAGAAGGTCATACGAAAGCCCATGACCTCGCGGTGGCGGAAATGCGCTAAAAGCAGAATGTAGACGGCGTAGGTCACGCCGGACGTCAGCGCCAGCGCGACACCGAGCGGATCGACTGCACCGCTTGGGTCGATGAGAAGCAGAATGCCGAGGGAGCACAGGACCGCGCAGAAAAGCGCTTTTTTCTGCACCCGTTCGCGCAGCACCAGGCCGCCGAGCACCACGATGACGGGATAGGCGAAGTGGAATACCGTCGCCATGCCGGAGGCAAGATAGCGATACGAGCTGAACAGCAGGATCGGCGTGATACAGCAGCCGAAAAAGCCGGTCAGGCTGGTCTCGAGCAGCGCGCCGCGGCTGATGCGCAGCCCGCCCTGCTTTTGGCACAGCAGCGCGAGGACCGGGAGCGAGAGAAGATTGCGCAGAAACACCAGCGACATCGGCGTCACGCCCTGCGCGTAGAGAAAATTCGCGCCCAGCGGCATACAGCCGAAGATGACGGCGCTCAGGATCACGCAGAGATAGCCGAGCCACGGCGTTCGACGTTCCATGATTCTCCCCTCCTTTATATGAATAAAGTGAATGCATTTATCATACGCGCGCATTTCCTTCCGGTCAAGTGGGGAAAAGAAAAAACACCGCGTTGACAAATATTCTCGCGGCTGATATGCTGTGATATCATCAGAAAAAAGAGAGGAAAGCTATCATGTTTCTCTTTTATGTAAACCCGATATTGATCGCTGCGGCAGTCATTCCGGCCATTGTCCTGCTGCGCTTTGTCTACAAGGAGGACCGGCTCGACAAAGAGTCACCGGGGCTGCTGCTCTCGCTCGTGATTTTCGGCATTCTATCGACATTTGCTGCCATCGTGACCGAGCAGATCGGCGAGGCGATCTTGGGCATTCTCCTGCCGCAGAGTTCGACCGCCTACAACGTGCTGCTCTACTTCGTTGTGGTCGCGCTGTCGGAAGAGGGCTTTAAGTACCTGCTGCTCAAGAAGCGCACGTGGTATTCAAGCGAATTCAACTGCCAGTTCGACGGCGTGGTCTACGCCGTGTTCGTCGCGCTCGGCTTTGCCCTGTGGGAGAATATCAGCTATGTGCTGATGTACGGTCTCGGCACGGCGGCTGTCCGCGCGGTCACGGCCGTGCCGGGGCACGCGTGCTTCGGTGTGTTCATGGGCGCTTTCTACGGCCTTGCCAAGCGCTACGACAACTTTGGCGACGAGTACCGCAGCCGCCGCTGCCGCCGCCTTGCCGTGCTCGTGCCGGTGCTGCTGCACGGCACGTACGATTTCATCGCAACGTATGAGTACGACGGCTATGCATGGATCTTCGTTGTGTTCGTTGTGCTGCTCTTCGCCGCGGCGTACCGCAGGATCAAAAAGCTCTCGCGCGACGACCGCTTTATCGACGACAGCGACTACTACCACTATGACGGCCCCGAGTTCTGAAGAATGAAAAAAGCGCCCGCTCACCGAGCGGGCGCTTTTTCTATTTGAAAGTTATAATTCCATTTCGTACAGCTCGTCGCCGGCCTTGTGGAATCCGGCGCGCTTGAACATCCGCTGCGACTGCGCATTGAACGAGTAGATCTCTGCGTGCAGTTTGGGGAGGTGCTGTTCCCTTGCGAGCTTTTGAATTTCGCCGATGACGCGCCTGCCGATGTGCTTGTTCTGGAAGCTCTTCGCCACGACGATGTTGATCTCGCCGTCCGGATGCAGGCAGATGTCGCCGCACAGGCGGCCGCAGTACTTGATGTAAAAAAGACTGCCGCGCGCGTTGAGATAGCGGTACATCGCCTTGAGCAGTTTCAGGTCGTACACACTGTCGCGGTTGTCGACCTGCTTGCACACATCCGCATCCTGATACCACGGAAGCGACGCTTTGTAGTTGGGATCATACGGGACGAGAGTGATCTCGCCGTCGACAATTCTGCGCTCCATGACAGACCCCTCTTACATGATGACTTTCGGCGGAAACGGGCTCAGATGTGCGCGATGCAGTCGTACGCGATGCGCTCTCCGCCGTCGAAGGCACCGTGAATGACGCCGCAGCGCCGGAAGCCATACGCTTCCAAAAGCCGCTGCATCGGGCGGTTATCCGCGTGCGTGTCGGCGCGCAGATAGCCGATCTGCGCGGTGCAGAAGTCGAAGCAGGCCTTCGACACGCCACGCGCTTTCCCGTTGGGGGCGAGACGGTGGATCGTGCCGTAGGGTTGATCGAGATGCCACGCGCCGTCTTCGATGACGCGGTAGCTCTCGTCCTCGCCGAGAAAGAGGGCAAATGTGCCGACGATCTCGCCATGTTCAAGCATCACATAGCTGCTGCCGCATGCGATATCATAGGTGACGATGCTGCGGTCTGGGTACTCGTCGCCCCATTGCGAGGCATTGCCGTTTGCGCGCATGTAGCGCTTTGCGGCGGCGAAGACGTCCAGCACCGTGTCGACGTCCTGCAAGGTGGTTTTGCGAATTTCCATTTTAGCCCTTGTGCTGCTCGAACCAGCCGGTGATCTCGTTTAAGCGGCGGATGCGGTGCTTGGGCTTGCCGCTGCGGGAGAGCTCGTGGTTCTCGCCGCGGAAGAGCACGAGGCGGCTCTCGACGCCGTGCGCGATCAGCGCAGAGTACATCTGATAGCCCTGATCGACGGGGCAGCGGTAGTCCTCGAGCGAGTGGAGAAAGAGCGTCGGCGTTTTGACCTTGTCGGCGTACTTCATGGGGCTGTGCCACCAGAATTTTTCGACATCCGGCCAGATGGTCGAGCCGCACTGGTCTTCGGAGAAGTCGGGGCCGATGTCGGACACGCCGTAGAAGCTCGTCCAGTTCGAGATCGAGCGCTGGCTGGCGCAGGCGCGGAAGCGGTCGGTGTGGCCGATGATCCAGTTGGTCATAAAGCCGCCGTAGGAGCCGCCGGTTTCGAAGAGGTTATCTGCGTCCATCTCGGGATACTTTGCGAGCGCCGCGTCGCAGAACGCCATCAGATCATCGAAGTCGACCGTGCCGTACTTGCCGCGGATATCCATGAACGCGCCGCGGCCGTCGGAGCCGGTGGGATTGCAGAAGATGACGAAATAGCCACGGCTCGCCCAGTACTGCATCTCGTGATAGAACACGGGACCGTAGACGGTCTTGGGACCGCCGTGAATATCGAAGATGACGGGGTACTTTTTGCCCGCTTCGAAGTCCATCGGCTTTAGGATAAAGCCGTGCACCTCGTGGTCGCCCGCGGTGAGGTTGAGGGGGTCAGGTTGGGCAACGTATTTGCCGCGCAGCATTGCGTCGTTGAAGTGCGTGACGCGGCGGCCCGTCTCGTCGTAGAGCTCCTGCGGCTTCATATCCCAGAGCGCGCAGAGGAGCATTTTGCCGTTTTTGCGGTCAAAGCAGTCGACGCTGCCGTCGCGCACGAGGACGGGGGAGACGGTGCCGTCTTTGAGCTTGTAGAGCCCCGCGCCGTCGAAGCGCGTCGAGATAAAGTACAGCACGTCGCCGTCCATCTTGAACGCCTGACCGCCGCCGTGGCGGACGTCGCAGCCGACGGAAGAACCGATGGCCTCGCCGTAGACGGCGTAGGGCGTGACGGCAAGCGTCTCGTAGTCGAGCTTGTAAAAGTCACAGTCCGTGTTCATGCCGAACTTGCCGTCCGCGGCCATGACGAGCAGGAAGGACTTGCCGAGCGCGTATGTCGCGATGACGAAGTCGGGGCGACTCTTGACGACGAGCTTCTGACGGCGCGAGGCAAGGTCGATGCGGTAAAGGTCCTGACCGCCGAAGTGCGCGGGGCAGGGGACGGAGACGTCGAGAAGACTGAAATAGACGGTCTTCTGATCCTCCGCGAGCTGGACATCGGAGACGTTGAAGCCCGCATCCGTCAGGCGGGTGAGGGACTTTTTCTTCGCATCGTAGTAGAAGAGACTTTCATACGCGCCGCGCGTGTATGTGCCGCCGTTCCACCACCAGGGTAGCTGAGAGATGACCTCGTAATCCTCGTTTTCCTTTTTGTCGTCAAAGTAGGCTTTCACGAGCTTCCTGTCGCCTTTATAGAGGTCCTCAAAGCCGGGAAAGGTCGAGCCGACGACAAGCAGGTCGCCGTTTTTGAGAGGGAAGACCTGCGAGACGGGGATGGGAAACGTGTAGGCAAGATCGGCCTCGCCGCCGTCGAGTGCGATCTTGTAGAAGCGGCTCGTGAGCGATGGTTCCTTTTCCCCCTCACGGTCGCCCGCGAAAAGAACCGTGTTTTCATCCAAGTAGCAGAACGAGGATTCCTTGCCGCCGCCGGTCAGCGCGCGGACGCGGCCGCCTTTTAAAAGATAGAGGCGGGATTCGTAGCAATTTTTTTCTTTTTTCGCCTGACTCACGGTGAAGCAGGCGCTTGTCCCCTCGGGGGAGAATGTCACGTTCGCAAGTGAGCGGACGGCGCAGAAATCGTCAATGGCGATGGGCTTCATGGGAAAACTCCTTTCATCCGTCTGCGCGCAGAGCGGCGCAAAATCACGCAAGCATCATACCACAGCGACAAATATATTGCAATCCGCGGCAAAATCCGTCGAAGCGCACAAAAAAACATCTGCGGAAACCGCAGATGTTCACAAAAAATGCCTTGACTTTTCTGTACCCATTTGGTAAAATAAAGCGCTTATAAACGGGAAAGGGCGAGGAAAATTCCCCACCCATTACCGAGAGAATAGCATACCGCGGCAAAAAAAGCAAGATGCAGTTCGCTTTGTTTTACAACAAAGCCGGGTGTGTCGAACTGAATAGAGCCGCCGCAATACATTCCTTCAAGCGGACAGGGCTTGAAGAAAAGAAAGGCGTGAAGAGCAAAATGGCCAAAGACAAGATGTATGGCAAAACCCTTCGCAAGAATTTCGCCCGACACGAGGAGATCGTGGAGATGCCGAACCTGCTGGCGCTTCAGAAGAAGTCCTACCAGTGGTTCCTCGATACGGGTCTGCGCGAAGTCTTTTCCGACGTCGCCTCGATCTCGAACTACGCGGGCAACCTGGAGCTGAGCTTCATCGACTACAAGATGGACGAAGCGCCCAAGTACGACGTGCTCGAGTGCAAGGCGCGCGACGCGACGTATGCCGCCCCCCTGAAGGTGAGTGTGCGCCTCTACAACAAGGAGACCGGCGAGATCAAGGAGCAGGAGATCTTCATGGGCGACTTCCCGCTCATGACCGAGTCCGGCACGTTCGTCATCAACGGCGCCGAGCGCGTGGTGGTTTCCCAGCTCGTCCGTTCCCCCGGCATTTACTACGGCAAGGAGATCGACCTCAAGACCGACCTCCCGCTGCTGACGTCCACCGTCATCCCGTACCGCGGCGCATGGCTCGAATACGAGACCGACGCCAATGAGATGTTCTGGGTGCGCATCGACAAAAACCGCAAGATCCCCATCACCGAGCTGGTGCGCGCCATCGGCTTCAAGACCGACGCCGAGATCCTCGAGCTGTTCGGCGATGACGACCGCGTGGCCGTCACGCTCGAAAAAGACGCCTGCAAGACCTATGAAGAGGCGATGCTCGAGATCTACCGCAAGCTGCGCCCGGGCGAGCCGCCCACGGTCGAGGCCTGCGAGACCCTCATCAACAACCTCTTCTTCGACCCGCGCCGCTATGACCTGTCCATGGTCGGCCGCTACAAGTACAACAAGAAGCTCTCCCTGTGGGCGCGCATCCGCGGGCAGAAGCTTTCCTTCCCCGTTGCCGACCCGCGCACGGGCGAGATCCTCTTCGACGCAGGCCACATCGTCACCGACGAGGAAGCGCGCGAGATGGATGCCATCGGTGTCAACGATGTGACCATCGAGGTCGATGGCCGTACGATGCGCGTGTTCTCCAACCACATGGTCGATCTTGACCGCTTTGTCGACTTTGACCCCGTGGCCGAGTGCGGCATCAAAGAGCGCGTGCGCGAGAGCGTGCTCAAGGAGCTGCTCGAGCAGTACAGCGGCGAGGAGCTCAAGGAAGCTATCCGCGACAACGCCGACCGCCTCGTCCCCAAGCACATTCTGATCGACGATATCCTCGCCTCCATCAACTACATGAACGCGCTGGCGCACGGCATCGTCTATAAGGACGATATCGACCACCTCGGCAACCGCCGTCTGCGCTGCGTGGGCGAGCTGCTGCAGAATCAGTTCCGCATCGGTTTTTCCCGTATGGAGCGCGTCATTCGCGAGCGCATGACGATCCAGGATCTCGACATCGTCACCCCGCAGAGCCTCATCAACATCCGCCCCGTCACCGCGGCGATCAAGGAGTTCTTCGGATCGAGCCCTCTGTCCCAGTTCATGGACCAGACGAACCCGCTCGCCGAGCTGACGCACAAGCGCCGCCTGTCCGCTCTGGGCCCCGGCGGCCTTTCCCGCGAGCGCGCGAACATGGAAGTGCGAGACGTGCACTACAGCCACTATGGCCGTATGTGCCCGATCGAGACACCGGAAGGTCCGAACATCGGCCTGATCTCCTACCTCGCGACCTACGCCCGCATCAATGAGTACGGCTTTATCGAAGCGCCGTTCCGCAAGGTCGACCACGAGACCTGCCGCGTGACCGACGAGATCGAATACATGACCGCAGACGTCGAGGACCAGTACATCGTCGGTCAGGCTGCCGAGCCTGTCGATGAAAACGGCTGTCTCGTCAACCAGCGTATCACCTGCCGCCACCGCGACGAGATCGTCGAGGTCGACCGTGACCGCGTCGACTATATCGATATCTCCCCGCGTATGATGGTCTCCATCGCGACGGCGATGATCCCGTTCCTGCCGAACGACGACGCGAACCGCGCCCTGATGGGCGCGAACATGCAGCGTCAGGCCGTTCCTCTGCTCCGCCCCGAGGCGCCCATCGTCGGCACCGGTATGGAGCATAAGATCTGCATGGACTCCGAGGTCGTCATCCTCGCCGAGGGCGACGGCATCGTCACCAAGATGGACGCGCGCGCCATCACTGTCGCCTACGACAACGGTGAGACGAAGGAATACAAGCTCACGAAGTTCCTGCGCTCCAACCACGGCACGTGCATCAACCAGCATCCGATCGTCGACGTCGGCGAGCGCGTGCATGGCCGCCGCCTGAACGAGAACGGCGTGTGGGAAGATCCCACCGTCCTTGCCGACGGCCCCGCGACCGATCAGGGCGAGATCGCTCTGGGCCGCAACATCCTCGTCGGCTTCATGACCTGGGAAGGCTACAACTACGAAGACGCCGTTCTTCTGAACGAGCGCCTTGTCCGCGAGGACTATTACACCTCCATCCACCTCGAAGAGTACGAGCTTGACGCACGCGACACCAAGCTCGGCCCCGAAGAGATCACCCGCGACATCCCCAACGTCGGCGAAGACGCGCTCAAAGATCTCGACGAGCGCGGCATCATCCGCATCGGCGCGGAGGTCCACGCCGGCGACATCCTCGTCGGTAAGGTCACGCCCAAGGGCGAGACCGACCTGACCGCGGAAGAGCGCCTGCTGCGTGCCATCTTCGGCGAAAAGGCGCGCGAAGTGCGCGACACCTCCCTTAAGGTGCCCCACGGCGAGAGCGGTATCGTCGTCGACGCCAAGGTCTTCTCCCGCGAGGCGGGCGACGAGCTTGGCCCCGGCGTGAACATGGTCGTGCGCGTTTATATCGCGCAGCGCCGCAAGATCCAGCCGGGCGACAAGATGGCCGGTCGTCACGGCAACAAGGGCGTTGTCTCCCGCATCCTGCCGCAGGAGGATATGCCCTTCATGCCCGACGGCACGCCGCTTGATATCGTGCTGAACCCGCTGGGCGTCCCCTCCCGAATGAACATTGGTCAGGTGCTCGAGGTCCATCTGGGCTACGCCGCCAAGACCCTTGGCTACAAGGTCGCAACGCCGATCTTCGACGGTGCGAGCTATGAGGATATCCGCGAGGAGCTCATCAAGGCGGGGCTCGATCCCGAGGGCAAGAGCTGGCTGTACGACGGCCGCACCGGCGAGCGCTTCGACAATAAGGTCACCGTCGGTTACGTGTACTTCCTCAAGCTGCACCACCTCGTCGACGATAAGATCCACGCCCGTTCCACCGGCCCCTACTCCCTTGTCACGCAGCAGCCGCTCGGCGGCAAGGCGCAGTTCGGCGGCCAGCGCTTCGGCGAAATGGAAGTTTGGGCCCTCGAGGCTTATGGCGCAGCTTACACCCTGCAGGAGATCCTCACGGTCAAGTCCGACGACGTGACCGGCCGTGTGCGCACCTACGAGTCCATCGTCAAGGGTCACAACATCCCGCAGCCCGGCGTGCCCGAGTCGTTCAAGGTCCTTGTCAAGGAACTCCAGGCCCTGTGCCTCGATGTTCAGGTTCTCGACCGCGACGGCAACCAGATCGAGCTCAAGGAAGACGAAGACGCGATGGATACGTTCAATCTCGCCCACATGGACGCCGAGGATGAGCGCCACCGCAGCAACCCCTTCGCCGATGAAGCCGAGCTCGAGGACGCAGGCTTTGAATATGTCGCTGATGATGAAGTCAACGCCGACTTTGCCGGCGACGATCAGGAAGACTGAGAAAAGGAGGAGCATATAGAAAATGAGTTACGCAACGTTTGACGCGATCAAGATCGGCATCGCTTCTCCGGAGATGATCCGTGAATGGTCTTACGGCGAGGTCAAAAAGCCCGAGACCATCAACTACCGCACCCTCAAGCCCGAGCGCGACGGCCTGTTCTGCGAGCGCATCTTTGGCCCCACGAAGGACTGGGAGTGCCACTGCGGCAAGTATAAGAAGATCCGCTACAAGGGCAAGATCTGCGACCGCTGCGGCGTGGAAGTCACGCGCGCCAAGGTCCGCCGCGAGCGCATGGGTCACATCGAGCTCGCCACGCCCGTTTCCCACATCTGGTATTTCAAGGGCATTCCGTCCCGCATGGGTCTGCTGCTCGACATCAGCCCCCGCATCCTAGAAAAGGTGCTGTATTTCGCCGCTTATATCGTCACCGATCCCGGCGAGACCCCGCTGATGCGCAACCAGATCCTCTCGGAGAAGGAATACCGCGATATGCGCGAGAAGTATGAGGACGATTTCGACGCCGGTATGGGCGCCGAGGCCGTCAAGAAGCTCCTCCAGCAGATCGACCTCGAATCCTTGTCCGAGCAGCTCCACGCCGAACTCAAGAGCGCGAGCGGCCAGAAGAAGGCCCGTATCGTCAAGCGCCTTGAGGTCGTGGATGCGTTCCGCATCTCCGGCAACAAGCCCGAGTGGATGATCATCGACGTGCTGCCCGTCATCCCGCCCGAGATCCGCCCGATGGTCCAGCTCGACGGCGGCCGCTTCGCGACCTCCGACTTAAACGACCTCTACCGCCGCGTCATCAACCGCAACAACCGCTTAAAGCGCCTCATTCAGCTCAACGCGCCCGACATCATCGTGCGCAACGAGAAGCGCATGCTGCAGGAAGCGGTCGACGCGCTGATCGACAACGGCCGCCGCGGCCGCGCCGTCACCGGTGCGAATAACCGCGCACTCAAGTCCCTTTCCGACATGCTCAAGGGTAAGCAGGGCCGCTTCCGTCAGAACCTGCTTGGCAAGCGTGTCGACTACTCCGGTCGTAGCGTTATCTGCGTCGGCCCTGAGCTGAAGATCTACCAGTGCGGTGTGCCGAAGGAAATGGCACTTGAGCTGTTCCGCCCCTTCATTATGAAGAAGCTCGTCGAGGACGGCGCCGCCAACAACATCAAGTCCGCCAAGAAGATGGTCGATAAGGGCCGCACGGAGGTCTGGGATGCGCTCGATGTCGTCATCAAGGATCACCCCGTCATGCTCAACCGCGCGCCGACGCTCCACCGTCTCGGTATTCAGGCGTTCGAGCCGGTGCTGGTCGAGGGCCGCGCCCTCAAGCTCCACCCGCTGAACTGCACGGCATTCAACGCGGACTTCGACGGCGACCAGATGGCTATTCACGTGCCCCTGTCTGCCGAGGCGCAGGCCGAGGCCCGTATCCTGATGCTCTCTGCCAACAACCTGCTGCGTCCTCAGGACGGCGGCCCTGTCACGGTGCCGACGCAGGATATGGTTCTGGGTTCCTACTACCTCACGTTCGAGCGCTTTGAAAACGGCGTTTCCCAGATGGATAACGACGAGTTCTGGCCGCAGGACATTGACTTTGCCCTTGCCGGCAAGCGCTACGACGAGCTGACCGACGAAGAGAAGGCCAGCGTGAATCTGCACGTTTACCGCGACGAGGACGAGGCCATGCTCGCCTACAACGACCACCTCATCGGTATCCACCAGCCCATCCTTGTCCGCACGGTCAAGCAGATGCCGGACGGCACCATGGGCAGCAAGGTCGTGCGCGTTACCATCGGCCGCATCATCTTCAACCGCAACATCCCGCAGGACCTTGGCTTTGTGAGGCGCGTGGATGAAAACGGCGAGCCGACCGAAAACTACTTCGACTACGAGATCACCGAGGTCTGCGGCAAGAAGCTGCTCGGCAAGATCGTCGACCGCACGATCAAGCTGCACAACTTCACCATCGCGGCCGAAGTGCTCGATAACATCAAGGCCACGGGCTACAAGTTCTCCACCCGTGCGGCCATCAGTATCTCCGTTGCGGATATGACCATTCCGCCGGCAAAGTACACCCTCATTGCCGAGACCGAGCAGCGCGTCGTCGACATCGAAGACCAGTTCAAGATGGGCTTCATGACCGAGGATGAGCGCTACCGCGCCGTCGTCAAGGAGTGGGAAAAGACCACCGCGGACGTCACCGACGCCCTGCAGAAGAACATGGACCGCTACAACCCCATCTTCATGATGGCGGACTCCGGCGCCCGTGGTTCGATGAAGCAGATCCGTCAGCTGACCGGTATGCGCGGCCTGATGGCCAACACCGCCGGTAAGACGATCGAGATCCCGGTCAAGGCAAACTTCCGCGAAGGTCTGTCCGTCCTTGAATACTTCACCTCCTCCCGAGGCGCCCGTAAGGGCCTTGCCGATACGGCTCTTCGTACGGCAGACTCCGGTTACCTGACCCGCCGAATGGTCGACGTCTGCCAGGATGTCATCATCCGCTCCGACGACTGCGGCGCGACCCGCGGCATCACGATCGGCGAGATCAGCGAGAACGGCCAGGTCATCGAAAAGTTCTCCGAGCGCGTCAACGGCCGCTATCCGGTCCACGACGTGATGAAGCCCGGCACGGACGAGGTCCTCATTTCCAAGGATCACATGATGACCCCCGAGGATGCCGACCTCATGGAGAAGTTCGATATCCACTCCGTCGAGATCCGCACGGTGCTTACGTGCAAGGCCCACAGCGGCGTTTGCGCGAAGTGCTACGGCATGAACCTTGCCACGAGCAAGCCCGTCGGCCCCGGCGAGGCGGTCGGTATCATCGCGGCCCAGTCCATCGGCGAGCCCGGTACGCAGCTGACGATGCGAACCTTCCACACCGGCGGCGTTGCGGGCGGCGATATCACCCAGGGTCTTCCGCGAGTCGAGGAACTGTTTGAGGCGCGCCGTCCCAAGAAGATGGCGACCCTCGCCGAGATCGGCGGTAAGGTCCGCTTCGAAGAGGCGACCAAGGGCAGCCTGCTCAACATCATCGTCACCGCGGACGACGGCGACAACCGCATCTACTCGGTGCCGCACACCGGCCTTCGCGTGAACGACGGCGACGTCATCGCCAAGGGCACGCAGCTGCAGGACGGCGCGCTGTCCCCGCACGATATCCTGCGTATCCGCGGCACGTCCGCCGTTCATGACTACCTCATTCAGGAAGTTTTGAAGGTTTACCGTCAGCAGGGCGTTGACATCAACGATAAGCATATCGAGGTCATCGTCCGCCAGATGATGCGCAAGGTGCGCGTCGAGGAGTCCGGTGACACGAACCTGCTCTCCGGCTCCATGGTCGATCTGCTTGAGTATGAGGATGCCAACGAGGAGATCCGCGCGCGCAATGCTGCGGGCGAGGTCAACGCCGAGACCGGCGAGCCGCTGCAGGAAGCCATTGCCACGCAGCTGCTCATGGGTATCACGAAGGCCTCTCTTGCGACCGACAGTTGGATGTCCGCCGCGTCCTTCCAGGAGACCACAAAGGTCCTGACTGAAGCCGCCATCAAGGGTAAGGTCGACCACCTTGTTGGTCTGAAGGAGAACGTCATCATCGGTAAGCTCATCCCCGCCGGTGCAGGCCTGAACGCCTACCGCGAGTTTGCTGAGGAGATCGTTCCCGAGCCTGAGAAGCCCGAGGAAGAGCCGCACGAGCCGCGCATCATCACGAATGCCGTCGAAGTGTGAGTTAGGACCTCACGTATTGAATAGGTAAAAAGAGACGCGGAAAATTCCGCGTCTCTTTTTTGCCATTTTGGCGGAAAAAGGGAGAGTTTGACAGCCTCTTTTCAAAAGTTTGACGCGCCGGCGCGGAACGCACAAAAAAATTCGGGAAAAGCCCGTCGTTTCAGCGATTATTTTGTGTAGACAGCCATAAAAAACGCTTGACGGCTTGTGTGCCTCATGGTATAATTTCAAATTGCGTGGGTATGTCCCACGGAATTTGTCATACCGTCAGGAGGGACCTGCCGTGACGCCGGATCTGTCCACTTGCCGCAAGGTAGCGGGCATCAAGCAGACGATGCGTGCACTGCGGGAACACCGCGCGGAAAAGCTGTATATCGCCTGCGATGCAGACCCAGCCGTGCTTGCGCCGATCGAAGCGCTCGCACGCGAAGAGAACATCGAGATCGACGATCGCGCCACGATGGCACAGCTTGGCCACAGCGCGGGCATCGCCGTTGGTGCGGCGGTGATCGCCGTTCTGAGAAATTAAGGTTTTTTCGGGATATTTTACCGATATCCTGTAAAAAATATATATCACATCATTTCAGGAAAGGAGAAACAAGAATGCCTACTTTTAACCAGTTGGTTCGCAAGGGCAGACAGCAGTCGACTTACAAGTCCAACTCCCCGGCTCTGCAGTATGGTCTTAACACGCTGAAGAACAAGGAGACCGACCTCGCCTCTCCCCAGAAGCGTGGCGTTTGCACCGCAGTTCGTACTGCGACCCCGAAGAAGCCGAACTCCGCTCTTCGTAAGATCGCCCGTGTCCGCCTCACCAATGGCTATGAGGTCACCGCTTACATCCCCGGCGTCGGTCATTCCCTGCAGGAGCACTCTGTGGTCATGATCCGCGGCGGCCGTGTGAAGGACCTCCCTGGTGTGCGTTACCACATCATCCGCGGCACTCTGGACGCTCAGGGCGTGCAGGGCCGTATGCAGTCCCGTTCCAAGTACGGCGCCAAGCGCCCGAAGCAGAAGTAAGGCTGCGACCTTGAAATGAGCTTTGCCGAAAAGGTTTGATATATATTTTTGTGTCATTCACCTCTTTGGCAGGCCGGAACACGATGGGGGAGAGCCCCATTCGCGAGTACCTATGATTTCTAAATTATAAGAAGGAGGGAAGCAAAGTGCCCAGAAGAGGTAATGTTCCCAAGAGAGAAGTTCTGCCCGATCCTATGTACAACAGCGTCCTGGTGACCAAGCTCGTCAACAGCGTGATGCTCGACGGCAAGAAGGGCGTCGCCCAGAAGGTCGTCTACAGCGCGTTCGACATGATCAAGGACAAGACCGGCAACGAGCCTCTCGATGTTTTCAACCAGGCCATGGAGAATATCATGCCCAGCCTGGAGACCAAGTCCCGCCGCGTCGGCGGTGCCACCTATCAGGTGCCGATGGAGGTCCGTCCCGCCCGTCGTCAGACCCTCGGTCTGCGTTGGCTGACGGCCTATGCCCGTGCCCGTGGTGAGCGCACCATGGCCGAGCGCCTGGCTGGCGAGATCATGGATGCTGCCAACAACAGCGGCAGCGCCGTGAAGAAACGCGAAGATACCCACAAGATGGCCGAATCCAACAAGGCATTCGCCCACTTCCGCTGGTAACGGAGGAACGAGAGAATTATGGCAAGAAAAGTCTCTCTGGAAAACACCAGAAATATCGGCATCATGGCCCATATCGACGCTGGCAAGACCACGACTACCGAGCGTATTCTGTACTACACCGGCGTCAACTACAAGATCGGCGAGACCCACGACGGTACCGCCACGATGGACTGGATGGCTCAGGAACAGGAGCGTGGTATCACCATCACCTCCGCTGCCACCACCTGCTACTGGAAGGGCAGCAAGAATCAGTTCCCGCAGACCCGCTTGAACATCATCGACACCCCGGGCCACGTCGACTTCACCGTTGAGGTCGAGCGCTCCCTGCGCGTTCTGGACGGCTCTGTGACCGTTCTCTGCGCCAAGGGCGGCGTTGAGCCCCAGTCTGAGACTGTGTGGCGTCAGGCCGATAACTACAAGGTCCCCCGCATGATCTACGTCAACAAGATGGATATCATGGGCGCGGACTTCTACAACGTTCTGCACATGATCCACGACCGTCTCAAGTGCAACGCTGTCCCCATCCAGCTGCCGATCGGCTCTGAAGATACCTTCAAGGGCATCATCGACCTGGTGGAGATGGACGCTGATATCTACTACGACGAGCTCGGCAAGGACATGCGCGTCGAGGAGATCCCCGAGGACATGCTCGAGCTCGCTCAGGAGTATCGCACCAAGCTCATTGACGCTTGCGCTGACCTGAACGACGAGATCATGGAGCTGGCGCTCGAAGAGAAGCCCGTTCCTCAGGATCTCATCCGCAAGACCATCCGTCAGGCCACCATTGACAATAAGATGGTTCCTGTCACCTGCGGTACCTCTTACAAGAACAAGGGCGTTCAGAAGCTGCTGGACGCGATCGTCGACTACATGCCGTCCCCCGTGGATATCCCCGCGATCGACGGTGTGAACCCCGATACCGGTGAGGAAGATGTCCGTCACGCGGACGATAACGCTCCGTTCTCCGGTCTTGCGTTCAAGATCGCGACCGACCCGTTCGTCGGCCGTCTGTCCTTCGTTCGCGTGTACTCCGGTATTCTGAATACCGGTACCGCCGTTCTCAACTCCACCAAGCATCAGAGAGAGCGCATCGGCCGCATCCTGCAGATGCACGCCAACCACCGCGAGGATATCGAGTGCTGCTACGCCGGCGACATCTGCGCCGTCATCGGCCTCAAGAACACCACCACCGGTGATACGCTCTGCGATGAAAAGGCTCCGATCATCCTGGAGTCCATGGAATTCCCCGAGCCCGTGATCCGCGTCGCCATCGAGCCCAAGACCAAGGCCGGTCAGGAGAAGATGGGCATCGCGCTGATGAAGCTGGCTGAGGAAGACCCGACCTTCAAGACCTACACCGATGAAGAGACCGGTCAGACCATCATCGCCGGTATGGGTGAGCTCCATCTGGAGATCATTGTCGACCGCCTGCTCCGTGAGTACAAGGTCGAGGCGAATGTCGGCGCTCCTCAGGTCGCCTACAAGGAGACCATCACCAAGGCTGTCGATCAGGATACCAAGTACGCCCGTCAGAGCGGTGGTAAGGGTCAGTACGGTCACGTCAAGATCCATGTCGAGCCCAACGAGTCCGGCAAGGGTTACGAGTTTGTCAACGCCCTCGTCGGCGGCGCGATCCCCAAGGAATACGTTCCCGCGATCGATGCCGGTATTCAGGGCGCCATGCTCTCCGGTGTTCTCGCCGGTTACCCGGTCGTCGACGTCAAGGTCACGCTGTACGATGGTTCTTATCACGAGGTCGACTCCTCTGAAATGGCGTTCAAGATCGCCGGCTCCATGGCCTTCAAGGAGGCCTGCCAGAAGGCTGGCCCGACGCTGCTCGAGCCGATCATGAAGGTCTGCGTCATCGTCCCCGACGAGTACATGGGCGACGTGATCGGCGACCTCAACTCCCGCCGTGGTCAGATCCAGGGCTTCGAGGCCCGCAGCGGCGCGCAGCAGATCGACGCTTTCGTTCCTCTGGCTGAGATGTTCGGCTACGCGACTGACCTCCGCTCCTGCACGCAGGGCCGCGGCCAGTACACGATGGAGCCCGCGCATTATATCGAGATCCCGAAGAACATTCAGGAGAAGATCATCAACCAGCGCACGAACCGCGCCTGATAAAAAGGTATTGCAAAATACCGCGTTTTACGGTAAAATACCGGTGTATGTAAATGACACCGGCAAACAACGAAATTTTTTCATAGGAGGATCACTCTAATGGCTAAGCAGAAATTCGAGCGTACCAAGCCCCACGTAAACATTGGTACCATCGGTCATATCGACCATGGTAAGACCACCCTGACCGCCGCGATCACCAAGTTCCTCGCCATGCAGGGCGGTGCTGACTACACCGATTACAGCTCCATCGATAAGGCTCCGGAAGAGCGCGAGCGTGGTATCACCATCAACACCGCTCACGTTGAGTACCAGACCTTCGACCGCGTTGGCCACAACTACAAGACCGGCGAGGACAACGCCCAGATTCAGGGCCGTCACTATGCCCACGTCGACTGCCCGGGCCACGCCGACTATATCAAGAACATGATCACCGGCGCTGCTCAGATGGACGGTGCTATCCTGGTCATCGCCGCTTCCGACGGCCCCATGGCCCAGACTCGTGAGCATCTGCTGCTCGCCCGTCAGGTCAACGTGCCTTCCGTTCTCGTTTTCCTGAACAAGTGCGACCAGGTCGACGATGAAGAGCTGCTCGAGCTCGTCGAGATGGAAGTCCGCGAGATGCTCGACTTCTACAGCTTCCCCGGCGACGAGACCCCGATCATCCGCGGCAGCGCTCTGAACGCCCTGATCTCCGAGTCCAAGGACATCGACGCTCCCGAGTACAAGTGCATGCACGAGCTCATGGACGCTGTTGATACCTGGATCCCCACGCCCGACCGTAAGGCCGACCAGCCGTTCCTGATGCCCGTTGAGGACGTCTTCACGATCTCCGGTCGTGGTACCGTCGCTACCGGCCGTGTTGAGCGTGGCCAGCTGAAGCTCGGCGAGGAAGTCGAGATCATCGGTCTGACCGACGAGCGTCGCAAGACCGTCGTCACCGGTATCGAAATGTTCCACAAGCTGCTCGACTACGCCGAGGCTGGTGATAACATCGGTACCCTGCTCCGTGGTGTTGCCAAGAACGAGATCGAGCGCGGCCAGGTTCTGTCCAAGCCCGGTTCCATTCACCCCCTCACCAAGTTTGTTGGTCAGGTTTACGTCCTGAACAAGGACGAGGGCGGCCGTCACACCCCGTTCTTCAACAACTATCGTCCTCAGTTCTACTTCCGTACCACCGACGTCACCGGCGTCATCACCCTGCCCGAGGGCACCGAGATGTGCATGCCCGGCGATAACGTCGACATGAAGGTCGAGCTGATTACCCCGATCGCTATCGAGAAGGGTCTCCGCTTCGCTATCCGTGAAGGCGGCCGTACCGTTGGTTCCGGCGTCGTCATCGAGACCGAGGCCTAATTGATCCACTGAGGGTCATCCAAAGACTTCAAAAAGCAGCAGGCCGCAAAGGCCTGCTGCTTTTCTATTATCGAAAGTGCAAAGGAAGTGCGAAGCCAGCGGCTTCGCACTTCCTTTATTCATATTTGGCCCAGACCCAGCGGTCAAAATCATCCGCACGGAAGGCGGCGAGCTTTGCTGCATAGTCTGCGCTGACCGCAGTAAAGCGACGAAGTCCGTCGTTCATCTGCACCAGCGGGTCGATGCTGCGCTTTTTGGCGGCGATCTTGACGGCGTAAGTACCCTCCGGCTTTTGCGCGCCGGACCGCGTACCGATTATGCGGCGATAATCCTGCCAGCGCGCGGCGAGGACCGGATCAGAGAGGAGCAGGGCGATGACATGAGGTTCGTCGAGGTAGAGATCATCCACCGTCAACACATTGCGCTGCCGTGCCTCACGCAGGAGATCGGCCAATGCCTGCATGCTGAAGCGGTCCTCATCGGAGACGAACCACTCCGACTGCCGCAGCGAGAGCTGGGTAAAGATGTCGGCAATCTCCGCGTGCGCAAAGCAGAGCTCATCGACGTTTTCCTCATTTTTGCCGACAAAGATGTCGTCAAAAATGGGTTTCAGCTCTGCTTTTGGACAGTGGAAGACAAGATGCGCGTTGCCGAGCGTATATTCGAGTCGGTCGGCGGAGAGGCGGGGCGAATCGTTGTCGGCGATGGGATAGCGGTGGTAGTCGTCCACATCGTCGAGCGTCAGGCCGCTTTTATCGAGCAGCGCCATGAGTTCCGGCGACGAGGCGATCATCATGCGTGTGCGGCTTTCGGTCGATTCCTGCCGCATGTGGTCACCGTTCAGAAAGTCGACCACGTGGGCGAACGCGGGCGTCGCAATGTCATGCAGTAGTCCCGCGACAGATTGCTTCAAGTCATGCGTGAAGTGCCAGACGATGGCCGCTGTGCCGAGCGAATGCGTATAGCGCGAATACGGCGCAACGGCGTCGCGGTAGATGGGATAGGCCGTGTATTCGCAGCCGCAGTGCATGCCGACGCGCAAAAGCCGCTGCATCACGGGCGTTTCGGCCATGGCGAGGAGCTCCGGCGGCAGGGAAGCGGTGTAGATATCGGTATACATAATATCCTTTCCAAAAGAAAAGCGCCTTGCCGCGGCAAGGCGCTTTTTTGATTGAATCAGCCGATCTGGCGGGTCTCAACGGTCTCGTCGCACTCGACGCTGTCGATCTGCGCGCCGAGGTTGCGGAGCTTGCCGATGATATCCTCATAGCCGCGCTCGATATAGTGGACGTTCGAGACCTCGCTCGTGCCCTCAGCGGCCAGCGCAGCGATGACCATGGCGGCGCCCGCGCGGAGATCGTAGGCCTGCACGCTCGCAGCGGTCAGGTGGTCGACGCCTTCGATGACGGCGCTGCGGCCCTCGACGCGGATCTGCGCGCCCATGCGCGTCAGTTCGCCGACGTAGCGGTAACGGTTGTCCCACACGCCCTCGGTGACCATGCTCGTCCCCTCGGCAAGGCAGAGGGCAACGGTGATCTGTGGCTGCATATCGGTCGGGAAGCCGGGATAGGGCAGCGTCTTGACGTTGGTGCGGCGAAGCTTGCCCGAGCGGCGCACGAGCAGCGTGTCGTCCTGCTCCTCGACCTGCACGCCCATCTCCTGGAGCTTGGCGGTGATGCAGTCCATGTGCTTGGGGATGATGCCGCGCACGAGGACTTGTCCGCCGCAGGCGGCGACAGCCGCCATGTAGGTGCCCGCCTCGATCTGATCGGGGATAATGGCATACGTGCCGCCGTGGAGCTTGTCCACGCCGAAAATGCGGATGGTGTCGGTGCCGGCGCCCTTGATGTTCGCACCCATGGAGTTTAAGAAGTTGGCAAGGTCGACGATATGCGGCTCCTTGGCAGCGTTTTCGATGACGGTGGTGCCGTCGGCGAGCGCCGCGGCCATCATAATGTTCATCGTCGCACCGACGGAGACCACGTCGAGGTAGACGTTCGCGCCCTTCATGCGGTCGCCGCTTGCCTTGGCGCAGATGAAGTCGCCCTCGCGTACCTCGGCGCCCATGGCGGCGAAGCCCTTGACATGCTGGTCGATGGGACGCACGCCGCCGAAGTTGCAGCCGCCGGGCATCGAGACCTCGGCCTCGCCGAAGCGGCCGAGCAGCGCGCCGATGAGGTAGTAGGAGGCGCGGATCTTGTGCGCGAGCTCCTGCGAGACCTGCGTGGTGGCAATATGGCGGCAGTCGATCTCAACATCGCTGCGGTTGAGGAAACGGACATTCGCGCCGAGCTGCTCTAAAATTTTGAGCAGCGCGGTCACGTCGGAGATCTGGGGAATATTTTCGATGCGGCAGACGCCGTCGACCAGAAGGGCGGCGGGAATGATGGCGACCGCGGCGTTCTTTGCGCCGCTGATGCGCACTTCACCAAAGAGCGGATGACCGCCCTGCACGATGTATTTCGTCATAGTAACTCCTTAATAAGAGACGGTGAGACTTCTTTTCGTTATCGTAAAAACAGCAGGGGAAAACCGCCTGCTCATGGTATTCACATAATACATCAACAGTATACCAAAAAAAACAGAAAAAGCAATGCTGCGCAGTAAGAAATTAGAAATGCTGCAAGAAAAATTTCATTCTCGTGTGATCTCACCGGTCTTGCAGTTCACATAATAACTGCTGACATCCGTGGAGATGCGCCACACGCCTTGCAGCCGCAGCGGCGAGGCAGACGACGTCTGGAGAAGATACCCTTCGTCCAGCGCTCGGACCTCGGTACACACGACGCCCGAAACGCTGCAATAGTCCAGAAAATGCACAAGCGCGTCGACCGCGTCGAGGCCGTCTGTGCGGCGGCCCTCGTCGAGCGCGGGCAGAAAGGTACCGGAAACGCCGGTGAGCGAGCTGTCAGAAAACGTGAGCGTCAGCGAGGCGTTAAAGATGAGCTGACCTTTTTCGCTGCGCATGCCCGTGACGCTGCCGCTGCCATCCGTGAGCTGAGAGGTGAGAAAAGTGTAGCCGAACGTTTTGAAAAACTGTTTGCAAAAGCCCTCGGGATCGTCGACCGGTCTGGAGAGGAGCGCGTCGGCCGTGCCGCCGGAGCGGATGGAACACGAGCCGTATTCGCCGGTGAAGCGGCTCACACCGCCGCCGGAATCGCTGCTCTCGGCAGTGCCGAGCAGGGCGGAGGCGAAAGCCTCTTCGCGTGCGGCGTCACGCTCAAGCGAGAGGGAGAGGTGCGTTTCCTCATCGGGCAGCAGCGCGCGGTCAAAGGCGACGCCGTTTTTTTCAAAAAGCGTGCAGAGCTGCTCGACGCGGCGCTCGTTCGAGTCGCGCTCCTCGGCGCGGCGGCTGAGCAGCAGAAAGAGCAGAAATGCGTTGACGAGCAGCAAAATGACGATGACGATATTTTTGAGCCGCGAGGTTTTCATGTTCGGGCGTCCTTTCCGGAAAGATCAGTCGGCAAACCAGCCGACGCCGACGGTGTCCGCGCCGTGCTCGTCGTAGCAGACGTGCAGCTCGGCGCTCAAATATTTGCTGTCCGCGATGGCCGCGGCCTGCCGGATGGGCAGCAGCAGTGCGGGCGAATCGCTGAGCGTATAGCTGCGGCAGTGGAGGGAAAATTCCGTGATGGTCTGGTCTTCGATCGTGACCGTGGCGGCGTGGCTGCCGTCGGAAAAGCGCAGCGGCGTACCGCCGACCGCATAGTCAAAGCTCACGGTGAAGCGCTTGTTGCTGCTGTCGATCTCGCTGAGATAGAGCTCGGCGTCGCCGCTTACGTCGCGAAGCAGCGTGAAGGCGAGGCGCTGCGCGCCCGCGACGGCTTCGAGCATCGTGGGCTTTCCGGTCGAGGCGGCGGAGACATAGTAGATCGAGCCCGCCTCGGCCTCGTCCGCGCCCTGATAGAAGACGCTGCCGTCGGGCTCAAGGCGCAGCGTGCCGTAGACCTCTTTGATAATGGTGCTGCCGGAGGAGTCGGTGTAGCCGCTTTCCGTGTGGGGGTTGAACTCCGCAAGGCGCAGAAATGTCGCCTGATCGGTGAGGGCATTGCTTGCCGAGAGCGTGTAGCGCTGCGGCGGTTCGCTGAAAATGAGCGTGTAGGGCGAGAGCTGAGAGAACTCGCCGGAGAGCGAGAACGCAAAATCTGTGCCGTTGCCATCGAGCGAGGCGAGCGCTTCGCGCAGTGTCGCGCTGCTTATCGCCGTCCGGCTGACAAAAAAGCCCTGATTGGCGTCCTGTAAGTAGAGCGTTGCGCCGTTTTCCGCGGGGCAGAGCACAAGCCGCGTGACGCGCAGGAGCGAGGACTCCGGCGCGTCGTTGACACCGAGAATGCGGCTGAGCACTTCGAGCGGCGTGGGGGCCTCCAGATCGAGGTAGATGCTGCTCGCGTGCAGTGCGGTGAGCAGCTTTTCACCGCTGCACGCTTCATAAGTGGTAGCAGAGCCAAGCGCCTCGCCGAAAAACGTGCCGGCGAGCTCAAAATCTGTGTCAAGCGTCGTGATGGCGCTGAGCCCGTAGCGGGCGTATTCGTTCGTGAACACCACGCGCACGGGGAGCGCGAGCTCGGTCAGATCGGTGGTGACGGTGGTATCGGTCGAGGTGTCGCCCGCGAGCCAGTCCTGCGCGAGCTCGTAGGGCGTCTTGTCCGCAAGGTCGCCGACAAGCGGCGTCTGGATCAGAAGCAGTACGGCGGTAACGGTCAAAACGGCGATCGCGGCGTTTTGCAGATGACTTATGAGCGTGACGTTCTTATTCATGGGAATCCTCCCCGCCGATGGGCTGGGTGATGGGCAGCTCTAAGCGGACGGTCGTGCCGGGGCCGGGGCGGTCAACGAGCGTGAGCGAGCCGTGGTGACGCTGGACGATCTCCGTCGCGATGGAAAGGCCGAGGCCTGTGCCGCCGGATTCGCGCGATCTTGCTTTGTCGACGCGGTAGAAGCGCTCGAAAATGCGGCTGCGGTCGGCCTCGGGAATGCCGATGCCGTCGTCCGCGACCTCCATCCAGACAGTTTCGCCCTCGCTGCCCGCGGTGACACGGATGTGGCCGCCGTCGGGCGTGTACTTGACGGCATTGCTGAGGACGTTGAGCATGACCTGCTCGATGCGGCCGCGATCGCCCATGATGAGCGGGAGATTTTCGGTATAGTCGTGCGTGAGCTCGTGCTTGTGGCGGCGGGCCTCAAGCTCCGTCGAGCGGAGCACGGAGTCGATGGCGGCGGAGAACGGGAAGCGCGCCATATTCATCTCGCTGCGGCCGGAGTCAAGGCGCGAGAGCGTCAGAAGGTCCTGCACGATGTGGGTCATGCGGTCTGTTTCGCTGATGACGACATCGAGGAAGTCGTTTTCCGTCTCGCGGCTCAAGTCGTCGCCCGCCTCGCGGATGGTCTCGGCATAGGAGCGGACATTCGTGAGCGGCGTGCGCAGCTCGTGGGAGACATTGGCGACAAATTCCTTGCGGCGCTCCTCGGTCTTGCGGTGCTCGGTCACATCGTGCAGCACGATGAGAACGCCGCCGCTCTCCTCATCGGAGAAGGGAGCGAAGTAGAGCTCCACGCTGCGCTCGCCGACAGTGAGCTCGCCCTCGACATAGTCGCTGCGCTGCATGGTGATGACATGGGAAAACGGGCAGATGGATTCAAACAGCTCGCTGTACACGCACTCGTCCGCCGTGCGGCCTAAGAGCTCGCACGCGGCGGGGTTGCAGTGGATGAGCTTGCCGCTGCCGTCGTAGGCGACGACGCCATCGCTCATGTGGAGAAACAGCGTGTCGAGCTTGTTGCGCTCGTTCTCCACGGCTTCGAGCGTGGAGTGGAGCACGGATGCCATGTCGTTGAATGTGGTGGTCAGAACGCCAATCTCGTCCGTCGATTCGACAGCAAGCGTTTCGTCGAAGTCGCCGGTCGCGATGCGCTCAGCGCCCTCGGTCAGTTTTTCAATGGGGTCGATCATGGTCTTGGCGAGCAGGAACGACAAAAGCACCGAGACGAGAAGACCGACGAGCAGTGCTTGCAGAATGATGAACAGCAGCTCAGAGTTCAGCGACGAGACCGTGGTGCGACTGTCGCGGATGTAGATGATGAAACTGTTGTCGCCGCCGGAGATCGGGATGGCAACATCCATATAGCTTGCGGCGAGGTCGCTGTGGTCGCCGACATCGCCGTTGCGCGCGGTGAGGATATTTTCCGTCTGCTCAAGCAGCTGGCCGTCCTCGTTGCTCGAAGCAAGCACTTCGCCGCTGCGGCCGTCGAGAACATAGTAGTTGCGGTTGCGCGAGTCAATGCTCAGTGTGCCGGAGTAGGCCTCGAGCATCGTTTGCAGGCGCACGGCGCCGTCCTCCTGCGCTGCCTCTTCGCGCAGTGAGCTCACGAACGTGGCGTTGGACTCGCCGAACACTTCGCTCATCTGCTCGTAAAAATCGTCAATATAGAAGTTCGTGACGCTGGTCATCAAAAACGCGCCCACCACCGCCATCAGCGAGGTGACGAGCAGCAGCATGATCATCACGAGCTTCATATGCAGGCTGCGGAACATAGCAGGAGACTCCTTTCCCGGAAAAGTGCGCGCAACTTACGCCTGCGCGGAGAAATAATAGCCCACGCCGCGGCGCGTGAGGATGTAGGCCGGCGCGGCGGGGTTGTCCTCGATCTTTTCGCGCAGGCGGCGGACGGTGACGTCCACCGTGCGCGCGTCGTCGCCGACATAGCCATAGTTCCAGACCTGCTCCATCAGGTCGACGCGGGAGAAGACCTTGCCGGGGTGGCTGGCGAGGAACGTCAAAAGCTCATACTCGCGCTGTGTGAGGTCGATGGGCACGCCGTTTTTGCGCACCTGAAAGCTGTCGGTGTTGATGGTGATGCCGCCGCCGGCGCTCATGGCGTTGTCCTCCGCCGCGGGAGCGGAGAGCATCGTTGTGCGGCGGATGTTCGCTTTGACGCGCGCGAGCAGCTCGCGCATGGAAAAGGGCTTGGTGATGTAGTCGTCCGCGCCGATCTCAAGGCCCAAGATCTTGTCCTCCTCCTCTTCGCGCGCGGTCAGGATGATGACGGGCACGTTGTCACCCTCGGCGCGCAGCGCGCGGCAGACGTCAAAGCCCATCATTTTGGGCATCATCACGTCGAGAAGAATGAGGTCGGGCTTTTTCTCGCGCGCCATGGCAAGGCCCGCCTCGCCGTCGTAGGCCTCGAGCGTGTTATAGCCCGTACGCTGGAGGTTGAAGCGGATGATATCGACGATGTTTTTCTCGTCCTCGACAATGAGGACGGTCTTCTTCTGTTCCATCAGTTTTCTTTCTCCTGTCTCTCTTTTTGCGCTGTGCGCAGGGCGTGGACCTTGAGGATACCGCAGACGGTCTTCGCATCTTCGATCTCGCCGCGCATCACGCGTGCGAGCATGTCGGAAAACGGCGTGCGGTAAAGCTCTAAAAACTCGTCCTCGTCAGGATTTTGCTCACCGAAGGTCAGACCTTCGGCAAGATAAAGGTGCAGCACCTCGCTGTAGCAGCCGGGGGAGACGAGGAGCTTGCCGAGGTTCGTCATGCGCTTCGGCGTTGCGCCCGTTTCCTCCTTCAGCTCACGCAGCGCGGCCTCATCGAGGTTCTCGCCACGCTCCAGTTTCCCTGCGGGAATTTCCTCAAGCACACGGGAGAAGACATAGCGGTACTGCTTTACGGTGAGCACATTGTCGTTTTCGTCAAGGGCGACAATGGCGACGCCGCCGGGATGCTCGGCGACTTCGCGTACGCTCGTTCTGCCGTTTGGCAGGAGCACGTCGTCGCGGTAGATATGCAGAATTTTTCCCTCGTAGATCGTCTCGCGGGAAAGCTGGCGTTCGGTCAGATCCATGATAAAACTGCCTCCTGAGTGCGGCGGATCGCCGCCAAAGCATGGGATAGATACTAAAATTATAGCACGGCGGCGGGCGGAATTCTACTATAAATTAAAGTGAATGGGCAGAATAGAGCGGAATGCGGCGTTTTTTCGAATTGTTACGTTTTTGTGACAGCCCTTGTGCTGGGCGAAAAAGTATGCTACACTATCATGGAAGCGCAAAGGAGGCGATGTGCCGTGGCGGAGAAAAAGGGGATAAAAATCGCGGCGCAGAACCGCAAGGCGTTCCACGACTATTTTGTCGAAGACCGCTACGAGGCGGGCATCGAGCTCAAGGGCACGGAGGTCAAGTCCATCCGCGCCGGCACGCTCAACCTGAAAGACAGCTATGTCATCGTCAAAAACGGCGAGGCGAACGTGCTGTCGATGCACATTTCGCCCTACGACAAGGGCAATATCTTCAACCATGACCCCGACCGGCCCAAAAAGCTCCTTCTGCACAAGCGCGAGATAGGCAAGCTCTATTCGCTCATCAAGCAGGACGGATACGCGCTGATCCCGCTGAGCGTTTACTTCAAGGACGCGCGCGTGAAGGTCGAAGTCGGTGTGTGCAAGGGTAAGAAAAACTACGACAAGCGCGAGGACGCCGCCAAGCGTGATGCCAAGCGCGAGATCGACCGCGCGATGAAAGCGCGGAGATAAGGAGAGAAATTATGGCAAATCCGATCGTGACCATCGAAATGGAAAGCGGCGCGGTGATGAGCGGCGAACTCTATCCAGAGATCGCGCCCAACACCGTCAACAACTTCATCGCGCTGGCAAACTCCGGTTTTTACGACGGCGTGGTGTTCCACCGCGTCATCCCCGGCTTTATGATCCAGGGCGGCGACCCGGACGGCAACGGCACAGGCGGCCCCGGCTACGAGATCAAGGGTGAATTTTCCGCCAACGGCTTCAAGAACGATCTTAAGCACACGCTGGGCGTTCTCTCGATGGCGCGCACGATGATCCCCGACAGCGCGGGCAGCCAGTTTTTCATCATGGTGGCCGACGCGCCGCACCTTGACGGTCAGTATGCGGCGTTTGGTAAGATCACCGAGAATGCGCAGGCCGCTGTGGACATCTCCCGCGTGAACCGCAACATGTACAACGACATGCCGAAAAAGCCACAGGTCATCAAGACCATCCGCGTGGATACGCAGGGCGTTGACTATCCCGAGCCGGAGAAGATGTAATTTCGTTTCCTTTTGCTTTCGCATACCTGACGGGTTTCCCGTATTCGCGGCGCACTTGTCGTGCGCCGCTCACACGGGGGCGTACCGGTTTCGACGGGGGTGTGGAGGCAGGATAAGCGGGCAGAGGCGCCTGGCCTCTATAAAACGGGTAACTTATAAATTAAAGAACAACAACGAAGTTGCTCTCGCTGCCTAAGTAGGCGGCCGTCTGAACCGGAGAGGCCACGGACCGGGGAAGGCGTCGTAAACGTGGCGTCCGTGAGGCGGGAAAGAGTTGACCTGCCCACGCATCATGACTCTACCAAAGCGTAAGGTCCGTCAGGTGTCCTTGCGCGGAGGGAATGTTTAAATCCTGACTGCGCCCGGAGAAAGTCCTGTTAAAGTGCTTTCGGACGCGGGTTCGACTCCCGCCGCCTCCACCATAAGTCTCGCCGTGATTTTAGTCAAATTGCGGCGGGCTTTTTGCGTTGACACATTGATGTTTGAATTGGACAGGGAAGTGTATTGTATGAAAAAAGTTCTATCGGTATCAATAAAGACGATCATCTTTTTTGTGGGTTGGGCCATATGCGTATCGGTTATCCCGATACCGGATACCGCAAGTGCGGTAATCTGGAGATTTTGGGCAGAACTGATCCCGCTTTTGTCCGTTATTGCGATCACACTTATTTTCTGGCTGGCAGATCAGAAAAAGATACGATTACATCTGACCGGGAAGCCTGTTTATAACATCATATTGGGCGGCGTAACAGGGACGATTTGGCTGGGGGCATCTGTGGGGATATTATCTATCCTCGGAGTTGTACAGATAGAGGGCAAAAATCAAATCGCTATGCTGTGGTTGTGGCTGCTTGCGGCTTTTCTCAATACCGTTATGCAGGAAATGCTGGTTCGCGGCTATTTATACCAGATGATAAAAAGTAACGGTAGCATCGCCGCCGCGATTATCGTATCTACGGGCTTATTTACATTTGCGCACGGCGGCGCGTTTGAGGCAGGAATCCTTCCTGTGCTCAATGTCATCACAATGAGCCTTTTTATGACGGCGGTTTTGGAATACACGGGTTCCTTGATCGCGCCGATTGTGATCCATTTTTTGTGGAACGGTGTGGGCGCGATCATTCTGGGAGGAGTCTCTCTGGCGGAAGATTATCCTCACTTGTTTGATATGACGATTCACGGCAATCCGATTCTGTCCGGCGGCAGCTGTAAAATCGAAGGTAGCATCATTGTGCTTTTTATGAATCTGGCGTTCTTGATTGGGTTTGTAGCCGCAAAAAAGAGAAAGGATCGGAATAGATAGTATCCGATTTGCTGTAATGAACTGTTCCTTACTTTGACGATGAGATGGGGGAATAACAACGTCCCGTTTTGCAATGTCCGCTACAACATCATCTATGAAAAAATCCCGAAAGATCATCTTTCGGGATTTTTTGTCAGCCGCTGAGCTCGCGGATTTCATCCTGAATGAGCCGACCCGCCGTAGCGGCGAGCTGGTCGATGCGGCGAATGCGCGCAAGGTCGCGGCCATAGATGGCGTTCGCGGCGGGAACGCTCGCGTTTTCACCCATGAAGACGGCGGCGACGCGGATGCCCTGCGCGCGTAGGGCGCGCACCTCCTCCGCCGTGTCATCGACGCCGATCTGCCCGTCGTAGTCGCGGCTGAGCGGGACTTTGCCGCTCGGCAGGATTTTGTGGCTGTCGTCGGGTGAGGCGTCGGTCAGCAGGATGAGCAGATGCTTTTCCGCGGGTGCGGACTTGATGAGCTCGCCCGCGCCGCGCAGCGCGCCCGAACTGGTCAGCGCCGCGCCGAAAAGCGTCTCCACCCACGCCACGATGCGCAGCGCCCGCGCGCCCTGCTCGATCACGGCCGCGTCGGACGTGAACACGCGGATCAGCCATTCGGCCCCGAAGTACATGCCCGTGCTCACCGCCGCCATCACGCCCAGACAGAGGTGGATGCAGGCCCGCCCTTCGGCTTCGGCGCGCCGTTCGTCGCCCGCGCCCAGGGCCTGGCCGACCAGCGTCGTGGCGGCGATGGCGATGCCGTAAACGGGATTGTAACACACGCCTTCGGCCGTCGTGGCCAGATAATGCGCCGAGACCGACACCGTGCCCAGCGCGGAGATCACCGACATGTAGAGGATCTGCCCGCTGGAGAGCACGATGCGTTCGGCCGCGATCGGCAAACCGACGCGCAGCAGATCGTTCAGGCGCTTTTTTTCGAAGCGCAGGAACCGCGGCGCCGACAGTTGGAGATCGCTCCGGCGCCGTCTCAGCGCGGCCGCCATGGCAACCGCCGCCAAAACGATCGAAACCGCCGTCGATACCGCCGCGCCGCGCACGCCCCAGCCCATGCCCCACACCGGCAGGCCGCCCAGCCAGTCAAGATTCCGGCTGGGATAGATGAGCAGAAAGTTGCCCGCCACGTTGCACAGGTTGGCGGCGACTGAGATCTTCATCGGCGTCACCGTGTCGCCGGCGGACTGGAGCACGCTCGCCATCGAACGCTCCGCCACGAGGAAGGGCATGGACGCGCCGACGATACGCATGTAGGCCGCCGCGTCGGGAGCCACGTCGGGGGCGGCGCGCATCCAGGCGACGTACAGGCCGGCGCAGGATTCGGCGGCCGCGGTCATGCACAGGCCGATCAGCGTGCCGAGCATGACCGCCTGCGCGGCGTAGTGCCCCGCCAGCGCGTAGTCCTTCGCGCCCCAGCAGCGCGCCACCAGCACGGAAGCGCCGCCGGCGGCGATCATCGTCACCGCGTAGGCCAGCCACATGGGCTGCGCGTTCAGCGCCGCAGCCGCCGTGGCCACGGCCCCCAGCGAACCGACCATGGCCACGTCGACGATGTTCACCAGCGTGAACATCACGTTTTCGAAGACAGCCGGCAGCGCCAGACGGATCACCCGCCTCAGCGTGCCCCGAGGTTTCTTTTCCATGCCTCTCCCCGTCCCTTCGCGCCCACTTTACCAGCTTCGCGGCGTTTTTGCAAAAAGAAAATGAAAGGCAATCTTTAAATAAAACTGATACGGCGAGCTGCGCGATTCATGCGGGGGACGATCCGAAAAAAGCCGGAGATCGTCGTGATCTCCGGCTTTTTTCGGATGTTTTTTCGCGGCGGATTATTCGCCCTCGCCCTCTTCGATGTGGATCGTCCTCAGCTCGTAGTCCAGCGAGCCCATACCAATCTTCGCGCCGTGCTCGAACTGGGCGTGCGGAGCGGCGGCCGGATGAAGGAGCTGGAACTTGTCATCGCCCGCGTGGAAATAATGTTCTTCCACAGCCGAGCCCGAAGCGGCCACGACCATGTCGTAGCAGGCTTTGTCCAGCGCCACGGGGTCGGTGCTGGCGGCAATGCCGATATTGGGGACGATGGGCGTGTCGCTCCAGCCGCAGCAGTCGCACAGCGGCGTGATGTCCATCATGACGTTGATGAACAGCGGGCGCACCTTGTCCTTGATCGCGCCCCAGGCGTACTCGGCCATGCGGCAGTTGAAGCTCGACTTGTCCTCGTCGGCCGTCCAGATCATGCCGACGGCCTTGGTAGGGCAGACGGTCATGCACTCGCAGCAGCCCAGGCACGGTTCGGCGTGAATATGCGACGTCGTTTTGCCGGCGGCGTCCTTCTCCATCGTGATGGCGTGTCCGGGGCAGTTGCGGAAGCAGCGGCCGCAGCCAATGCATTTTTCTTCGTCGACTTCGAGATGAACGGCGTGCTGGGCCTTTTTGCCGCGTGCCGGCACGCAGCCCATGGCGAGGTTCTTGATCGTGCCGCCGTAGCCGGCCGCCACGTGCCCCTTAAAGTGAGACACGACGACGAGCGCGTCGGCTTCGGCGACGGCGGACGAGACTTCGACTTTTTTGAAGTACTGGCCGTCGATTTCAACTTCGCGGAAATCGTTGCTCTTCAGGCCGTCGGCGATAATCAGCGGCGCGCCGGTCACTTCGTAGCCGAAGCCGTTTTCGATGGCGGTGATCAGGTGATCGACGGAGTTCTTGCGGCTGCCCACGTAGAGCGTGTTGCTGTCGACGAGGAACGGCTTGCCGCCGCATTTCTTGATCTCGTCCACGACGGCGCGGATGAAAATGGGGCGCAGATAGGTGTCGTTGCCCTTCTCGCCGAAGTGCAGCTTCACGGCCGTGAGCGCGTCCTTCGCGACGGTCCTTTTGAAATCCACGGCCTCGACGGCCTTTTTCAGCACGTCCACCTTGCTGACGCCGAGCGTGAAGGGCGCGAACCAGACCATCGACTTTTTATTTCCCATTGTGAAAATCCCCCCTGCGAATTTTTTCACCGCAACGACTCCCCCCGGAACCGCCCGCGGCTGTTCGACGAAAGTTTACCACATAAAGCGAACTCCAAGTCAAGCGGGCACTCAAAATAGGCGATTTTACCGATTCGCATTTTCAGACACACTGGCTTATAATTTCTCAATGAGACCCATCAGGATTCAAGGAGTGTTGCCGATGAAAAAAATCTTCTCGTTCGCCGCCGCGCTTTTGCTCGCGTGCTCTTTCGTTCGCCCGGCCGAGGCCGTCGACGCGCTGTCGGTCATCGCCGGCGGCGCCGCGGAACCCGCCGCCGATACGGCGGCGTCCGCGGACCAGACCGCCGCCAGGGACGAAATCCCCCAGCCTTACGTTCCCTCCGCCGCCGATGCGGAGGCCTGCAGCAAGCGCCTCGCCGAGATCGAACGGATTCTCGCCGAATTGGAAAGCCTCAAAGCCGACGAAGCCGCCGCCCGTTTCGGCGTCACCGCCGAAGACGTGACGAGGCGCGTCGAAAATCTGACGCTGCTCAAAAACGCTTACCCGCGCCTCATCAACGCCATCGGGCGCAAAAAGCAGGACGACGCCGACCTGGCCCGGCAGAAGGGCGACACCAGTTCGCCCGAACTGACGCTGAACGACAAACCGCCTTACAAGCTCAGCTACTACGACTCTTACATCGGCAACCTCGACGATATCCGCAAGCAGATCGACGACGCCAAAGAAGGTCTGGCGCGCTTCGACTCGTACGCCGCCGCCTCGCAGAAACTCGTCGAGGAGCGCGAAGCGGCGTGGCGCCTCGCCCGCGACAACTATCAGAAAGAGCAGAACCAAAAGACTTCCTGGCAGCTTCAGGGCGCCGCGTATCTGCTGGAAATCGCCCGCGCCCAGCTGATCCTCGACGGTTTCGAAAAAGAACGCGCCGCTACCGCCCTCGCGAAATACGAGCTGCAGTATCAGCGCCGCGGCTATCTGCAAAAATATATCCGCGAGAACCTCGACCTGAGCGCAGAAAGTTTTGCCGCCCAGATCGCCGCGCTGAACGCCGAGATCAAAAAGCTGGAAGACTCGCGTCCGGCCCTGAACCGCCAGCTCAAACAGGCGGAAGCCGCCGCCGAGACCGCCGAAATGAAATACGCCGCCGTCGCCGACGACAAAGACAAAGGCGCCGCCCAACTGGAAATGAGCTACCGCACCGCCGAGCGCGACCGCTACCGCCTGCAGCTCGAACAGCTTCAGGAGACGCTGGTGCTCTACGCCGAGCGCAAGCGCCTGTGGACGCTGCGCTACGATCTGGCCCGCGGCGCCGTCGACGAAACGACCATTCCCGCCGTCGTCAAAAACATGAACGCCGAAATCAAAACCCTCGAAAACAACCTGCTCGACGTACAGAAGGATCTGCTCTCGCTGCAGAGCCGCCAGTCCTCTATCAGCAAGATGCTCGACAGCGAAACGACCGAGGCCAAATATCTGCCGGGGCTGAAAAAATACAGCTCCGCCGTGCAGGCCTCTATCGACAGCTGCCTCAGTTACACCGCCGCCGTCATCTCGCTGTCCGCGCAGGAGCGCGCTTTCGCCGGCGAACTGCAGGAGACCTACAAGACCGTGTCCACCTTCGACAAGATCCACGCCTTCTGGAAAACGCACGCCGCCACGCTTCTGAACACCGAGCTGTGGCAAAGCGGCGGCTACGCCGTGCGCCTCAAGGAATTCCTGATCGCGCTCGCCATCATCGTCTTCGGCACGTGGGGGGCCCGCAAACTGGTGCACATGTTCTCGTGGGTCGTGGGCAAATATTTCAAGTTCGACGAGACCAGCCGCCGCACCTTCGACCGTTTCGTGTTCTACCTCGCCGGCATCGCCATCTTCCTGACGGCGCTGCACATCGTCGGCATTCCGCTGACGGCCTTCGCGTTCCTCGGCGGCGCCGTCGCCATCGCCATCGGTTTCGGCGCTCAGAACATGTTCAAGAACCTCATGGGCGGCATCCTGCTGACGCTCAACCGACCCTTTCGCCTCGGCGACGTCATCGAAGTGGCCGGCGTCTCCGGCACCGTTACCGACTTAGGCGTACGCTCCACGCTGATCCGCACGTTCGACGAAAAAGAAGTCGTCGTCCCCAACAGCCAGCTGCTCGACAACCAGCTCATCAACTGGAGCCTGTCCGACGCGCTGCTGCGGGTCAGCGTCGACTTCGGCGTCGAGTACGGCACGCCGGCGAAGAAAGTCAAAGACGTGGTTCTGCGCATCGCCGACGCCAACCCCAAGATCCTCAAGAATCCCGCGCCGTGGGTCTATTTCGCCGATTTCGGCGACAGTGAGCTCAACTTCTCGCTCTACTTCTGGGTCAACCAGAAGATCGCCAGCGGCATGAAAGTCAGCGGCGAACTTCGCGAGGCCATTCAGGAAGTCTTCGCGCAGGAAGGGCTGCGCATGGCTTACCCGCACATTGACGTGAGCATTTCCAACGCCGGCGAAAAGCAGCGAACATCACAGCTGCAGAATCTCTAAACACGAAAAATGCAGACAGTCCATCGGAACTCAGGATTGTCTGCATTTTTATTTATACGCAGGGACATGTCCGTTCATGCCCGCTTCATTTTCCTCGTACATTATCTTCCGCGGCTCGAACTTTTCGGCGACGGTTTAGATTCATTCGCTCCTTCCGAAGCGGCATGCGGCGAAAAAAACACGTCCAGCACCGACGTGAAGGAACGAATATCAGAGTTCATGCCATCGTGGAGCCAGTACATAAAGAATCCCATCAATACATGCTCATAGAATGAAACCAGCGTTGTGCGATCCTTTTCATAAAAGGGATGGTTCTGCTGCTTTTCCCGTACGTACCGCACCGCGCTGCGTTTCACAAATGTCTCGATATTCCGCACCAGGATCGTCTTGTAGACCGAATGAAAGAGCCGCAGAATCTCTCTGCGGTGAGCCAAGCAGTTGTTCGCCAGCGACGCCACGCTGTCGTACAGACCGCTCAGTTCGCGGTCCTCCCCGACAGGAGCCAGCCATTCCTTCAGTACCGCCTCCATCAGCGATTGAATGCTGTCGTAGTAATAATAAAAGGTGTTGCGGCTGATCTCGCAGCGATCGGTGATGTTCTTCACCGTAAGCTTGCCGTAACTGCTCTCCTTAAGGATCTGCACAAACGTATCATGAATCGCTTTCTCCGTGTAATTAATCATGGTTGTACCTCCGCTCAACTTGCCGTGAGCAGTCTCCGCTGCCCCGCTCCGAAGCCCGCGGGGGCGGCTTTCCCTTCCCTGCAGAAGGTCTTATATCATTGCACGAATTCAATGGAATTTATTGTACCGCCTGAAGAGCGGTTTATGTCATCCGTAAAAACTACAGTTAACTTTTTTCGGAACTCTCCATGAAATCCGCTGAATCCCTCCTGACTAAAAACGATCCCGAGAAATATTTTCTGCTTTTTGCGGAACGAAGAAGGCGGCCCGAAACGGGCCGCCTTCTTTTCTTTACCGCATTCCGCCTCGCGGAGCGCAGCAAGAAAGCTCGTTGATTCAGTTTAGAAGTTCAGGAATGTGCGGAAACGAACCAGATTGTTATCGTACGTCGGATCAACCGTGGTACCGTTCATGCGGCCGTCGAAATCGGTGTAGTCAAGATAGAAAGCCAGGTTCGGGCTGTACTGATAACCAACACCGACGGTCCACTCCTTGGCGTCTCCATAGTCGTCCATATCGTACTTTCCATAACGCTCGTACGTGCTGAACTTCGCACCCCACATCTGGACAGCGGAAACCTTCCAGACTTCAAGATCTTCGGCGATGGGCGAAGAACCGCTGATTTTGTTGATTTCGAAATTGGTATTCAGCGTGAAAGGAGCGGCGCCGTTCTGATAGATCCAGCCCTTGTCATACTGCATGTATTCGGCGCGCAGGTCGGTGAATTTCAGCACGTCCTGGCTGACGTCAAGGACCACCTTCCAGGCCTTGGGATCATCGTCAACAGCGCCGGCGATGTCTTCCATGAAGTAAGCGCCGCTGAGCTTCAGCCCCTGGCCGAAGTTGAAACCGAGTCCGAACCAATAAGCATCCATATTGAGGTCCTTGGCGCCGCCCGTGCCGTCGCCGTTGAACCAATAGCCGTTGGCGCTGACGAAGAAACGTTCGCTCTCGTACTTCAAACGGGCTCCGTAAATTTCGTCGCCGACGTTATCGGTGTAAACGCCCTTATCGCCCGCTCCTACGTTGCTGGCGGCAAAGCCCTCGACGGTGAGCCCGCCGCGGTTGTACTTCAGATCGGCACCGCAGATCGTGGTATCAAAGAAGTTGGATTCGTCATCCCACATAGGCGTGGTCACATGCAGGCCGTCTTCGCCTTCCCAGTCGTTGGCGAAAGCGCCCAGCTTGGCAGTGAGCCCTTCGGCGCCAAACAGATCTTTGACGGCGACCCAGTAGCGGTCGATCTTATCGTTGTGCCACCGCATTTCAAAGCTTACGCCGTCAGACAGATCCTTGTGCATGAACAGACGGGCACGGTTGTACTGAAAGCCGTCGTCCATCACGCCGGAACCGCCGCCGTTATCCCAACCGTGATAGTCGAAGCGCAGCTGCCCCCAGATCCTCAGGCCGCCGAGCCCCTTCTCGAGCGCGGAGAGGCGGCTGTCGAAGCCGTCCACTTTCACGCCCAAGGCTTCCAGCTCCGGCTGGAACTCCACCACCA
>ERZ773134.467-NODE-467-length-42043-cov-8.794132_pt1 | contig 42043 bp, 31 predicted proteins | sample MGYA00580856_ERZ773134 | MGnify/ENA primary metagenome ERZ773134 (study PRJEB29015, sample SAMEA2737823) | human gut metagenome | biome: human gut; feature: human-associated habitat; material: faeces | place: China | collected 2012 ... | reverse complement strand
TATCCGCAGGAAGCGGGAGGGCGAAAAGAAATATGAAACGAAGTCCGGACCCCGTCTGTCGGCGGATGACGTGATGCGTCGTACCAAATTGCATGAATACCAGAACAGCTATGCCAAGGCCATGAAACCGTTCGGGTTGCAGCGTGGAATTGTCGGTTCTACCGCCAAGCATCAGGTTAACTCGGAATATTACAGGCAGCAGTTAATCCAGTATGAAGAGGATATAGCCAAGTTACAGGCCGATGTGGAGAAGGCGCAAGAAGGAAGGAACACTATCCTCGCGTGGTTCGGCAAGGGAGACCTTTCCAAGGCAAAGAAGGAACTGGCTGACAAGAACAGGCTGATAGCCGAACTCAATAAACAGATTGAGGAACTTCAGGCAGAAAAGGTACGGTTGCAGGAACAACATAAATCAGAAATCGGAAAACTGCGAAACGGCTATCAAAAAGAAATAGACAAGGCCATTCATCAGGCGGAAGCGACAGAACGGCAGTTCAAGGAGAAGGATGCAATCATAGACAGGCAGAAGAAACAGATAAGTTTGCTCGACCGCAAGGCTAATCCCCAGCGTTACAGCCTATCGTCCGGTGCCGAGCTTGTACGTGTCAATGTCTCAAACTATCGGAATCCGTCGCTCCACATCTGGACACGGGTCGGAGAGGAACTTTTTGAAGACACCAAATTCCAAATAGACTATGATGTGGCCCAAAGACATTTCAACGGTCAGATCACGGATGAAGAATTTGTCAACGCTGTCTTCGAGCCGCAGGAACAGGTAAACGGAAAGCAGGCTGAGTTATTGGAAGCAACTTTCACTCTTGTTGCCGGTGGACCGGCAGAGGTTCGTGTTGGTACTGGTTCTGGTGGCTCATCGTCTGACCTCCCGTGGGGAGAACAGAAAAAAGGGAATAGAAGATAAAAACTAATTCAAAATATATTACGGAAAAACTTTAGCATATAATTAATCATCACTTACTATACATACGCCCCATTATGGGAATATGCCGTTTGAAGTACCTGATAATTGGAAGTGGTGTAAGTTAGAAGATATTGTTTCGTTTGGTGGAGGTAAAACTCCGTCAATGGATAATAAGGAATATTGGCATAATGGGAATCATCTGTGGGTAACTTCTAAAGACATGAAATATAGCCATATTACGGACTCTTTGATGAAAATAACGGACAAGGCTTTAGAGCTAATGACAATATATGAAAGAGGTACATTACTTATAGTAACACGTAGTGGTATATTACGACATACTCTTCCTATTTCTATATTAGAGTCACCAGCAACAGTTAATCAAGATTTAAAAGCTATTTCACCTTATCTTCAGGAACTTTCTGAATATCTTTATATTGTTATTAAAGCCAATGAACATTTTATCTTAAAAGAATATCATAAAGATGGAACCACAGTGGATAGTATTGATTTTGATAAGTTCAAATGTTTACCTATTCCTCTCCCTCCTATCACAGAGCAAAGACGTATAGTTGCCGAAACTAAACATTGGTTTGCTTTGATCGAACAGATAAATCAAGATAAATCAGATTTGCATACCATTATTCATAAAGTCAAGAATAAAATTCTTGACTTTGCCATTCATGGCAAACTTGTGCCGCAAGACCCAAATGACGAGCCTGCATCGGAGCTGCTCAAACGCATCAACCCAGAAGCCGAAATCACTTGTGATAACGGGCATAGTGAGAAGTTGCCGCAAGGTTGGTACTCAGCAACAATCAATGATGTCTGTTCAATAATAGGAGGTGTTTCATATAATAAAGCCGATATTCAAGATACTGGCATAAGAGTATTACGAGGTGGTAATATACAGAGCGGAAAAGTGTTTTACTGTTCCGATGATGTATTCATACCTTTTTCATATCAAAATAAAGAAAACCAAGTGCAATATGGAGACATTATTGTTGTCGCTTCCACTGGAAGCCAAACCTTGATTGGGAAAACCGGTTTTGTTGATAGGGATATTCCTAAAACACAAATCGGAGCTTTCCTTCGAATTGTGAGACCAAAACAGAAAACCTTGTCACCGTATATACGTCTTTTATTCCAAACTGATGCCTACAAAGATTACATTAGGAATGTAGCAAAAGGTTCTAATATTAATAATGTAAAGAATGCCCATCTGCAAAATTATCAAATTTGTTTACCTCCATTAGCCGAACAACAACGTATTGTCACAAAAATAGAAGAGCTATTTTCTGTTCTTGACAACATCCAAAATGCCTTAGAAGCGTGATAAGATGCGCTTCTAAGGCTATGTTATTACCAATTTACCACCTTATCGACAATTTTCTGTTGTTCGCTGGCGGTACGGCGTAGATAGATGCGAGTGGTTTCGATGCTTTCATGCCCCATAAGGTCAGCCAGTAAAGCAAGGTCGTTGAAACGGTCTAGGAAATTTTTGGCGAAACGGTGACGAAAAGAATGAGGATAAACAACATCACGGTTCAGGCCATATTTATCGGCAAAATGCTTTAGTTGTTGGGCAATACCGCGTGTCGTAATGCGCTGTCCAAAACGGTTGAGAAAGAGATAACCGCTTGTTATGCCTTTCCCATTCAACCATTGCTTGGCTTCATTCCGCAAATTCTTGGGGATATAAAGACGGCGTATTTTCCCGCCTTTGCTATAAAGGTCGAGATAGCCCACTTTCACGTGTTCAACCTTTATGTGCAACAGCTCACTTACCCGTGCACCTGTCGCCGCCATAAACCATACCACGAAATACCAATCATCGTAACCGTCAGCCTTCAACTGCGCTTTCAGAAACTTATAGTCGGCATCGCTGATGACATTCTCTAAGAAGTTCTTTTGCTGCACTTTGACAAACTTCACTTTCAACCTGTCGTGCTTGGTAAACTCCAGATACTTGTTGATGCCTTGCAAACGGAGATTGACGGTCTGCGGTTTGAAGTTTTCCACCAGATAGCCCTTATAGGCCAACAGGTTTTTCTTGTTCACTTCTCCATAGTGACTGAGAAAGTAGTTCACCGTCCACACATACGATGCTACGGTGTTCTTTGCCAAATTCGTTTTGGCAAGATAGTCTTTAAATCTTGTTATCATATACATTTATTTTTGATGAATACGATAACAATATAAAGCGCAACCTAACGGGCATTATCCGCAGTTACCTGACGGGTGGTGCAAATGTCGATTAGAGGACATAGTTGAATACGAACAACCACAAGCCTATATAGTCAATTCAACTGATTATGACGACAGATATTTAACCCCTGTTTTAACGGCAGGGAAGTCTTTTGTAATAGGATATACTAACGAAACAGAAGGCATTTATCAGAATACGCCCTGTATCATTTTTGATGACTTCACCACAGATTCTAAACTCGTTGATTTTCCATTCAAGGTGAAATCATCTGCTATGAAAATCTTAAAAGTAGCAGCTGATATAGAAATTGAATATGTTGCTATGTTTATGAACATAACACGGCTCATTGGTGACACTCATAAGCGTTATTGGATTTCAGAATACTCTAAACTTTGCATGCCGATACCGCCAAGAAAAGAACAAAAGCGTATAATCAATGCAACAAACGCAATGTTTGAAAAACTTGATGCAATAATGGAGAGTTTATAAATTCTCCATTATTGCATCCAATTTACTATGCATTGAATTTATCACAGTAACAATTCTTACTTGTTCATCATAAGGTGGTACGGGTACTTCTATTGCCTTAAATAGTTTCTTATCCAGATGAGGTATTGCCGAACCTACTTTGTTTTCACGCAATGCTTTACGATGTAGGTTTATAACGTGTAAGATGTACTCTGCAAGCATATTTTCATTGATATGTAGTTGCTTGAATGTGCTGCCTTGATAACCTTCAATCGGCGTTCTGAACACTTCACCAGAGTTTTCTCCATCAACCAAAATCAATAGACTATTGGCTGCTACATATCGCCCATTTGTCAGTGTCTTAAAGTCACGTTCTCCTCTTAGATATTTTACATCAAGATTTGGCATTCCCTTACCGTCAAGTTTCTCTCCATCCGTCAAAGAACATAGCATTTGCATGGGAACTACAGCCCAACTATCAGGCAACTGCGGATAATGCCCGTTATCACAAGGTGTGAAGTTAGGATTTATACGTTTAAGCAGATCCAAAGCAGGCTCGTCATTAGGGTCTTGTGGTACTAGTTTTCCATGTATGGCAAGGTCAAGAATCTTACTTTTGGTTTGCTTGATGATGCTCTCTAAATGCTCTTTATTACTATCAATAGAATCAACTAACGACATCCAATTGTCCACTTCATCTAAAATCCTCTGCTGTTCTGCAAGTGGAGGAAGTGGTATATAGAAATTTTTAAGAATATCAAAAGGAGGAATATTCTTAATAGCTGTACCTTTACTTTCTTTATAAGCTTCTTCTTTGAGAATGAAATCAAAATAAAGCAAATAGAAGCGTTCTATATCTCGATGATACAAACGAATTAGCATTAGTGCTTGATTGATAATTCCCTCCCGAATATTCTCAGGCAAAACATATGTTTCTCCGATAGTTCCTGCGCAACTGACGATAATATCGTTGGGCTGAACAGCAAAGCTTATTAAAGATTCATATTTTTCTTTGGAAATAAAATACGAACCAAGCTTATGATCCTTTTGAATAGCATTCTTTTGTTCGTATACTTTATAAGTATTATCACTTTGAGCAACAAACATTGATTTTGTAAGGCTACTTCCAAATGGACCTTTCTTATAAAAGGCCAGATCTCCAAGTTTACACCATACCCATCCTTCAGGCACTTCAAACGGCACATTCTCATAATGGGGCGTATCAGAAGTCTTTGCAGACTTTTTACTTCCTTTTATCTTCCCCTCTTTTATCAACCGCTCTTTCTCTGCCTTGATGCGCTCAAGCAGGACAGATGCAGGTTCATCATTCGGGTCTTGCGGTACGAGTTTACCATGAATGGCAAGATCTAATATCTTTTGACGTAATTTCTTAGTATCCATAGCAATCAGTCTTTATTCAGAAACAGGTTGCAAAATTCATTCAGTTTCTCTTGCATACGTTCCTGTGGAATAAGGATGCGTTTATATTCAGCTATCATTGTGGGACTCATGCTTCGGCTCATGGCATATTCCACTACTACCCGGTCTGCTTCAGGACAGAGAATTATGCCTATGGACGGATTCTCGTTAGAGCGTTTCACATCCCGGTCAAGTGCTTCCAAATAAAATTCCAACTGACCGAGATCACGAGGATGAAACTTCGTCTTTTTCAATTCCACAGCGACTAATGCCTGCAATCCACGATGAAAGAACAGTAAATCAGCCTTAAATGTAGATGCACCTATATTGAGACGGTATTCCTGATCCATGAATATAAAATCTTTGCCCAATTCAAGGATAAACTGCTTCATGTGCTCCAGCAAACCATTTCTTAACCGTGATTCGCTGTGTTTCTTCGGCAAATCAAGAAAATCAACAAACAAAGTATCTTTAAACATGACCGGAGCTTCAGGATATGTTTTAAGCAATCCTTTTGACATATTGTCCTTATTACCTAATAAAGCCGTATATGTCTGATTTGAGATACAACGCTGAAGTTCCCGTTTTACCAGATGTTCTTTATTGGCATAAAGAATATAGAACATCCGTTCTTCGTTGCTTTTACAACGGCACAAGATTTCGATATGGTTAGTCAATGTTGTTAATTCCAGTATCTTCGGCATTTGTCCAATTCCTGACTGGACGATTTGTGCAGTTTTTGGATGCTCTATTATTGCGTGTTCTGAAGATGGCTCTGAATGTGACGTCTCTATTTGTCCAATTCTTGGCTGGACAAATTCAGAGTTCAGGTATTTCTCAACTGTAGTAGCAAATGCCGCAGAAGAATATTCGTCATAAAATAGCACCATGTTATAAATGCTGCTTCGCCCAAATCCTTTGATGTCCGGTCGTCGTGAACGAATATATTCAGACAACTGTGTTACGACCTTGCTCCCCCATTCTTCGCTTTTCAATTTGGCTGAAACATAACCTCCCACATACCATGCTGTAAGCAGCAGTTCTTCATTGACAGCTTTGGAAGCACGGCTTTTATGCCGGAGAATGATGTCTATGACTTCCCCGAACTGTTGTTCGACTGATATGGCTATCTTATTGTTTTCCATACACTCAATCCTCATTTATATTTGCCAGCAGCTTTTCAAGTTCAGCCACAGCGGAACTTATCCTCAGGCTTTTCTCTTTTATATCGGCCATCAGTTCAGAAAGTGAACGGTCATCAGCGTCCTCACCTTGTTTTATCCATGTGATGTCAAGACTTGTTTTGTCGCGGGCAAGAATGTCCTTTACCGGATATTTCCGCCATCGTCCTTGCGGATTATTTTCTGCATCGAAGGTTTCTACCCGATTATTATAGCAAGAGACAAAATCATCCAGATGATGGCGTTCGAGTTTGTTGGTGGCAAGAGTATGCTTGACATCTGTACGATAATCATAGAACCAAATCTCTTTTGTCGGCTGTCCTTTCGTAAAGAACAAGACATTGGCTTTCACGCCTTGGGCATAAAATATACCTGTAGGCAAGCGGAGAATGGTGTGCAGATTAAAATCTGTCAGCAACTTCTTGCGAATTGTTTCACCAGCCCCTCCTTCGAAAAGTACATTATCAGGCAACACTACAGCTGCACGACCTCCGGTTTTAAGCATCAGCATCATGTGCTGCAGGAAGTTCAGCTGATTATTCTTTGTCTCTACATAGAAATCCGGACGGTTGATATCGACAGAACCAGCTGGGCGTGTTCCGAATGGAGGATTTGCAAGTATCACATCTACAAGCGTTGACGGCTCTTTCTCCAGCGAATCTTCACAGACAATCGGACTTCGGTCTGTGCCTACGCCATGCAGATATAGATTCATTGAGGCAAGTGTTACCACCAATGGAGTGTTATCCACACCATGTAAGGCATTGTTACGCAGGAAATCCCGTTTTTCCTTACTTGCTGACTGGCCTTTCATGTAATCGTAAGCCGTCAACAGAAAACCGCCTGTTCCGCATGCCGGGTCGCAAACCGTTTCTCCTATTTGAGGAGCGATACAATCCACCATTGCTTTGATAAGTGGACGGGGAGTAAAGTATTGCCCCGCACCGCTTTTCTTGTCTTGTCCGTTCTTTTCGAGGATGCTTTCGTAGATAGCACCTTTCACATCACCGTCCATGATGAGCCATTGTTCCTCATCAATCATGGAAATGACCTTTTTCAGATAAACGGGCTTGTCAATCTTGTTTTGCGCCTTTGTATAGATAGTACCAATCAGATTATCCTGTTCGCTAAGCAGTTTAAGCGTTTCTTCATACTGTCTGACTAAATCTAAGCCGTCAAGAGAAATCAGATCTGCCCACTGATAACCATCTGGGATAGCGGATTCTTCTCCAAACATTTCTACATTCTCGGCATCCATCTTCAGGAACAGAAGATAGGTGAGTTGAGTTATATAATCGGTAAACCCAATCCCTTGCCCGGCAAGAGTGGTAGCAAGATTCCATACCTTTTTGGTGAGTGATTGCTCTGTTGTGTTATTTGTTGCCATTATTTATTATGCTGCTTTTCTTAAAACTACAAATGTATAAAGAGAACGAAGTGCATCGTCTGCTTTCTGCATATTACCAAACGCCCGTATCATTTGTGCCGCATGAGTTGCATCGTCTTCACGAATATCCCTCACAGTACAAGCACCGTTGGAGGCGATGTAGTCCACTATGCGACTTATCACTTCGCGCTGTTTATCTGTTATTTCTCGCTGGTTTTGTCCTAGCCATAGATTGAAGTACTGTTTGGAGGTAGTGACTACACTATCCAACCGTTCGATTTGCCGGAAAGCATAGCGCACAAGCTGAATGATATTTGTAAGTGCATCGCTTTCTTCTTTGGTGGTAGAGCGTCGCACACTGTTTGGATTCAGGATGGCATACGAGTTCCAAAGTTGCTTGGATGTGAAATGATTGTTTGCCATTTTGAGCTTGTTCTCCAAATCTTTTAACATTGAATAAGTAATCGGCTCTCCTTCATTATTGTAAATGATTCGCAATGCTTCAATTTCGTCAGTGTGTTCTCTGCAAAACTCTTCGAAGGCCTCGGTCGTGTTTTGTGCTTCCTCAATAGAAAACCCTTTAGAGATAAGTGTATCTTCTCCCGGCATCAGCGTATTGACAAATCCTGCGGCAAGAATAAGCAAGTATCGTCTTGCATCTGCATGATTGGCAAGTGGGGAAACCAATCCTTTCCGCTCGTTATTTGGCTCGTTTATGCTGACAAACGGTGGGAGTGTGCTATTGTCAAGTGCATCATAAATTCTGGAAGCAAGTCCCTTCATGTCATCATGAGCCAAGCGGGCGAACTCATTTCTCTGCGAATTGTCTGCCTTGTTATATATTCGAGAAAGCGTTGCTGCAAGACGTTGCAAATATTCATCGGGGAGATAGCCATGACTGATCCGCTCCAATAACTCTTTAAGAGTAATTGTTTTTGTTGTCGGCTCATCTGCTGTCGTCGGTATTATCTTTTCGTGTTCAGTTACACCCACGGCATCAACCAAGTAGAAGCAATCTTTACTGAATGCATTCGGGGTGACATTGCGCAGTTGCTCGTCTCCAATGGTGCGCACGCCGCGACCTTTCATCTGTATATACAGGGGCAACGATTCCACATCGCGCATAAACATCACAACCTCCAACGGTTTTATATCCGTTCCGGTTGCAACCAATGTGCAGGTAACTGCAATACGGAAATCCTTGTCGTTGCGGAACTGGCGTATCAGTTCGTTGCTGTCACCTGCAGAATATGTGATTTTTTGTACAAATCGATTGTCGGTACGCTCGAATACCTCTTTTGCTATCTGTACGATATTAGTAGCATGAGTTTCATTGAGGGCGAATATCAATGTCTTCGGCAGATAGTCAAAGTTGGCTTCCCTTTGAGGATCATTGAACAGCTCGGTATAGACTACATCGCGATAAGTAGATAAGACAAGTTTGATCTGTGCCGGATTGATGACACTCCGGTTCAGTTCCTTACTGGTATAAGTTTTAGCCTCCTTGTTGAAGATGGTTTTTATATCTCCTGTATAGCGTGTTTCTTCTTTTACCTTTTCACCCTCCAATATGGCACCGCCATTCTCCGTTACCTGTGTTTTGATTCTATATACACGGCAGTCAACATTTACGCCGTCAACAATACTTTTTTCCAGAGTATAGTTGACTATACGGTTATTGTTGAAGAACGCCATAGTCTCCGGTACAGGTGTGGCTGTCAATCCAACGAGTCTTGCCGTATCAAAATACTCCAATACTTTCCGCCAGTTCCCATAAATGGACCGATGACATTCGTCTATGATAATCAAATCAAAATAATCATGAGGCAGGTTTGGATTAGGCGGCAAAACGATTTCTTCGGCTGTTTCTCCGCTTTCGTCTTCATCATTGTCTTCGATAGCTTCTCCTTTTAAAAAGGAAAAGAGACGCTGAATAGTCGAAATGATCACATTACTGTCTGATGGTATGGATGAGGAACGAAGCCTGTTCACCGTAAATATAGTATTGAAAGCATCTCCGTTTTCTGTCAATCGGAAAGTTCCGAATTCGCCCTCGGCTTGTTTGCCAAGATTATTTCTATCCACCAGAAACAGTATCCTTCTCATAGGAGTATAGGACAGCAACCGATATGCAGCAAGACAAGCTGTATATGTTTTTCCTGCCCCAGTTGCCAAAACCATCAAGGCACGGTTTTGCCCGGTACGAAAACTTTTTTCCAACTCGGTTACGGCTTCATACTGGCAATCTCGCAATCCTTTTTTTTGTAAAGTAGGAAGTCCTGCAAAATAATCACCTATCCCTAACTGCTTGACCAACTCATAGGGAGTTGGGATAGCCATTATCTGTTTGAAACTTTGCTCCTGCTTGCGGAAGTCACAGAAATACAGATTCTTCCCATTGGAAGTAAAAATAAAAGGCAATGGGTTCTGATATGTCTGATATATATGAGGAACTCTTTTGGCATATAATGCCGCCTGCTCACATACCTTATCGGAAAGCGCATCCACATCTTCCCTTTTGGCCTCAAGAACACCAACAGCCTTACCATTAATGAAAAGGAAATAATCCGCTTCAAGATTACCCTTCAGCAATCCTTCCCTTATGGCAACAGCTGTACAGGTTGGTTCATAATCTTCCCTATTGATTACTTTCCAACCCGCCTCGGCGAACCACTGATCTATCTTTTGCCTAGCTTTTTCTTCTGGTGTCATAGCTGTTCCTATATTTCTGCATTATCAGAAGTTATACGCTAAAAAAGATAACACATGTCCACAGGACATCATTCCCGTTCATCCTTGTCTGTTATCAGATCTTTTAAGTCTACCTGAAGAATCTCTGCAATTTGCTGCAGTGTCTCCAAGTTAGGCTGGATTCTGTTGCAAGCATAGGCATTGACCATACTGAAGCTCTTATCCAATTTTTTAGCCAACCACGTTTGGGAAATACCTTTGTCCGACAAGACCGCCTTTATCCTATTTAGTTTCATTCTTAGATGCAATTTTATTGCGCAAATATAGTGAATTATATTCGATACCTCGAATTATTTTTGTACTTTTGTTGTCAAAATTAAAATAGCCATGATTCTAACAGAAAACCAACTAAAAAATTTTACTATTGCTGCTGATGTTGTTTCGGAGTCTCATCGGCAAACTAGACATTTTTCTGTGGGCCAGCGTGCATCCGTATTCCTATCTCACAAACATGATGAAATTAGCCAACTCAAACGAGTTGCTTACATTTTAGAAAATTTGCATACTAGCATTTATGTTGATTGGCTTGACAATTCTATGCCAAGGACTACTTCTGGAGTTACAGCGACAATAATTAAACAGCAAATTGAAAAATATGATAAATTCATATTGATTGCTACTAATGGTGCTATTGACTCAAAATGGTGCAATTGGGAATTAGGTTACGGCGATGCACTAAAATTTGATTTAGGGAAAATAGCATTATTTCCAATTGCTCAGAACGATGGTAGCTGGAAAGGTACTGAATATATGCAAATATATCCGACTATTCAATATTATTTTGGAACAGAAAAATATTCAAACGGGAAGTTGATACCTAGAGGATATTACTATCGTTACAAGGATAAAGATGGAGATTTTTATCTCAAAAAATTATACGATTGGATTATATCATAGTTACACAAAGGACAATAATTACCATGACATATAAATACCAACTTATCTTTCTGGGAGATATCAAGAATGATGCTTGTAATGCAATAAAAGTTCGTTTTTTTGAGAAGATTCAAAGTATAGGTCTGAATAACAATATGTTTGAGGTAGTCTATGTCGATACTTTTCGTGAAAAGTACTCAAATAAACAACCATCTTTCGTATTCTATTTTGGCAATATAAATCACTCAGGAAAAGATATCGATGTATTAAAAGTTCTCCTTGATAATGGGGATGCTATTTTGCCAATATATTTTGGCGAAAAATTTGAAGTAGAAGTTCCTGAAATTATTCATGTAATGAATGGAAGGCAATATATTGCTGATCATATTGAAAAGTATATTAACTATGCATTTGAATCAATGAGGTTATTGAGAGAAACCCGGAAGCTATTCATTAGTTATCGCCGGACGGATTCTTCTGCTGTGGCCAACCAATTATTTGATGCTTTTGTCCGGAATAATTACGATGTATTTCTTGACACATATTCTATCAATCCTGCTAAAAATTTTCAAGAAGAATTACATCACCGAATGACGGATTGCGATGTGCTAATCCAGTTGTACACTAATGATTTTAAAAATAGCAAGTGGTGTAATGAGGAGATTGTATCAGCAAACCAAAAACAAATTGGGGTAGTTGAAATTATTTGGCCTGATTGCACCCCAGACATACACAATTTATTATGCGAACCGATTCAATTAACACAAAAAATGTTTCTGAATGAAGATTCTGGAAATGAATCTTGTCGTATTACTGAAAAATGTATTGAGAACATTGTAAAAACGGTAGAGTCTGTTAGAGCTAGAAACCTCGCTGCAAGACAAGATAATCTTGTGGGAGAATTTGTTAAAGAAGCCCGTAAACAAGGACGACAACTTACGCAAGAATATCGTTATCTTGTAGAAACTTTGAAAGATGATAGAATTAGGTTGTTTATTCCAGCAATAGGTATTCCACAATCTTACGACTGCTTCGATTCTTTACGTTTTAGAAAATTGCTTGATAACGAGAAAATCGAACTATTCCTTATATATGACGACTTACGTATTCGTAAGAAATGGATAGAACATCTAGAGTGGTTAAATAAATCATTAGAGGTTAAAACTATTAAGAAAAAAGATTTTGAATTATGGCTCAAAAACAATTAAATATATTCTTGTCTGCAAGTATTCCTATGCTAGGAAGAGATGAAAAATATTTTAGAACAGCTGATACAATAGCAATACGTGATTCAGTATTAGCTTTAGCCAGTATAGCATTGCCTAAGTATAAACTGATTTGGGGAGGTCATCCTTCAATAACACCACTTATAGCTAGTATTTTGCGGCATTCGGGATTAGATATACAGAGTAGCGTAACTTTGTATCAATCTACGTATTTTGAACAGTTCTTTCCTTTAGAGAATGAAAGTGTTGCTCATATTATAAAGACTGTTGATATGGGAAATAAAGATTTGAGTATAAAAGAAATGAGAAAACGTATGCTTGAAGATAATGAATTTTATGCTGGAATATTTATTGGAGGCATGGAAGGTGTAGAAGATGAATATACAATGTTTACTCAATTACATCCAAACGCAAAAGTATTTCCTTTGGCTAGCACTGGAGGTGCTGCCAAAATCATTTATGACAAATATTTTGATGGCAAAAAACCTGAATTATGCATTAATTTGGCATATTCTTCATTATTTAAAGATTTACTTAATTTATAAATAATCATGGGACATAAGATTTTTATATCATATAAATATGGTGATACTTCCGTGAAACATCTTGAAAGAACACCTTGGTACGAATCAACCAAAGTTCGTCACTATGTTGATGAGCTACAGGATAAGCTTGAAGATGATGATCACATTAATAAAGGAGAACTAGATGGTGAGGATCTATCCAATTTTAAAGACTCCACTGTGGAGTCAAAATTAAGAAACAAAATTTTTGATAGTAGCATTACTATTGTGCTTATTTCTCCTAATATGAAAGAATTAAATAAAAGTGAAGATGATCAATGGATCCCCTGGGAAGTGTCTTATTCTCTAAGAGAGACAACTCGAAATGACAGAACTAGCAGAAGGAATGGTATACTGGCAGTCGTTCTTCCTGATATTAACGGTAGGTATGATTATATGCTCGAACCGAAGAGATGTTGTCAGTCAGGATGCATGTTATGGCATACAAATAAACTATTTAAAGTTTTACGAGCGAATATGTTTAATAAAATAGAGAAAACACATTCAATTTGCAATATTGGCGATAATGTTTACCGTGGTTATGTCAGTTACATACATATGGTTAGATGGGATAGTTTTATTAACAATGTTAGCTTTTGGATTAATGAAGTTAAAAAGATTCAAGACAAAAAAGACGAATACGATATTCACGTTAATGTTACAGATTAAAAACATTTTACTAAGCAATAAAAACTCGAAGTTTATCACTCCTATCCTTGGACTATGATTATTCCTATAAATGACCTTGATTGTGTCTGAATCATTGATAATAACGGGAACATTATGGTATCAATTTTAGATAGAACCCTCATCATTGATCTTTGTATCAGGTTTATACATAATTATTATTGGTTCAAGCGTGCAATAGTGTTGTCCGTATCCGTACAAAGTAGAACACCTATGGTCGGCGCATCATCCGTGTCTTTTACCAAATCGTCATACATACGAACATACATATCCAATTGTCCTATATCCTGATGCGTCAGTTTGTGTGTTTTCAATTCAAAAAGCACGAATCTCTTCATCTTAAAATTATAAAAGACCAAGTCGATATAGAAATCGGCAGTATCTGTAACAACATGTTGCTGCCTTTCTACAAATGCAAAACCTCGTCCTAATTCAAGAATGAATTTTTCAAGGTTATCAACAAGAGCCTGCTCTAATTGAGATTCTGAATAATTGTTATCTCGATGGAATCCCATAAATTCAGCAACCATTGGATTTTTAATATATTCCATTGGATCTGAACTCTTTTGTAGTATAGGGACAGATATTTCTTCGCGTTGTGCAGCAAGTCTTCGCTCATAATATTGTGTGGCAATATTACGGTCAAGGGTTTTGACGCTCCACATATCATCTGCCGCAGTTTTAAGATACCATTCTCGGGCATCAGGATTGCTAACGGAAAGAATGCGACGAATATGCGACCAATTGAGATTTTGCACACGTGTGTGCAAAATCTCCCAATCGCTGAACATTAAGTAGAATTTACGATAATACGCCAAGTTACGCCGACCATACCCTGGGCCATATTCAATAGCAAGTTTGTCCGCGAGAGCGGGAATAAGCCCTTTGCCATAGCCAGCACGAGAGTTACCTTGTTGTTCTTCCTCTACAATACGACGTCCCACATTCCAATAAGTCATAATGGCTGTTTGCCCGGCTACGGCAAAAGCATGTCGACGTCCTTTTTCGATAATACTACGTACATCAGCAATTAACGAATCAGAGATAATGATGCGACTCTTTTCTTTCATGCTCCAAATATTTTTTGCTATTCCATTCTCAATAGGTCATCCACAGATACATTCAGAACCTTTGCAATTTGAATCAACATTTCCACATTAGGTTGTGTCGTATTTGTAACCCATTTGGAAATTATAGCTGGATCTTTATCCAATTGTTCGGAGAGCCATTTATTGCTCTTGTTTTTCTCTGCAAGAACTACTTTGATACGATTCAGTAATTTGCGTTCCATATTATATCTCTATTACTTGGTTACAAAGATAAGGATATTTAGAGAATATAATTGACCAAGAAGGTTAAATGTTGCAATTCACCACAAAAAAGTGAGCAATACCGCAATTTTATTCTACGAAATATATACCTTTGTACAAATTATTTGGATTTATGTCAACAGGAAAACTCATAGTGAAAAAAGAAGACTTTGAATTACTATTAAAGTCTCAAATTGAAAGTGGTTATAATTTACTTAATCGTGAAATTAGTGAAGACAAAACAACTTTCATACAGCCAAGAAGAATTATACGAATAAAAGAATATGATGAGTCCGAGAAGGAATTGTTCCTTGCAGATTACAAAAAATGGGATTCGTTTAATCTTGAGTTAATAAGTCGTTCTTTTGATGAAAACGATTCGCCGTATTCTTATTTTATGTCATATAATCGTATTGGAGATTGCTCGAAATTATTTGGTGAGGATACTATAAGAGAGGCTAAACAGCAAATAAATGAAAAAATTATCAATCTAGAAAGCATAATGAATCAATTGCCTTTGATTCCACACTTTGCAACAAACAACAATCATGATAAAGATGTAAAAATAGATTTGGAAAATAAAAATGTTTTTATTGTTCACGGTCATGATAATGGATTAAAAAATGAGGTTGCACGGTTTATCACGGATATGGGGTATAATCCTATTATTCTGCACGAACAGCCCAATAGAGGTAAGACCATAATTGAAAAAATCGAAGCCTTTTCTAAGGTCTGCTTTGCAATAATCTTATATACTCCATGTGACAAAGGAGCATCTAAAGATAGCCATGACTTATTACCGAGAGCAAGGCAGAATGTGGTTTTCGAACACGGATATCTTGTGGGTAAACTTGGACGAGAAAGAGTTTGTGCCTTAGTTAAAGAGGAGGTGGAAAAGCCTGGTGATGTTGATGGTGTCGTCTATATTATGTATGATGATAGGGGCGCATGGAAAAAAGATATTGCTAAAGAGTTCAATACATTAGGATTGCATTTTGACGCAAATGCGCTATTACGTTAGTTTTACATTATTATTTGTTTTTGCTTGACGCATCGCTTATGTATAAGACTATTCCAAATGGTAATCTGATCCTATATAAGTAGGTTTCCAAACTATTAGTGTTGAGTGTAATTTACAGAGCGGCTTGTATCTATAGGGAACTTTATGGTCACAAATTATAGTGAATACCGATTAAACGATTTGATAATCAATTAAATGTTGATTATATTTTGGTTCAAGCGTGGCGCTGAAGGCTTATTTTATACGGCAGGTTCTGGAATACCCGAATACTAAATAAGCAACAGCCCACGCCCTTTTTAAGGACATAGGAATAAAGTCGCTTATTCTCGTATTCATTAGAATTTTCCAGATTCGCCGTAGAGAATAAACTTACGCTTTCGCGTCAATTCGTATGTAGTACAAAGGTAGTAAAGAGTTTCAAAACTCCAAAAAATAAAGGGATTAGCTTTTCACTAATCCCTTTACATCATCGTTGCAGTTCCAAGGGGAGCGCCAAAGAAACCAGAACTTTCGTCTCTTTATCGGCATCGACCATTTTCATACTCTCTTCGATAGACGATATATCGAGCGTTTTCAGCCGGTTCCCCTTCGTAAGGACGATTTTCAACTCCAGGTTATTCGACAAATCGAGTTCACCGATAGAGTTAAAACGGCAATCCAATTCTTCCAACTTCGTATTCCGGCTTATATCTAAATTTATAAGCCGATTAAGAGGGCAATCCAAGCGGGTCAGGTTCTCGAAATATTCAATTCCTTCGAGGGACTGAATACCAGCCGCAGGACAGATTATTTCTAAGACGTTTTTCGCTTCTTCGACGGATATTTCACCGTCTCCGTCCAAATCGAAATTCTCGACCAAATAGGCCAAGAATAACGGATCGGGAATTTCAATGACTTCAATCGGAGTTTCTTCCATAATCAATTAAATTTAATCGGTTTACGATTATCTATAATTGACTATATCAAGTCCTTTTATAGCTTTCCATCATTTTAGTAACCACATTTTTCACCTCTTCCCGGAACCACGCGGGCCGCAACACCTCCACGTCCGCGCCGTTCGAGAGCAGTTCCATCCGGAAATCGTAGGTCGGAGCCAACCGGTATTCGAACACCGAATATTCTGCGGTCCGCTCGGTTTCACGCTGGGTAGGGTGCAGGGGCAGGGCCCGGACGTAGTTTGCCTGCTTCCCTAAGACGCGGATTTCGACCCGTTCAGCCTTCCGGTCCCGTTCGCGGATAATTCCGAAGGCGTCGGCATAGAATTCGGCACAATCGAAATCCGAGGGGATTTCAGCCGCTTTCGTCGTCGGGGCCATACTTCGTACCCGGTCGAGGGCGAACGCGTAAATTCCACCCATTTCCACGCTATTGGCGATCAAGTACCAGCGCCTCCGGAACGCCTTCAATCCGTAAGGCTCGACTTCGTAACGCTTCTCGCGTTTTTCATCGTAGGTATGGCGGTAGACGATCTCCAAGCATCGGTTCTCCTCCATCGCCCGGAGGACAGTAGTCAGATAGGCGTAGCCCGAAGGGATCGGCTCCAACGCGATCCGTCGGCGCAGGCGTTTGCTATTTACCAAGAGGTCGTTCACGGCGAAGGTTTCCAACAGCCAACGGCGCAGATCGTCGCGCACCAAGTCGTCGCCGCATTCGACGTAGTATTCGTTCGTCCGGCGGTCGCAGGCGATATTCACGTCGAACAACTCTTCAACGGCTTTCCGGTGGTTCTCAAAGGTCTTTCGGGGCAGTTCCTCGCCGCCCGACATCTCGTTCCGCTGCCAACGGACGCGGATTTCATCCAGGGTGATACGACCCGCGGAGTAGATCGCGTCCAAGAGCCACAGATAACGGCGAAACAAGGTCGAGGTGTTATTCGTCAAGGCATTCATCGTTCAAAGGTTTTTCACAAAGATAAAAACAGCTTCCGCCAAAACTCGGCGAAAGCTCCTATTTTTTAATAATCAGGGATCTATGCTACTTCTTCGAGTTTTTTCCTAAGATTTTCGTTATATCGATCTCCCTCCCGGTTTTAGCGGATTCGAGCGCGAGCTGCTTACTCCATTTCATATAGCGTTCGGCCATCGCCACGCTCTTATGGCCTAAGTAATTCTTAATCGTGTAGGCGTCCGCGCCTTCCGTTGCTGTCAGCGTCGCAAAGGTCCTCCGGGCGGAGTGGAAGGTAATATTCTTTTCCACTCCGGCCATCTTCGCTAATTTCTTCAACGTAGGGTTTATCGTCGCTTCCGAGGATACGCGGAACATCAGATTTTCGTGTTTAACCCGATTATAAGGGATTCTATCGTCATCATCAAGGGCGGCCCACTCTATAATCGTCTCTCCGAAGGACGACAATGGCACATGGATTTCTCGGTTTCTCTTTTCCGGCCTATCTCCTTTTTTCGGGATCAGGTCTACGATAATCGTTTCTTCAGACACATCGAGGTTTCCCCATTTTATCCGGAGGGCATCACTCAAGCGAATCCCGGTCGCACACGAGAAAAGATACATTACCAATACCCGAAATTCGGTCGTGCCGATTTCAGCTTCGAGTCCCAGTAACCGACACATCCGGCTCAATTCGTCGTATTCGAGGAACGTATCGTTTACGGCGGCTTCGGGTACAACGCATTCACGCGTCCGATAAGGGTTCTTTATCGGGACGCCGCGACGTTCAATATCGAAGACCACCGTCCGGACGTGCTTCAATCGGTTCGCCCGCGATCCCAAGACATCCCCGCGACCGTTTTCCCGACCTCGTTTTATCAAAAATCGCTCGAAGCCATTTATCAGTTTCGCGTCAATATCTTTTATCCGTATCTCTTTCTTAAATTCTTTCAATGCCCGGCGGGTCGTATCATATCCTTTCTCCGTCGCGCGGCTTATTCGCCCGGCCTGCATTCGTTCCAAGACATATTTATCGAAATAGCCGTAAAACGAAGCGTTTCCCGGATTCTCGGATTTTTTATTCACTACGATTTCCCGCAGGAGCGATTTCGTCAGTTTTTCGTCGTTTACCAACGCATTATATATCCGGGTCCTAATTCGGGAGAGCTCTTTTTCGACAATCAGTTTCAACGCTTCGTCATACGGGCACTTCGCCGTATCGTCCCACTCTTCGGCAGAAGATCGATCCCCGTCGGAAATTTCGGTTCTTCACCGTCAATCCGCGGAAACCGGATATACAGAGGCATTCGCCCGTCTTTCTTCCGTTTATCAATACGCAGGTATAAAGTCGGTTTAGGTAATTTAATCATCCCCGGAATTTTTCACGAATATAGCTTATTTTATTCATTTTTACCAGAGAACGTGCTGATATTCTTCGCCGATTCCTTGGCTATCGAGAGGTCGTATTTCAGATAGCGCTGGGTCATATTCACCGACTTATGGCCCAAGTACTTCGAGATCGTATAAATATCGACTTTATCAATCACCAAGAGCGTCGCAAAGGTATGGCGCGAGGAGTGATAGGTCAGGTGCTTATCTATTCCGGCCTTCTTCGTGTGTTCCCGCAGTGTCTTATTTACCGTCGGCTCAGCATAGTTATAAAAGATTTTTTCATCACTGCCCAACAGCCGCCCGCCGTCGGATTTTTCCATCAAAATATCCCGCGCCATCGGAAACAGCGGCGTTATCACTTCGGATTTAGTCTTAATCATTTTCTTCCGGATCAACTCGTTCTCGAAGTCTACATCCCGCCAACGCAGGTCCATCGCGTCGGAAAACCGCAGACCGCAAAAACACGAGAACTGGTACATCTTCAAGATCAGGTACTCTTTCGAGTTTTTCGCAAAGCGTTCGGTATAGTCGATAAGACGCAATAGTTCCTCTTTTTCCAAATAGACCTCCTTAACCGGGGAGTTCGGCATCTTAAACCATTTATAGGGATTCTCCACGGGGATATTCCGCTTTATTATATCCAAGATCACGGTTCGCAGGTTCTTATGCTTCGGGTTCCGGCCTCCGGGAGAGTTCCCGTTCACTTCGTGCATATAGTTATCGAAGTCTTCAATCAAGGTCAGCGAAATATCCGAGATTCGGAACTCAGGCTTAAACTCCTTCAAGACGTGAAAGGTCGTCATATAGACCCGTATCGTTTCGGGATTCAGACCCTCTTTCCGCTTCCGTTCAACAAAGTCGAGGTAATAATCATAGAAGGAGCCGTTTTCGGGTTTCAGCCTCCGCTTCCCGGCATAAAACCCTTTTACAAGGTCCATCGTCAACTCCGTTCCGTCGGCCAACAGTCGGTTAATATAGAGGTCAAGCTCCATTATTTTCCGGTTTAGCTGGATGGCAAGGGGCTTATCCTTCGGTTCCATCCGTTTCGCGTTCCAGCGTCCGTCCCAAACCTCCAGTCCCGTCGGTATCTTCGTATTCCGGGAGCCGACCCGCACCCGAAGGTATACGGGATATTTCCCGTTTCGCTTCAAAGGCTTATCATTTCGGATACATTTACAGATCGAGTAATCCGCCATTCTATTTTTTACAATACAATTTAACTTGCAGGGACTAAGTTAGTTACAACTAAGCGACGGACAAAGAAATTATTCAACATTCTTATAGAATCATCGTCTGACGAGGATTTCAAGGGGCGCAATAAGGGGCGCAGATTATTAAAACGGCATAAATTCCAAATAATCTTAATATTACAAGCGTAAAAATAGATCGCTAAACAATAGTATTATAAACGATAACTATCAGATAATCAATCAATATAGGGTTTCTCTTCAGACCTCAATTGAGGTAGCGAATGCTGCCGGAAAGTCGCTGGACGGCGTGCGCGGAAATGGCGCGAGAGCAATGCCGGACGGCAATTTTCCACCAAGAAAGTCCTTGGAAGCTAATAACTTCCGAGGACTTTTTCTTTATCAGGACCCTTATCAGCCTCGGTTGTTTCGTTATCGCTTGTAATTCAGCAATAACAAGGCGTCGGCCTGCTCATCGGTATCTTCGATCATGTCTCACGCCAGCCCGTTGCCGCCAATTGAAAACCTCCGCATTCCGATTCCGGAATGCGGAGGTTTTTTGACCGGAGCCGGATGGCGGTTCCGGCATCCTTCGACGCTGTTTCGCCCTTACCGGTTCCCGGCGTACAGGCCGCTCATTATGTCGGTGATCTGTTTCCAGGAATTGCCGCCGTCGTTGGCCGCTTTGGCTCCGGGCGTCGATCGGCCGTCCTCGATGTACTTCTTCACCCGGGCGGCCATCTCCCTGATCCGGCCCGCGTATTCCGGATTGTTTATCTGGTTGACCTTCTCTTCGGGATCGTTGACCATGTCGTAGAATTGCAGCGGGGGCTGTCCGTCGATCCTGTACTCTTCGCCGGAACCGTTTTCCGCGTTGAATATCAGCTTGTACTGCGGCGTCCGGTAGGTGAAATAGCCGGCTCCCGACGTGGCGATCAGGTCGGTCCGGGCGGCGTTGCCCGAGCCGTCGAGTATCGGCCAGAAGCTGAAACTGTCTTCGGCCTCGTCGTCGGCTATCCGGTAGCCGAGCATGTCGGCGAACGTGGCGTACAGATCGGTCAGCGAGACGAGCGAATTATCGGTCACGTGTCCGTACCGGTCGCCCCACGACAGGATGAAGGGAATGCGGTGGCCGCCTTCCCAGCCGTGCGACTTGTAGCCCCGGTAAATATAGGACGGATAGTGCCCTTTCCTGTTTATCCTGTCCATGTTGATGTAACCGGCGCAGCCGTTGTCGGCGGCGAACATGACGATCGTGTTGTCGTATTTGCCGATCTCCTTCAGCTTTCGATTGACCCTGCCGACGATGTCGTCTATCATCATCACCAGGTCGCCGTAGTCGCCGATCTTGGATTTGCCCTTGAACTCCTTGCTCGGGAAAAGCGGGATGTGGGGAGCCGTCAGCGCCATGTAGAGGAAGAACGGCTTGTCGGAATCCTTGTTTTCGTCGAGGTATTCGAGCATCTTGTCCGCCAGGTGGGGCTGCATGCCGTCGGCGCTCCAGTCGCTGTGGCCGATGCCGCCCTTGATTTTATACAGTCCGCCGCCGGATTCTTCGAATCTCGTGTTCGGCTGTTTCTCCGCCATGTCGTTGACCATGTAGAGGTACGGAGGTCCGGACGGCGAGGTCAGCCCGTAGAAATAGTCGAATCCCCGATCGGTGGGACCGTTGGCCACGCGTTTCGTGAAGCCGATGTTGTCGACGGTTTTCGCCTTGCCTTCCTTGTGTGTCCAATCCCACCCCAGATGCCATTTGCCGATGGCCGCTGTCGTGTAGTCGCAGGCTCGGAACATGTCGGCGATGGTGTTGCGGCCCGTTGCGATCATCGGGGGCGACATGACGCCGAGCACGCCGCCTTTTTTCGTCGAACGCCAGTTGTAGCGGCCGGTGAGGATCGAGTAGCGCGAGGGAGTGGAGAGTGCGGACGAGGCGTGCGCATCGGTGAACGCGATGCCGCGGTTGCACATTTCGTCGAGCCAGGGGGTGTCGATCTGTGAATCGGGGTTAAGCCCTCTCACGTCCCCGATTCCCATGTCGTCGGCGAGGATCAGGATGACATTGGGCCGCGGGTTCTTTCCGAAGGCCCCGTAGCACGAGGCCAGTGCCCCCAGCAGGCACGACGAGGTAATGAACAGGTTGTTTTTTCTCATCGGACAAATGGGTTAATGGTTTGAATACCCAAAGGTAGCGATGTTTTACGGACCGGGCGGACAATATTCGACCTTAAAAGGCCATTTTTCGACCAGGATGGCCGTTGCAGGGCCTCGCTTGATCCGGTCTTTTATGCTTCGCGGCGCATCGAGAGCGCAATGCGTCCGCGAACGGTGTCCACGCCTGTCACCCGCACTTCGACGTGCTGTCCCAGATGCACCACGTCGGCCGGCGAAGCCACGTAGCGGTCGGCCAGCTGCGAGATGTGCACCAGCCCGTCCTGTTTGACGCCGATGTCGACGAAAGCCCCGAAGGCCGTGATGTTGGTGACGATGCCCGGCAGGAGCATTCCCTCGCGCAGGTCGCCGATCGTGTGCACGTTGGGGTCGAATGCGAAGACCTGCAACTGTTCGCGCGGGTCAAGCCCCCGTTTGTCGAGCGCCTCGAGTATGTCCGTCACGGTCGGCAGCCCCGTTTCTCCGCTCACGTATCGTTCGGCCTTGAGACCGCTGCGCAGCTGTTTGTCGGCCAGCAGGCGTTCGACTGTCACGCCCGCGTCGGCGGCCATCCGTTCGACGACGTCGTACGATTCCGGGTGCACGGCGCTGTTGTCCAGCGGATTCGCACCTCCCACGACCCGCAGGAATCCGGCCGCTTGCTCGAAAGCCTTGGCTCCCAGCCGCGGCACTTTGAGCAGCGCCCTGCGGCTTTTGAACTCCCCGTTCGCCGCACGGTAGGCCACGATGTTCTGCGCCAGCACGGGTCCCAGCCCCGATATGTAGGTCAGGATGTGTTTCGAGGCGGTGTTGATATTGACGCCGACGCGGTTGACGCAGCTTTCGACGACCGTCCGGAGCCGCGCCTTGAGCTTCGCCGGGTCGACGCTGTGCTGGTACTGCCCCACGCCGATCGACTTGGGGTCGATCTTGACCAGCTCCGAGAGCGGGTCGATCAGGCGGCGTCCGATGCTCACGGCCCCGCGCACCGTCACGTCGTAGTCCGGGAACTCCTCGCGCGCCGCGGCCGACGCCGAGTAGACCGACGCGCCGTCCTCGTTCACCATGAATACCTCCACGCCTTCCAGCCCCAGTCCGCGAACCAGCTGTTCGGTCTCGCGGCCCGCCGTGCCGTCCCCGATGGCGAACGCCTCGGCCTTGTACCTGGCGGCCAGCGATTTCAGCGTCTCGGCCGCTTCGGCCGCCCGGCCCTGCGGCGGATGGGGGTAGACGGTCGTGTTGTGCAGCAGGTTGCCCTGCGCGTCGAGCGCCACGACCTTGCATCCCGTGCGGAATCCCGGGTCGATGGCCACGACGCGCTTCTGCCCCAGCGGCGAGGAGAGCAGCAGTTGGCGCAGGTTCTCTGCGAAAACCCGGATCGCCTCGTCGTCGGCCTTCTCCTTGGCCGCCGCGAGCTGTTCGGTCTCGATCGAGGGGCGTATCAGGCGTTTGAACGAGTCGGCGACGGCCGCTTCCATCCATTCGCGCGTCGCCGAGCCGGGCCGTACGAACAGCCGGCGGAGACTTTCGATGCAATGTTCGGCATCCACGTCGACCGCGATTTTCAGAATGCCCTCCTCCTCGCCGCGGCGCATGGCCAGGAAGCGGTGCGACGAGATGCTGCGCAGGGGCGTCGCGGCGTCGAAATAGTCGGCGTATTTCGCCCCTTCCGTCTCTTTGCCTTTGACGAGTTTCGAATGGACGATGCCTTCGCGGGCGAACGTGCGGCGCAGCGTGTTGCGGGCGCGCTCGTCTTCCGAGATACGTTCGGCGACGATGTCGCACGCCCCGGCGAGGGCCTCCTCCGGGGTCGGCACTTCGGCCGAAACGAACTGCCGGGCCTGCTGCACGACGTTGCGGGACTGCTGCGCCAGGATGATTTCGGCCAGCGGCTCCAGGCCCCGTTCGCGCGCCACGGTGGCCCGCGTGCGGCGTTTGGGTTTGTAGGGCAGGTAAATGTCCTCCAGCTCCACCGCATCCCAGCACTCCGCGATGCGCCGGCGGAGTTCCGGGGTCAGCCTGCCCTGCCCCTCGATGGTCGTGAGCACCGTCTGCTTGCGGGTTTCGAGTTCGGTGAGCCGGTCGAGCCACTCCTTGACGGAGGCGACCTGCACCTCGTCGAGCGAGCCGGTCGCTTCTTTGCGGTAGCGGCTGATAAAGGGGATCGTCGCCCCTTCGCGGAGCAGACGCACGGTCCCCTGCACCTGGTGCAGCGGAATTTGCAGTCGTCGGGATATGATTTGTTCGATCATGTTCGGAAAAATGTTCTTCGGCAAAGATAGGAAAAAGCCACCCCGGCGGCAAATCCCGGGGTGGCTTTCGCGACGGAGCAGCTTCTATTCCGCCGTGAGCAGGAATACGCCGCTGTCGTAAATCTTCGGCATCGAGGGGTTGATGCCGGCGTTCGAGAGCATCTCGCCGCTGAAGGTTTTGCCGTCGAACCAGTTGCGCGATTTGTCGACGTTCAGTTCGCGGATGGTGTAGCCCGTCTTCGGGTCGAGTCCCTGCAAGCGGAATTTCGGGATCAGCGAGCGGCCCTGGTACCGGAGGCTGTACGTGAACAGCACGGCCTGCTTCCGGTCCTTCGAAACGTACATCAGGCCGTAGCAGCCGCTCTTGTCATAGGGCGTGCCGATGCGGTAGAGGTCGCCCTGCATCACGATGTCGCGGTACTCCTTGTAGCTGGCGATGGCCCGGCGGGCGAACTGCCGCTCCTCGTCGGTCATCTGCCTGGGCTGAAGCTCCATGCCGAGGCGTCCGGCGCAGGCCATGTCGAAGCGGAACTTGATGGGCGTGATGTTGCCCGTCTGGTGGTTGGGCGTGGCCGAGACGTGCGAACCCATCACGACGGCGGGGTAGAAAAGGCTCGTGCCGTACTGGATGCGGGCGCGCGAAAGCGCCTCGGTGTTGTCGCTCGTCCACACTTCGTCGAAATACTTCAGGGCGCCGTACTCCACGCGGCCGCCGCCCGAGGCGCAGGCCTGGATCAGCACGTCGGGGTATTTGGCGCGGATGCGTTCCATCACCTTGTAGAAGCCCTGCGCGTAGTCGATCCAGAAGCGCGACTGCTCGTCGGCCGGGAGGTAGGCCGAACCCACGTTGTTGGCGTTGCGGTTGGCGTCCCACTTGATGTAGTCGATCTTGTCCGAGAGTTTCATCGTGTTGTCGAAGACTCCGAACACGAAGTCCTGCACCTTGGGGTTCGTGAGGTCGAGCAGCCACTGGTTGCGGGTCGTGGGCGCTTCGCGCTTCGGCGGACGGACGATCCAGTCGGGGTGCTTCTCGGCCAGCTCGCTCTTGGGGTTGACCATCTCCGGTTCGATCCAGATGCCGAACTTCAGTCCCTTCGAGTGGGCGTAGGAGGCGATGTGGTCGATGCCTTCGGGGAGTTTCGCGGCGTTCACCTGCCAGTCGCCCAGTCCGGCGTTGGAGTTGTTGCGCGGGTATTTGTTGCCGAACCAGCCGTCGTCGAGGACGAACATTTCCAATCCCATCGAGGCCGCGTCGTCGATCATCTGTTTCAGGACCTTGGCGTCGAACTTGAAGTAGGCGCCTTCCCAGCTGTTGAGCAGCGTGGGGACGACCTCGTGGCCGTGGTAGACGCCGTAGTTGCGCGCCCAGTCGTGGAGGTTGCGCGAGGCGCCGCCCGCGCCGCAGAACGAGTGGGTGTAGATCATTTCGGGCGTGGTGAACGACTCGCCCGGGCGGAGCCTGTACTCCGAGGCGTTGGGGTTGGCGCCGGCCAGGACGGTCAGCACGTCGAATTCGTCGACCTCGAAGTTGAGGCGGAAATTGCCGCTCCAGGCCAGCGCTCCGGCGATGACTTCGCCGTAGGTCTCGCTGAACGAATCGCTGTTCAGCGTGAGCAGGAACGCCGGGTTTTCGGTGTGGGTCGTGCGTACCTCGCGCGTCGACTCGATGCTTTTCGATCCGTGGGTCAGCAGCGTGTGGTCGACCTGCGCTTCACGCGCCCAGGCCCCGTAGAGGTGCGTCAGGAGGTATTTGTCGGCCTTCAGCGGGAGCGACGAGGAGTAGAAGCTGTGCAGCGTGACGGGACCCTTCTCGCGGTTGCGGATCACGGCGTGCGTGGTGATGACGTTTTCGCGGGCGTAGGCCGTGAAGACCAGTTCCACGTCGAGCGCCTGGCAGCAGTCGGTCATCTTCACGACGGTCTCCGTCACGTTCTTGTCGGAGAGCTGTTTCGAGGCGTGCGACACGTAGCGCAGTTCGGTGTTCATGTCGCCGTCGGCATGGGTGACGCGCAGGGCGGGTTCGCGGAAGTTGCGGCCTCCCGTCGCGGGATAGGCCAGGTCCTCGGTTCCGTGGTCACTGCGGCGGTTGCTCTTGTAGTCGGCCAGCGGCGCCGGGTCGTCGATGCGTCCGCCGAAGTGGCGGAAATAAACTTCGCCTCCGGGGGCGGCGGTGAGCACCATCGAGACCTTGTCGGTGCTGATGTCGATGACCTGCTGCGGCGCGGCGGCCGATACGGTGTTCGCGGCAAAGGCGGCAATCAGGGGGATCAGTAGTTTTTTCATACGCTTTAAACGGTTTCTGCGTCCAAAGATACGAAAATATGCGAAACTATACGAAATAAACCGAAATAACACCGTAATTCCGGCGGCTTCCGATCAGAACGTATAGGCGACGCGCAGGTAGCCGTAACGGCCCAGGTAGGAGGTTGAGGAGGTGACGATGTAATCCGTGTCGAAACTCGTGGTGGCGTAGTCGGGGCGGTTGAGGATGTCGATGACGCCCGCCGAAAGCCCCAGCCGGTTCTCCTTGCCGAACTTGCGCCCCGCCGAGGCGTTGAGGATCACGTTGTGGCGCGTGAGCGCGTGCGAGCGGCTGTTGCAGTAGAATTCGTAGAGCGTGCCGACCGACCCGAAATACTTGCCGAAGCGCAGGTCGACGCGCGCCGTGAGTTGTTCGCGCAGCTCCTGCGCGGTCTCTTTCTGCGTGGTGTAGGAACTCATCGAGGTGTTGGAGCGGATGTTGAGCTTGACCTTGCTCGAAAAGCCCGAGTCGAAGCCGAAGCCGAAGCCGAGCGAATGGCGGACCGAGTGGAAGAGGTCTTCGCCGGTGAAATAGGGCGTCTGGCTGAAGCCGTAGTTCACCGAGACGTTCAGGGTCGAGCGCAGCGGGTTGATCTGCTGTGAGTAGGAGACCCTGCCCCCGAGGTTGTAATTGCCCCCGACGTTGGCCTGCGTGGTGAGCTGCGCACCCTTCCGTGCCGTGTAGTCGTACTGGGGCAGGTAGGTGTCTTCGAGGAAGAGCGTGCGTCGCTGGGCGATGTAGTTGAAGGTGTAGCTGCCGTTGAGCCGCACGCTGAAGGAGAGGGCCTTTTTGACGTCGGTGAACTGGAATCCCGCCGATCCCGAGAGGTCGTTCTGCAACTTGAGACCGGGGTTTCCGGCCTGCAACGAAAGGGGGTTGGTGGCGTTGAGCGTCGAGCGCAGCGCGTCGAGCGGGATCATCTGCGGGAAGGAGGCCAGGTTGAACGAAAAACGCTTCCGCGACTTGCCGACCGAGAGGTAGACCGTCGGGTTGAGCTGGAAGAACAGCCGCGGGAAGCGCTCCTCCTTGGGGAAGCGCTCGCTGCGGGCGATGTCGTAGAGCACTCCGCCCAGTCCGGCCATTATCCAGACGTCGCCGCTCCGGTATTGCAGGCTGGTTTGCAGGCTGTGCGTGTAGGTGTCGGTCGTGTAATGGTAGGAGTTGACCGTGTCGACGACGCCCTGCGGGTCGGAGAGGAAATCGACCGCCAGCTGTTTCGAGCGGGCGTAATCGCGGCTGAAGTTGTATGAGGCGTTGACCGAACCCTTTTTTCCCAGTTTGTAGCGGTAGCCCAGATTGGCGCCGAACGAATAGTTGCGGCTGTCGCCGTCGTTGCGCAGTTTGACCTGCAGGCCGGGTGTCGAGGCCGTCGTGTCGACCCGCCAGCCGTCCCGGTCGCCGGGTGCGTATTTGCCCGAGACGTTGAACGACAGGGTCGACCGTTCGGAAATTTTCGAGTGGAAGAAAATGCTGACATTCAATCGGATGTTGCGTCTGTCGGAGTTGCTGTTGAGGTTCGTCCGGGTCTTTTCGTCGTCGATCCGCTGCTGCGTGCGGCTGTGCCCGAGTGTGGAGCCGTCGTCGATCGAAAAGGTGGTCATGGCCCCGAAAACCTTCTTCTTCCGCTGGATGTTGACGTAGTTCGAGATCTCCGCCGAAAGCGATTTCGAGAGCGATTCGTTCCGGCTCTCCTCGTTGCGCAGGGCATAGGCTTCGGTCGGGAAATATTCGGTCTGCGAGGACCCCGTGCTGCTCTGGCGGCTGCGTCCGAACCGGACGGTGGTCGATACGTTGGTCGAGTCGCCCCGGCGCAGGGTATAGTCCGCCTGGGCGTCGGTCTGTTTCGTGGGGGTCGTCTTCGAGTCGAACGAGACGCCTTCTCCCTGCCGGATGTTGTCCTTCGAGTTGGAGGCTTCGAGACGCCAGTTGCCCCTTTCGGTGTTGCGGTAAAAGCTTCCGGCCTCGGAATGGCGGATTTCATGCCGACCCGAGTAGTCCCTTTCGAGGCTCGCGCCGAGCGTGCCCTCCAGATTCCCGCCCAGGATGTAACCGCGCTTCGACTTGGTTTCGACGTCCATCACCTTCTCCTTTTCGGCCGTGTTGTCCCCCAGGCGCTTTGCCTCGGGGCTGAAATCCTCGTAGACCCGCACGCTCCGGACGTCCGAGGCTTCGAGGTCGGTGAGTGCGTAGGAGGTTTTCGAGCCGAAGAGGTTTTTCCCGTCGATCAGCACCCGTTTGACCTCCTGCCCTTCGGCGTAAATCTTGTTGTCCTTGATCTCAACGCCCGGCAGCTGTTTCAGCAGCTCCGCGAAACGGTCGTCGGCCATGGTTTTGAACGCCCCCGCGTTGTAGACCGTCGTGTCGCCCCGGAAGACCATGGCGACCTGCTGCCCGACGACCACGACCTGCGCGATCGACTGTTCGTCGACCTCCATTTTGACCTCGATCCGTCCCCGGAATTCGGTGTTTCCGTAGCGTTTTTTGAACGGCTTGTAACCCACGTAAGTGACCTCCAGGTCGACCGAGTCGCGGAAAATCCGGTCGCAGCGGTAGACGGCCATGATACGGTAGAAATCCTCCTTGACGGTCGTACCCCGCAGCGTGTCGGCCCGGCTGACGAGCGAGACCGTGGCGCCCAGCAGCGGGTCGTGCGTCTCCTTGTCCTCGACCGTGACGACCGTGCGCGCCGGCCGGCCGAAGTTCATGGGTTGGTAAGAGAGGGCGAAGGATTGGAGCGCATGATTCCCCGCCGGATGTGCGGAGGGCATGCCGACAAACCCGAGAAGGGCGAGAATCAGTAGTATGTAACGCGTCAAACCGGGGGGGGTGAAGGTTTATTGGCCGCAAGATAGTAATTTCCGTTCATAGTACAGCCGGTCCGCAAAAAAGAAATTTCGGCCCGAATGGGGCGTTTCGGATCGAAACCGCAGGCGGAAATCCGGTTAAACATTGTCGCGATATGCTGCAGGATGCGTTCGGAGTATTTCGACGGCGTGGATCTGGATAAGGACAACGAGGCGCTGTTCACGGCCGTGACGCCCGCCGAGGTGCGCCGCCTGGCGCGTGAAATCCTCGCCCAGGGCAACCGCTATACGGCGGTCTTCACGCAGGAGTGACGCGGGGCAACCCGCTTCCCGAAACGAAACCCGGGCGGCCTCGATGGGCCGCCCGGGTTTTTCGTGCGTGTCGCCGCGCGCTATTTGCGCGAGATCTTCAGGGCGAAGCCTCCTCCGGGAGCCATCTTCACCGTCAGTTTCCGGTCGGCGGGAATTTCGACCGACTCGCGTTTGTAGTCGCGGGCCGCCTTGTCGGCGTTGACGCCGTCGCGGAACAGTTCGGCGGTGTAGGCGCCCTCGCCCAGGAAGCCGAGGTCTATGGTCAGGGTACGGGCGTTCCAGTCGGTCATGCCGCCGACGTACCAGGTGTCGCCCTTGCGGCGTGCGATGGAGACGTACTCCCCGACGCGGCCGTCGAGGCCCACGGTCTCATCCCAAGTCGTCGGGACGGAGGCGATGAACTCCGTGCATTCCGGCTCGCACATGTAGTTCGACGGCGAGTCGCACAGCATGTTGAATGGCGATTCGAAGATCACGTATTCGGCCAGCTGGCGGCAGCGCGTGCCCTGGCTCATGGCCTCGGAGCCTACGGCGCGGAAGTTCCGGCGCGTGGCGTTGCGCATGGCGCCCTGCGTGTAGTCCATCGGTCCGGCGAGCATGCGGATGAAGGGGATCGTCACGTCGTAGGTCACCATGTCGGTCTTCTCGCTGGTCCACTTCATCTGCTCCAGCCCGAAGACGCCCTCGAAGTTGAGCACGTTGGGATAGGTGCGCTGGATTCCCGCGGGCTTGTGGTAGCCGTGCATGTCGAGGAACAGGCGGTATTTGGCGGCCGTTTCCGCGAGGCGGTAGGTGAAATCGGCGATTTTCTGGTCGTCGCGGTCGAGGAAATCGACCTTGAAGCCCTTGATCCCCATCTCCGAGTAGTGCTTGCAGACGCGTTCGAGGTCGCGTTCCGTGGCATAGAAACCGGCCCAGAGGACGATGCCCACGCCGCGCTCCTTGCCGTAGGCGACCAGTTCGGGCAGGTCGATCGCGGGAACGACCTGGAAAAGGTCGGCCTTTTTGTTCACGGCCCAGCCTTCGTCGAGGATGACGTATTCGATGCCGTGGTCGGCGGCGAAGTCGATGTAGTATTTATAGGTTTCGTTGTTGATTCCCGACTTGAAGTCCACGCCGTAGAGGTTCCAGGTGTTCCACCAGTCCCAGGCCACCTTGCCGGGTTTGATCCACGAGACGTCCTCCACGCGCGAGGGTGCGGCGAGACGGTAGACCATGTCGTTGTCGGCCAGCTGGATGTCGCGTCCGGCGATGGCGAAGACGCGCCACGGGAAGGTGCGGGTCCCCGAGGTGCGGGCGATGAAGTCTTCGCGCTCGGTCACCAGCAGTTGCAGTTCGTTGTGGCCTCCCTGCACCTCCTTGGCCGGATAGGGCGCGAAGTTGCCCCGGAGGGCCTTGCCGCCCGTGGGGTTGTAGAGGTACATGCCCGGATAGTCCTCCAGATCGGCCTCGGTGATGACGATTTTCGCCGTTCCGGCGTCTGCCAGGATCGGCAGGAAAGCCAGACGGTTGTCGGCGACCTTCGAGACGGGCTGGGTTGAGTAGGTGCTCTCGAAACTGTTGAAGTAGTAGCGGGCCAGCCCCGGTTCCTTCTTACCGTCGCGGGCGTAGGGAACCAGCGTCGTGAAGTCCTCCGGGAAACGGATGTCCACCAGCTCGTCCGTAACGGTGATTTCGTCCTTCATCGAGGTGCGGAACCGGTAGGCCGCGCCGTCGTCATAGGCCCGGAAGTCGATGCCGTAATCCCCTTTGAACGTAAGCGTCAGCGAGTTGTATCGGTCCTCGACGGCGCTGCGCTTGTAAAAGGGCGCTTCGATGATTTCGTCGACGCTTTTTGCCGACGCCTTGCGCACCGAGGCTTTGCGGCCGAGCACGCGCCCGTCGGCGAGCGTGAGCGAAAGGGGCGAGGGGGCGATCAGCTCTTTGCCGTCGCGCGAAATGGAGTAGGTGACGGCGTCGGCGCCGACATCCACGCGTACGGCGATTTTCCCGTCGGGGGATTTCAGATCGTAGGTTTTGGCTGCGGAAATTCCGGTCCCGGCACTGAATAGCAGAAGTGTCAGAAGTAGTTTTTTCATAATGGATTATTGGGTTTGAGCTACGAAAATAGTGAAAAAAACGCGAAAACCGGCGTTTCGGGCGGAAAATCGGTTACTTTCCCTGTAATGCGTCCATCACGGCGTTGCTCTGGCGGCGGAAAAGACGCAGGTTGTAGGTGAACTGGAACGACACATAGCGGCCGACGGCCAGGTTCGTCACGTTGCGCAGCGTCGTTCCCGACACCGTGCGGCGGAAGGTCGTGCCGTTCTGGTCGAGAATGTCGTTTACTCCGACGCTGGCTTCGCCCAGGCAGTTGCGGAAGAGCTTGACACCGAGCATCGCGTTGCAGATCAGCCGTTCTTCGAGGAACGTGTCCGTGATTCCCCGGTAGTAGTTGTAGTCGGCGTTGGCGCGCAGGACGAGGCGTTTCCAGAGGACGAACGTCGTCTCGGCTTTCGTCGTCTGACTGAAATAGGTGTTGTCGAGCGTGCGCACCTCGGAGGAACTCCGGCTCACGTTGTAGCGGCCTGTGTAGCTCAGGCGGAAGTCCACCGCTTCCGAGATGTTGCTGCCGAGCGTCAGTCCGGCATTGTAGACGTTGTTGTTCAGAAAGTTGCGTTCGCCGTTGATGATGCTCGGGATGCGGCCCGTCGAGATGCCCGCCCGGAAATTGAGGTTCGAGCGCAGCCACCGGACCGGCATGCCGTAGTTGACGCTGGCGCGCAGGCTCCAAAGTCCCGCGAGGTTGACCGGCTTGGTGTACTGGTTGCCTTCGCCCAGTTTGGTCCCTTCGTCGTCGATCACGAAATCCGGCGAGTCGATCACCAGCGAGTCGGTGATGGTGTTGGGGCTGGCCGTCGCTTCCGCCGAGACGGTGAAGGTGCGCCCTTTGGCGGGATTCGCCCGGATGTACTGGCCCGAAAGGCGGTGGGTGTAGACCGGGTCGAGACCGGGGTTTCCGGCGAAGACGTTTTGGCGGTTGGTGGTGTTGACGATGTCCTGCAAGTCGGTGGCGCGGGGATTCGACGTGCGTCCCGAAGCGTTGAACTTCAAGGTGTTGTTGCGGTTTACGTTGATGTTGGCCACCACGCTGTATGTCAGGTTGTCGAACGACGTCTCGGTCTTCCGCGCATAGGGAAAGGCGTAGTCGCTGCTGAAGGCGGCGTGCTGGTAGTGGAGCGTTCCGGCGATCTTCGTCTTTTTGAAATAATACTGGTACGTACTGCCGATGCGGTGGGTCAGGTAGGCGTAGTCGTATTCGGTGGACTGCTTGGGGTTGCGCTCGTCCGGAAAGACGTTCTCTTTGGTGAGCACGAACGTATTGCGTTCGACGCTGTTGTCGGTGTAGTTGATGCGGTATTCGAAGCTCAGGCGCGAGCGTTTCGAGAGCGAACGGGTGTAGCTCACGTTGCCGTTCACGTCGTAGCCCGGCTGGTCGCGGTCGGTGCGCGTGATGTTGCGCGAAGAGTAGTCCGACGTGTCGCACTCGATGTTGTCCGGGTCGCGGAAGGTGTACTGCCGCGGGCGGCTCAGCTGTTCGTAGCTGCGGTAGGTTCCCCCGGCTCCGACGGTCAGGTTGTGCGACTTGGCGCCCGGCAGGCGGTAGCGGTAGAGCAGGTAGTTCGAGACGTTGTAACCGTCGCTGTTGTTGTGGCCGAAGTTGCGGCGGCGGTAGACGAAGCGGATGTCGTCGTCGGAGAACTTGTTGTCGGTGCGGCTCCGCAGTTCGTTGCGGGAGTTGTTGTCCTGCAGGCTGAACGAGGTGCGCATCATCACCGAATGGCGGTCCGAGAACTTGTAGTCGATGCGCGAGTTGAAGCGGTGGTTGAGGTTGAGCGTCTTCGAGCGGTTCTCGTCGTTGTAGAGCACCAGTTTGTCCGTCGAAGTGAAGGTCTGTCGGTCGCTTTGGCTGGTGTTGCGGTTGTCGGTGCGGTTGAAGAAGTAGCTGGCCGTGACCTTTCCCTTCGCGCCCCAGTCGTCGCTGTAATTGACGCCGATGGCCTGCACCGTCGAGATGCCGTCCAGCGGGCGGACCATGAAGCTGTTGTTCGGGCTTTTCCGGCCCGACCGGTCCGTCGTGCCGAGAATGTCCTCGAACGAGAAGTTTTGGCGGCTGATGTTGTTCGCCAGGCCGACCACCGAGATGCGGCGGTCGTTGTCGAAAATGTTGACATTGCCGCCCCCGATGTATTTGTCCGCAATGCCGTAGGCGCCGTAGAGGCGGCCAAAGGCGCCCCGCCGCTTGTCGGGAAGCGTCACGATGTTGAGCGACGTGTGCCCTTCGCCGGTGTCGACGCCCGTGAACTCCGACTGGTCGCTCTGCGAGTTGTAGATGTCGATGCTCTCGATCATGTCGGCCGGAATGTTGCGGATGGCCGACATCACGTCGTTGCCGAAGAACTCGCGTCCGTCGACGTAGACCCGCTGCACGGTGCGCCCCTGGGCTTCGATGCCGCCGTCGGCGACCTCCAGTCCGGGCATCTTCGAGATCAGCGATTCGGCGTCGGCGCCGAACGAGACCTTGTAGGCCGAGGCGCGGTAGGAGAGCGTGTCGCCGCGCACCGACGAACGGAGCGCCGGGGCTTCGACGGTCACCTGGTCGATGGCTTCGGCGCGGGGCGCGAGCCACAGCGAATCGAGCCGGACGGTTGCCGCGCCGACCCGCAGGTCGCGGCGCAGCGAGTCGTAACCGAGCGAGGTGACGGTGAGGCGGTAGTCCCCGTGCGGCACGCGGGGGAACGTTCCGCGTCCGTCGATGTCCGAAGTGGTGTAGAGGGGCGCCGCCGCGGTGTCGGTGCGGCTGCGCAGCTCGGCCACGGCGCCCACGACGGCCTCGCGCGTCGCCCGGTCGGCGACGCGGAAACGCACCTCTGCGGACTGTGCCGCGGCGGTCGCGGCGCAGAGCAGAAATTGCAGGAGCAGCAGTGTTTTTCCCGGGTTCATCGGATTAGGGAAGGATTCAGTTGCCAAAGATAGCAATTTTGATCTTTCGGTCCCTCTTTTTTGGGGATGTTTGTGACATATTGGGACGCCGTTCGACAAGTTTTGACCATAAAATGGTCCCGATTGCCCGGCCGTTTTCGTATATTTGTCGAAATAATTGCGGACCCCGATCCGTTTCACTCGTAAATCTGGGAACCTTAACATGAAGAACAAGGATATTTTCACCTTCCGCGACGCGGAGAAACAGGCGGGTCCGGTCGCCTTTTCGACGATGCTCAAGCCGGCCGGTTCGGCGTGCAACCTCGACTGCCACTACTGCTACTACCTGGACAAGGCCGTGCAGTACGGCGGCCGGCAGGCCGTGATGAGCGACGAGCTGCTGGAACTTTACGTCCGGCAGTACATCGAGGCCAACGAGGTTCCGACGGTGCAGTTCTGCTGGCACGGCGGCGAACCGCTGCTGCTGGGGGTGGATTTCTACCGGAAGGCGATGGACTTCCAGCAAAAATACGCCGATGGCAAGAAGATCGAGAACATCCTCCAGACCAACGGCACGCTGGTTGACGAGGCGTGGTGCGACCTCTTTGCCGGGAACAATTTTCTGGTGGGGATTTCGCTCGACGGGCCGCAGGACATTCACGACGCGTTCCGCCTGACGAAGGGCGGCCGGCCCACCTTCGAGCGGGTGATGCGGACGATCGAAATGTTCCAGCGCAGCGGCGTGGAGTACAATACGCTGAGCGTGGTGAACCGTTTGTGCGAGGGGCGCGGCGGGGAGATCTACCGCTTCTTCCGCGACACGGTGCACAGCCGGTACATGCAGTTCCTGCCTGCCGTGGAGCATGTCGTCGACAAGCCCGGGTTCCACCGCCCGCTGATCGTCTCGCCCGACCGCGAGGGGGCGCGGCTGGCCGAATGGTCGGTGACGGCCAAGGGTTACGGGGAGTTCCTGTGCGACGTGTTCGACGTGTGGGTGGTGAGCGACGTGGGACGTACGTTCGTGCAGATGTTCGACGCGACGCTGGCCCAGTGGTGCGGCGTGCCCCCGGGCGTCTGCTCGATGGGCGAGACGTGCGGCGACGCGCTGGTCGTCGAGCACAACGGCGACGTCTATTCGTGCGACCACTTCGTCTATCCCGAATACAAGCTGGGCAACATCCGCGAAACGCCGTTGTCGGAGATCTACTGTTCGCGCAAGCGGGTGGATTTCGGCCTTGCCAAGCGCAATGCGCTGCCCGCCGAATGCCTGCGGTGTAACTACTATTTCGCCTGCCGGGGCGAATGTCCGAAGCACCGCTTCGAGACCGGTTCCGACGGCTGCCGCAAGAACTCGCTTTGCGAGGGGTTGCAGCGCTGGTTCCGCCATTCGGAACCCTACATGGAGTACATGCGCGACATGCTGGCGCGCGAGCAGTCCCCGGCGTGGGTCATGCCCTTCGCCCGCAAGCGCATGGGGCTGGAGTAGCGTCTTACCCGGTTTTTTCCGTTTTTTCCGTTTCAGGAGCGCCCGCACGAGCGGCACGGCCGATGCGGGGGTGAGCCATCCCGCGACCGAACGCGCGTCGGCGATCCTTTCGGCGTAGGTTTGGGCCGCCGGGAGCGTTTCGTGCGCCGTGCGGGCCGCGGGGCCGGCCGGGACTTCTGCGGCGGAATGGACCTGAAAACAGAGGAGGCGCCGCATTGCTGCGACACCTCCGTACGTGCAGGTCCTGTAAGCCGGGTTCTGTTCCCGGGGCGAACCCCGGGCCCCTGTCATTTATCTAGGACGGCAGCCTCCTGCCGCCTCAAGCAACCTACCCCCCGGCATCGGGCGAGCAACCCTTGATTGCCGGTATACACGGTCTTGCAACCCACGGGACGTACTGCCGGGCGACATTGCTGCCCCCGCGGTGGGCTCTTACCCCGCCTTTTCACCCTTACCCGCCGGAATTCCGAAAATCCCCTGCGGGCGGTCGTTTTCTGTTACGCTGCCACAACCTCACGGCTGTCAGGTCATTAGCCTGCGTGGCGCTCTGCGTTGCCCGGACTTTCCTCTCCCGGCCTGCGGCCGGCAGCGACAGAGCGGACCTGCGGGACAAAGGTAGGGAATTAAAAATTAAGAATTAAAAATTAAGAATTAAAAATTAGAGAGAGATCAGCGGTTACTGCATTTTTAATTCTTAATTTTTAATTCCTTATAGTATCTTCTTCACCCACCGGAACCCCTTGTAGGGCGGGTAGCGCAGCGGCAGGTCGGGCCGCGCCGGAGACTCGACCACGCCGCGGCGGTGGGAGAAGGCGTCGAAGCTGTCGCGGCCGTGGTAGCGGCCCATGCCCGAGTTGCCCACGCCGCCGAACGGCAGGCGGTCGTTGGCGATCTGCATGATCGTGTCGTTGATGCACGCGCCGCCCGAAGAGGTGTGCAGCAGGACTTCGCGGCCCGTCTTTTCGGGTCCGAAGTAGTAAAGCGCCAGCGGTTTTTCGCGGTCGTTGACCAGCGTCACGGCTTCGCGGATGTCGTCGAAGGGGAGCATCGGCAGGACCGGACCGAAGATCTCCTCCTGCATCACAGGCGCGCCGGGGTCGACCTCCGCGAGCAGCGTCGGCTCGATATAGCGGTCGGAGGGGTCGGTGCGGCCCCCGACAAGGATTTTCCCCTGCGCGAGATAACTCGTTACGCGCTCGAAAGCCCGGTCGTTGACCAGCCGACCGTAGTGGAGGCTTTGCTGCGCGTCGTCGCCGTGAAGCCGATGCAGGGCGCGGGCGAAGGCTCGGGAGAACTCGTCTTGCAGCGATCGGTGGATCAGCAGGTAGTCGGGGGCCACGCAGGTCTGCCCGGCGTTCAAGGTCTTGCCCCAGGCGATGCGGCGCGCCGCGACCTCGATGTCGGCGCCTCGGTCCACGATCGAGGGGCTTTTGCCGCCCAGTTCCAGCACGACGGGCGTGAGGTTGCGGGCTGCGGCGGTCATCACGATCCGTCCCAGCGCGGGGCTTCCCGTGAAGAAGATCACGTCCCAGCGCATGTCGAACAGCAGCGTGTTCACCTCCCGGTCGCCCTGCGCGACGGCGACGTACTCCTCGTCGAAGATCTCGGCGATCATCCCCTCGAGCGCCTCGGCGACGTTCGGGGTGTAGGGAGAGGGTTTGAGCAGGGCGGTGCAGCCCGCCGAGATGGCTCCGACCAGCGGGTTGAGCAGCAGCTGCACGGGGTAGTTCCACGGTGCGACGATAAGCGCCTGCCCGAGCGGCTGGGAGACGATCCGGCTTTTCGCGGGCAGGAGTTTGAGCGGCGTGGGGCGCGGCGCGGGGCGCATCCATCTGCCGAGGTGGCGCAGGTGGCTGCGGATTTCGCCCCGGACGATGCTGATTTCGGTGAGGTAAGCCTCCTCGGGGGATTTGTGCAGGTCCGTCCACAGGGCGTCGCAGAGGCGTTTCTCCCAGTTCGCGAGCGCCGCGTCCAGACGCCGGAGCATCGTGCGGCGGAACGCCTCGGAGAGCGTCGCTCCCGAGCGGAAGTAGGTTTTCTGGGCCGCCGCGAGGGCCGAAATGCGTGCGGCAGGGGTGTTTTCGAGGGACATGGGCCGTTATTCTGGGGTTGTGACGGAACCTTGCAAAGCCGCTGCCACACTCCGCGACGCGGCTATTTCTCGCGGAAGATGTTCAGGTGCGCCAGCAGCGGGTTGCGGCGGTCGAGTACGACGAATTCCAACAGCAGCAGGACCAGCGCCGCGATGAGCAGGTATTGGTACTGCTCGTTGAACTCCTCGAAGCGGACCGTCGAAAGTTCGGTCTGCTCCATCTCGTTGATCGCCTTGACGATCTCGTCGAGACCGATCGACTGTTTCGACGAGCGGACGTAGGCGCCGCCCGTGATGTCGGCGATTCGGGCCAGCATCTCTTCGTTGAGCTTTGAGACGACCATTTCGCCCGCCTCGTCCTTGATGAATTCGCCGCCGATCTGAATCGGGGCGCCTTCGGGCGTGCCGATGCCGATGGTGAAGATCTTCACGCCCATCTGTGCGGCGCGTTCGGCGACGGCGATGGCGTCGTCGTCGTGGTTCTCGCCGTCGGTGATGAGGATGATGACGCGGCCGTGGCTCTGCTCCGTGTCGCCCGAGAAGGCCAGCAGGGCCTGTTCCAGCGCCTTGCCGATGGCCGTGCCCTGCACCGATACCAGCGACGGGTCGATCCGCCGTGCGAAGGCCCGGGCCATGCGGTAGTCCGAGGTGATCGGCAGCTGGACCTTGGGTTCGCCCGCGAAGACGACCAGTCCCACGCGGTCCTGCTGCAACCCCTCGAAGAGTTTGCCGATGGCGTATTTGGTCCGTTCGAGACGGTTGGGTTCGAAATCTTCGGCCAGCATCGAGTTCGAAACGTCGACCGTGAGCATCATTTCGATGCCCTGGGCTTTCTCCTCGCGGAGCTTCGAACCGAACTGCGGGCGCGCCGCAGCCAGTATGACCAGCGCGACGGCGGCGCAGAAAAGGATGAACCGGAAAGCCGTGCGCCCGGTCGATACTTCGGGCATCAGCTCCTCCAGAATGCCGGGGCGGCCGAAGCGTGCGAGCCGTCTGCGGCGGTTGCGGGCCGCCAGCCAGTAGAGCGCGACGAGCGCCGGGACGGCCAGCAGCAGCCAGAGATATTGCGGATTTGCGAAACGGAACATAATTAATGCGGACCCTGCGGATTGTATCCTGTTTTTTGCCCATATTCAACCCGCCGGGTCTGCATTAGGGCACTTGCAGTGCCCGTTGAATATCGACATTTCCTCCTGAATCCTCCCCTTGGCAAAGGGAGGACTTTGCCCGGGGACCGGAATCGCCGTTCCGTCAGGGTATTCGCTTCAGTACGAGGTTCGAAAGCAGGAACTCGGCGAACAGCAGTCCCAGCGCGGCCAGCGCCCATGTGAGGAACAGTTCGTGGTAGGAGATGTGCTCCATCACCTCGATCTTGCTCTTTTCGAGCTGGTTGATCTCGTCGTAGACGGCCTTCAGCTTCTCCTTGTCCGTGGCCCGGAAGTAGCGGCCGCCGGTCATGTCGGAGATCGCCTTCAGTACCTTTTCGTCGATCTCGACCTTCTGGTTGACGAACGTCAGGTTGCCGAACATGTCGATGGCCGGATAGGGGGCCATGCCCTCCGTGCCCACGCCGATCGTGTAGACGCGGATGCCCTGCGCCTTGGCGATCTCGGCGGCGGTCATCGGCGCGATCTGGCCCTGGTTGTTCACGCCGTCGGTCAGCAGGATGATGACTTTCGACTTGGCATCGCTCTCGCGCAGGCGGTTGATCGCCGTGGCCAATCCGTTGCCGATGGCCGTGCCGTCCTCGATCAGTCCGCTGCGGATGCGGGCCAGAAGGGTTTGCAGCGTGCTCTGGTCGGTGGTCAGCGGGCTTTGCGTGAAGGCTTCGCCGGCGAAGGCCACCAGTCCGATGCGGTCGCCGTAGCGGTCGGCGATGAACGATCCGGCCACCTCCTTGGCCGCCGTGATGCGGTCGGGCCGGAAGTCGCGTGCCAGCATCGAGCCCGAGACGTCGATCGCCAGCATGATGTCGATGCCCTCGGTGTTCGTGTGCGAAAGCCGCTCCACGTCCTGCGGGCGCGCCAGTGCCACGACCAGCAGCGCGAATGCCGCCGCACGCAGCACGAACGGCAGGTGCCGCAGGTAATAACGTATGGTCTTCGGGGCGCGCACGACACCGTCGACCGACGAGATCTGTATCGCCGCCCCGCCCTGCAACGTCCGCCAGACGTAGTAGCCGGCCATCGGTACGAGTGCCGTCAGCAGCCACAGATAGTATGGTGATGCGAAATGCATAGTCCTTGTGTTTTACCAGTTTTTCGTTCCCCGGACGACGACGCCCTGTTTCTCCTTCAGCTTGTCCTGCGTGCGGTCTTCCTGGGCCTGGATGGCATCGAGCATCTGTTCCTGTTCCTGCGGGGAGATACCCGCCGGAACGGGCTGCTGCTGCCCCTCCTGGTCGCCTTCGCCCTCCTTGTCCGGCTGCGAAGGATCCTGCTGCCGGTCGCCCTGCTGCTCCTGGTCATCGCCCTTTTGGCCCTTGTCGTCCTGCTGCTGGTCGCCGTCCTGTTTGTCCTGTCCGTTGCCCTGTTGCTGCTGATCCTGGTTCTGGTCTTTGTCCTGGTTCTTGTCGTCGTCGCCGCCACCGCCGCCGTCCTCGTTGTCGTCTATCAGGCGCTTGGTGTAGGCGTAGTTGTACTTGGCCTGCTGGTCGGCAGGGTTCAGCCGCAGCGACTGTTTGTAGCTTTCGAGCGCCTCCTTGTATTTCTGCTGCTTGAACTGGGCGTTGCCCAGGTTGTAGAACGCTTCGGCGCGCTCCTCGTCCGTACGCAGCGAGTCGGCCGCGGCCCTGCGCATCGTCTGCTCGGCCTTGTCGAACCGCTCGGCCTTGTAGAGGGCGTTGCCGAGGTTGTAAGTCGCCTCGAACGATTCCGGTGCGGCCTCCAGCGCCCGCTCGTAACGTTCGATGCTCTTCTCGTAGTTGCCCTTGTTGTATTGCCGGTTGCCGCGCCGCACCTCGCTGCGTTCGGGCATGTTCTGCGCCGAAGCCCCGAGTGCGGCCAGGAGGAATACCACTGTGTATATGAGTTTATACATCTGTCACGCATTTTAGTTTTTCACCGGCTCCTGCCCTTCGGTCTCCTCCTCCGCCTCGGCGACCTTGGTCTCCTCGACGAAATAGTAGGCTTTCAGGTAGTCGGCCTCGTTCTGCTCCGCATCGGGCGTCGCCTTGGCGAACTTCACCAGGTCGGCGTCGCGCAGG
>ERZ773134.462-NODE-462-length-42455-cov-18.787594_pt1 | contig 42455 bp, 35 predicted proteins | sample MGYA00580856_ERZ773134 | MGnify/ENA primary metagenome ERZ773134 (study PRJEB29015, sample SAMEA2737823) | human gut metagenome | biome: human gut; feature: human-associated habitat; material: faeces | place: China | collected 2012 ... | reverse complement strand
ATATGCAAACGGAAATATAGCCAATCCTACCTATCAGCAAGTCTGTACAGGTACTACGGACTTTGCCGAAACCGTAAAAGTACAGTATGATTCTGATAAGGTGACCTTGCCTTTTCTTATCGACCTTTATTTCAAGACAATTGATCCTACCAGTCTGAACCGTCAGGGAAATGACCGTGGTACTCAGTATCGCACAGGCATTTATTATATCGATGCAGTCGATCTGCCTGTTATCCGTGAAACCGTTAGCCGTCTGGCTGCCAACTACACCCGCCCGCTGGAAGTGGAAATTGAGCCGTTGAAGAATTTTTATCCGGCAGAAGAGTATCATCAAGATTATCTGGATAAAAATCCGGGCGGCTACTGTCATATCAATCCTGCGCTATTCGACCTGGCACGTAAAGCAAAGATGAAGAAACCGGTGGCGGCTTACAGTAAGCCCGATGATGCAACTTTGCGTTCGCAACTCACTGCAGAACAGTATGCCGTTACTCAGAAAAACGCCACCGAACCGCCTTTCCGTAATGCCTACTGGGATGAACACCGTCCGGGCATCTATGTGGATATTACTACGGGTGAACCTTTATTCGTCTCTACCGATAAGTTCGATTCCGGTTGTGGATGGCCCAGTTTCTCCAAGCCGATTGACCGCAAGCTGATTCAGGAGAAAGCAGATACCACCCACGGAATGGTACGTACGGAAGTCCGTAGCAAAACAGGTGATGCCCATTTGGGACATGTCTTTACAGATGGTCCTGCCGATAAAGGCGGATTGCGTTATTGCATCAACAGCGCCTCTTTGCGCTTTATCCCTAAAGAGAAGATGCAGGCAGAAGGATATGGTGAATATTTAGAACTGGTAAAATAATACACAATGGACATATTATTACTAAGTAATGAGGATACATGCCGCAGCCGTATCGCACAAGAACTCCTGCACACATTTGGCAGAGGAATGAATATTTCTACGGCAGGAGTTATGGAAGGAAATTGCGTTCCCGATGTCGTATGCAATGTGATGGAGCAAAACGGTTACGGCATATCGCGTAAAAAGCCTTCCGGTGTCGGAGCATATGCGCATCGGTCATGGGACTATGTTGTTACCCTGTGTAAAGAAGCTGAGGAAGAACTGAGCTTCCTCACCCTCAATGCCAAACGGCAGGCGCATTTTAACTTTGAAGACCCTTTTAAAAATCGTTTTCAAAGCGAGGGTGAACAGGAGCAACAAATAGCAACCCTCTATGAAACAATGTATCGGCAACTGTACGAGTTCTATCGCGATGAGTTGAGCGAGCAACTATTGCCCCGTTGTACGTGCGGTGCAAATACTTATTGCCGTTGCGAATAGCTTTTTTTTGACTGCTTACGCTATTCAATCTTTGTCCGAATATCATGTTCTTCCGGGATTCTTCTTTTTTAGTAAAGGGGAGCGGTATTTATAAGTATGATTTAATTATAAATATCCGGATATAAAATAGTCAATGCCTTATAAAGGTTTGTCTCTTTTACAATAGTCTCCTCTTTATTATCAAGTTTGATTCCCGGTTCTTTCTGGCATAGATACGTTCTCATGCTTTGGCCTTCTTTTGTATGGAAATTATCTAAAGCCATATCAATGTATCCCCAATAATTATTTAAGGGATGATTGGATGCACTGCGTATACTGTTTATACGTGATTTCCAATTAGGATGATTGGTAAAAGTAATGCGGTTGTTCCTGATGTCTTCAATCAGGCACACTGCCTGGATAATACTACTAGTTAATATTTCTTTTAAATCGATGTTTAGTGTATTGTCGAATAGTTTGTCTAAACAATAAAGCCTCATTTTCGTAGTATTTGTCAGGCTATTGTCTTTTTGCCAATCTTCCGTTTTTTTGTGCCTGTATCCTAACTCCCATAATAGAAGTAGAAACTCCGGATGATATATTCTTCCTACTTCCAGCCCTGTTTGTAACTTGTGAAGTGTATTGGGGGCGTGTATGGCATCTCTAATTTCATTAGCTTCCTCTTTTATCAGTAGGTTGAGTATGGAAGAAGAGTGTTTGTGATCAGCGAGGTAAAACAATGCCTCAAGGAATTCTTCGTGGGGAAATGTATGCCATAGTGTATTGATTTTCTCTTCAGCAGTAGCACCGGCTATGTGATGATATCCCCAAACCGGACGTTCTTTCTCTATACTTATGCTTAATGTTTCCAACATATCTGATAGTTCGGTTTTATGAAAGAGGGAGATGGCCGTTTGGTAAGGGTCGGGCTGTTCGTCTTCTAAGAAACGGACAGCCGGTACTTGCAATTGAGGATAGAGTAGCTTTAATATTTTGTATTCTTTAGGTTTCTTCCATGCTATGATTTCATTTTTATCTAATTTGTTGTGTTTTCTTAGGAATGACTCTGCCTTGTAAACCTCTTCCCATTTACCGCTTTGTTTGAGTGCTGCCTCACAAAATATCCAATGATTTTTGTAATGGGTTATTGCGTTATTAGCGATACATACCCATACATTGGTTTGAAAACTGAAATACTCGGGTTTGTTGGAAAGTAATGCTTCAATCGTATAAATTGTTCCTGAAAGGTCCACTCCGGAAGTAATTAGAGTTGTTATTAGTTCAGCTTGCCCTTCCTGATACAATTTGAATGCTAATCTGGAGAAAGTAGCATAATATTTATAGGTGTCGGTGGGGAACTGCTCTTTCATGATTTTTCTATCTTCATAAGTAATTTGATAACCACATTCGAGCAATTTTATTAAGTCCTGGACACCGTAAGGGTAGTTGTTTATGAATTCTTGGATTATGCTGTGTCCGTTTTTCTTTTCACAAGGCAGCTCCGACTGGAATATGTTTTTATTGTTAGTTGAATTATCCATCGTTTATATAATTTGAATTTGCTGTTTAATGAGTGTAAAAGTATAAAAATAAAGCGTTTATATTCTTTATTGCGGCATTTATTTTTCATGATGTACGGAATGTTTGGAGAGCAGATATTAAATAATGTGTTATTTGCTCTCAAAAGAGCTGATAATCTGCCGACTGATATATATGGGGCTTTTAAACAAAAACAGTTGTTCGGAGTTTACTCGAACAACTGTTTTTGTACTCTTGTATTTTAATCCCTCATGTTTTGAGGGCAGGCATTGTCAATCGTCGATATCGATTACTCTCATTTGAGAGTCGAATGTAATTTCCCAACGATTGGACAATTTTATCTCATATTCATTATGATCGAATTCTATTTCGAGAATTCTTGCATCCGGATAGTTGGTCTTTACATAATTACGGATTGCTTCCGGTACAACTTGTGCGGGAACTTCACTTTGTCTGCACCGCACTTCCTTCCACTCTCCCGCTTTATCGAATTCTACTTTTTCTCCATTTGTAAAGACTACATCATAGCTTTTGTAGAATACTCCCGATTCCATTTTGGCTAATGCCACTTTATGGTTTTTGAAATAAGTCTTGATAAATGTCTGCGCTTTTGCCGGTAACTGGTTTACCTGTATCGGCTTATCGTTATCTGCCATTACCATTGTGTGCACTGCAAACATACAAACTAACATCATAATAAACTTTTTCATACTTCTTTATTTTTAATGATTAATACTTTATTTGTTTTCGTATTGCAAAGATGGGAAAGGAATCTGGAAAGAATTGGGAAAAACAGAAAAAAGTCTGATTTTTTATTTGGGTGTTTGTTTTGTGCTTTTGTAATCAAGAATGCTTATTCTTTATTTGTAAATATTTGTTTGAACTAAATATTACTTTATTTTTGCAGGTGGTTTATTGCGAGCCACATCTGTACCGAGATAATGAAGCTCCCTGAAATACCTTCATAGATGATGAATAATGATATAGAAGCAGTTTGTTATGACAATGAAAATATTAAATAGGTTTATAGATGACTGTGTGAATGTTTTTCAATATCGGTTCATGGACACCTTTCAATACTTTAAAGAAAGGAACAAGAATAAATATTTGGGAGACAGGTTTGAAGAGTGGGTTGTGAAAAATTCTAATATCAGTAAAGATGGATGTTCCGACTTGGATACAGGAAAAATATTCTGGCGGCTTCTGGATTGGCGAGGTGATAAATATGTTGAGGGATACCGGCCTCTGTCTTCTTCATCTCCGGATTTATTATTGGAATGTGCTGTAGATAGGAGCAGGATTTATAAGGTCGGAGAGATAATAGCCGTAGAATGTAAATGGAGAAGTAAAGTTGGATTTTATCTTGATAGGAAGGATATTGAGAAGTACGAGGTATATATGAATATTAACCAACTGAACCGTCCGATAAAAAGTCTGTTTTACGTTTTTGGCTTTGGATGGGTTAATGATGCTCCGGAGCACGTTTATGTGGTTCCTGCACGGGAATTATACGATTATAACAAGGACACCGGTCAGGTAACGTTTCCTGCCAAAGAAGGTGAAAGCGAGAAGCTGGAACGGTTGAAGCGTTTTAAAAAGAAGGATAATAGATGTTTGATGTATATAGAGTAACCTTTATTTAATTTATTTCCTGCTATTCTCTTCCATGACACTCAATGCAAATTTAATGATGAAGAGAAGCACCACTCCTATTACGGCATACATCGACAATATGAATAAGGAAAACATTACCGGGAAATAGATTACACATACCGATAGAAGACGTTTACCGCTCTGCCGTAGCGCGGTAACGAATTGGATGAATTGAATAACAACCATAATAATGGCATATACCAGTGAAAGTGCCGTCATAAAGTGCCAGAAGCCGAAGTCGAAACATAACGCTCCCCATATATTATTCTTGGGAAACATATCCAGTGGACTGCTGAATGGGATTTTGATAATTATCACTACCAATGGAACAAGAATAGCGTATAAGGAATAGCTTAAATCCATAGGCAATGCTTTACGTCCTATCCAGGACAGCACATTCTTGAACAATATAAACTCTTGATATACGACAAACATGCTTCCCAGAAGTAGCAGCGCCATATTTCCCAGATTATTTTCTACTAATTGAAGCGATGATAGCATCCCTGCCCGTGAGTGAATCATCCAGGCGAAAATACACACGGTCATGGAGAGAAGGGTAGCAAGTGATATTCTGTTGAATGCTTTCCATGAAAGATACTCACCATTCGAAAAATGTGCTGTAAAATTCAGTACCGTTGCCAGAATTGTCAGGGCAGAAAGTGTTGCCGGAAAGATATACTGTGAGTCAATCATAGTTAAAAGGATTTGGTAAGGCCATTAACGAAAAATCCTTGAATTTCATTGAAATTCAAGGATTACATCATTTTTAAAAGTGGTGCCACCAGGAATCGAACCGGGGACACAAGGATTTTCAGTCCTTTGCTCTACCAACTGAGCTATGGCACCATTTTTATCTCTTTTGCGGTTGCAAAGGTAATGAAAGTTTTGGACTATGCAAGAGGTTAGGAAATAAAAAACGCTGATAATTCTCTATATAGTTAATTATCAGCGTATATTTTTTAGAAGAGTATGGAATAAATCCGTTATTTATGCCTTCTTCTTTTATTTTATTCTTGAGGTTTTGTCATTTTCGGATTTCTATTTGATATCCTCTTTTCCCCGGTTTTGGGGCATTTTGTCTATTCAACCTCTTCCTGCTGAGCGGCAGATTCCTCTTTAAGCGGATTCCAGCCTTGTGCCTTCAGTTCAAATTCCTGTCCGTCGCGGCTGATGAGGGCACAACCCAGTTCCGATTTAGTAATATGACCTATCAGCTTAATGCCTTCCATTTCGGAAACCTTTTCATGGTCGGCGATGGGCACGGTGAACAGCAGTTCGTAATCCTCGCCGCCGTTGAGGGCGCAAGTCGTCAGGTTCATGTTGAACTCCTCTGCCATGACGGCCGTTTGGTAGTCGATGGGAATATGCTCTTCATAGATGCGGCAACCGACCTTGCTTTGCGTGCAGATATGCAGTAACTCCGAGGATAGGCCGTCGGAAACATCCATCATGGAAGTAGGCTGAATACCTTCTTTAGCCAACTTCTGAATAATGTCGCGGCGGGCTTCCGGTTTCAGTTGCCGTTCCAGCAGATACTCTTTGCCAGCGAAATCAGGTTGTAAATCTTTGTCACCCCCTTTAAGGACGCTCTTCTCACGTTCCAGCAGTTGCAAGCCCATATAGGCTGCACCTAAGTCGCCGGAAACACAGATAAGGTCAGTCTCTTTGGCGCCGTTGCGATAAACAACCTTTCCTTTCTCACCTTCACCGATACAAGTGATGCTGATTGTGAGTCCCGTATAGGAAGAAGAGGTATCACCGCCTACAATATCCACTCCGTATTCCTCACAGGCAAGGCGGATGCCGGCATACAACTCTTCCATATCCTCTACGCTGAAACGTTTGGACAGTCCCAGCGAAACGGTGATTTGCCGGGGTGTACCGTTCATGGCATATATATCGGAAAAATTTACTACGGCCGATTTATATCCCAAATGTTTCAAAGGTACATACGTCAAATCGAAATGTACGCCTTCCAGTAACAAATCGGTGGTTACCAGCACTTCTTTGTCCGCCGGGTAGGAGAGGACGGCGGCATCATCCCCGATGCCGTACCGGCTTGATTCGTTTTTTAATTCGATACTCTCGGTCAGGTGGCGGATGAGGCCGAACTCACCGAGAGTTGCTATTTCTGTTCTCATCTTAATTAGTTGAAAGGTTAAAGTTGATAGTTTAAAAGCGAATAGTTACCGCGTACTTACACTGCACGGCAACTTTCAACTCCCGACTATCAACTTTCAACCATTTATTTACTTACGCTCTGTTAATCAACTCCCTCATAATCTCCGTCATCTTCGGCTGTGCGGCATCCGCAGCTTTCTGCACTTCTTCGTGGGAAACCTCTACAATCTTGCCTTCCACGCCTAAGTCCGTGATAACCGATACGCCGAACACTTTGATACCGCAGTGGTTCGCTACGATTACTTCGGGAACGGTAGACATACCTACCGCATCCGCACCCAGGATACGAAACATCTTGTATTCCGCCGGAGTTTCAAACGTAGGCCCTTGCGTGCCGATGTACACACCGTGCTGCACCTTGATACCCTTTTCTGCTGCAATTGCATCCGCCTTGCGGATAAGCTCTTTATCGTACGCCTCGCTCATGTCCGGGAAGCGCGGGCCATACGGAATATTCCTGCCGTGCAGCGGATGTTCGGGGAAGAAATTGATGTGATCGGTGATAATCATCAGGTCGCCGATTTCAAAATCGGGATTCGTACCGCCGCTGGCATTAGAAACAAACAAGGTCTTGATACCCAGTTCCCGCATTACACGTACCGGGAAGGTCACTTCCTTCATGGAATATCCCTCATAGAAGTGGAAGCGTCCTTGCATGGCCATAATATCCTTATTACCCAGCTTGCCGAAAATCAGTTTGCCGCTGTGTCCCTCTACCGTAGAAACGGGGAAGTTGGGAATATCCTCATACTTTATTTCATACTTCTCGGTAATCTCACCTGCAAGGCTGCCAAGTCCGGTTCCGAGGATAATTGCTGTCTCAGGATGCGTGTGCATCTTACCTTTCAGATAAGCTGCGGTTTCTTGAATACGTTCTAACATAGCCAATAATGTTTTGGTTAAATATATATTGTTGATTTTGTAAAAACTCTATTTCGATGGGAAGCACATAAATGTACGGCTTCAGCGTTTCGTTCAGGTTGGGATGGTTCTTCAGTCGGGTAGCATCTTTCTCTGTCGTGATAATCAGCCTTTTGTTTCCCTTCAACTGGTTAAATTGTTTCTCGATGAGCAGCAAGTCTTTCTCGCCGAAGTCATGGTGGTCGCCGAACTCCAGCAGGCTGACGCTGGAGGTGTAGGACTTCACTTCTTCCACCAGTGGGGCGGGAGAGGCGATGCCCGTAACGAGTAGCACCTGTTCGTCTCCGGTGCAGGTAATTCTGCCTTTTGCCTTTTCGGGGAACAGTGGCATCAGCGAGCCATAGCGGAATCTGGAGAAATACAGTTGCTGGTACGGATACAGATTCAACCTCTTGGTGATGATGTTGAAATCTATCGGCTTGATATCATCCGGACACTTTGTTACAATGACTATCTGGGCGCGGTTTTTCCCGCAGGCGGGTTCGCGCAGTCTTCCGGCAGGCAACAGGGCGTCGTCACACAGCAACCGGTGGTAGTCGGTCAGCAGGATATTCATTCCTGCCTTTACATGGCGATGCTGGAAGGCATCGTCCAGTAACACTGCATCCACGGCAGGATTCTTCAATGTAAGCAACTGCTCGATGCCGTGACAGCGGTTTTCATCTACCGCTACCCGTATATCCGGAAACTTGCTCTTTATCTGATAGGGTTCGTCGCCGATTTTCTGTACGCTGCTTTCGGCGGTTGCCAGTATGTAACCTTTGCTCTTCCGTTTGTATCCGCGGCTCAGTGTAGCTACGTTTATACCTTCATTCTGCAATAACTTTATCAGATACTCCGTATGCGGCGTTTTGCCCGTTCCACCTACGGCGATGTTGCCTACACATATCACAGGAACGTCAAAACTCCTTGATCGGAGCCAGCCCCAGTCAAAGAGTTTGTTTCGCAAGCACACCCCTGCCCCGTAGAGCCAGGACAAGGGATATAGCCAATGATGTATTTTTACGGATGCATCTTTCATTTAAATTTATTGTATGTTCAGTTCAAACGGTACGCGTGCCTGTATGCGGTCTATCTTGTCAAAGTTCTCGATGATGCTGAACTGACGGTACATATCGCTCATTTTGCCGTTCAGCATGCGCCCCTTGATATAATTTCCGGGATTCGTATTCATCAGGCTTTCCAGGAAACCCTCTTTCTTGGGATAACTCATTACGGTGTAAGCGTCTACACCTGCTTTTGCAATGGCAATCTCCAACGCCTTGTCCAGGCCGCCCAATTCGTCCACCAGTCCCAGTTCTTTGGCGGTGCTTCCGGTCCATACACGGCCTTGCGCTATCTTGTCCAGTTCTTCCATACTGATGCCGCGTCCGTCGGAGCAGCGGGTCAGGAAGAGTTCGTAGCCGTTGTTGACGTACATCTGCATCAATCCCTTTTCACCGTCGTTCATGGGGCGGGTCAGGTTGCCGAAGTCGGCATACGGGTTGGTCTTTACTACGTCGAAGCTCACACCCAGTTTCTCCGTCAGCCCTTTGGCGTTGGGCATCATTCCGAAGATACCGATAGAGCCGGTCAGTGTGGTAGGTTCGGCAACGATGGTATCGGCATTGCAGGAGATGTAGTAACCGCCCGATGCGGCATAATCGCCCATGGATACGATTACCGGTTTCTCCTTTTTCAGTTGGTTTACGGCGTACCATATCTGTTCGGAACCGTATGCGCTGCCGCCCGGAGAGTTCACACGCAGCACTACGGCTTTTACATTTTCATTATCTTTCAGCTTACGCAGGTCTTTGATAACCTTTTCGGAGTTGATACCCTCGTCGGTAGAGGCGGACGAACCGCCGTCAATCTCACCATACGCATAATATACGGCAATTACGTTTCCGCTCTTGTCTCTGGGCACGTTCTTTTTCACGTTTATCATGTCCTGAATGCCCAGTATAGGCATGTTGTCGTCCTTGTCGATGCCTGCCAGGTTTTTCAGGTAGTCGCGCACATCATTCTTATATATTAAGGTGTCCACCAGTCCGTTCTTCACGCTTTCCTCTGCGGGGTAAAACATCAGCATGCGGTCGGCTTCCTTGTTCAAAGCCTCTACGGACAGGTTGCGCGATTCGGCAACGGCACTCGTAATCTGTCCCCAGATGGACGACAGGTATACATTTATCTGCTCGCGGTTGGCTGCACTCATTTCGGTGGAGATAAACGGTTCTACTGCCGATTTGTATGTACCCACCTTAAACACCTGCATCTCCACGCCCACTTTCTCCAATAAATCCTTGAAGAACATAGGAGTAGCTGCCAGTCCCCGCCATTCGAGCATACCTTGCGGGTTCAGCAGAACTTTATCGGCCACGCTGGACAGGTAGTATAACCCCTGCGTATAGGCATCACCGTAGGCCACGACAAACTTACCCGATTCCTTGAAGTCTTTCAGAGCATTGCGAATCTCTTCCAGCGAGGCGAACCCCGCTCCCAGTGAAGTAGCCTGAATATAAATACCTTTGATATCCTCGTTCTCTTTCGCTTTCTTGATAGAAGAGAGAATATCGTCCAGACCGTATGTCTTGTAATCATCCTTCATAATAAGGTCCAGTGGGTTTTCCTGGCTGCGTTCGGCCAGTGTACCGTTCAAGTCCAGCATCATGATGGAGTTCTTACGTACTTGCGTTTCCGATTCCGAGGATGAAACCATACTGAAAACTACGAGAATACTGATGAAAAACAACACAACGCTCGATATAACAATACCGGTTACGGTGGCGAGTGTAAATTTCAAGAAATCTTTCATTGTCTTATTGTTTTTGGGTATGCTAACTTTTCAAGCTAACAAAGATAAATAATTAGGTTGATATTTTCCCTATCTGTCGCATGAATTTTCAGTTTGTCACATGGGGGGCTTTTATTCTGCATTAAAACAATCCCCCCTCTCATTTGTTGCTAAAACAATTTTTTTATTCATTATTTTAGTAACAAGTTCTGTGTTTAGGTGCAAAATGTGTACTTTTACGCAGGCAGTAATGCTTAATTGGTAAATGAACTTACAAAACAAGAAGAAAAAGTTGAGTATTCGTGTTGTCATACATCCTTGTAAAGCGAGCGCAGCGGGAGTTTACTCCCTTGCGATTCGCGTGCTGTACTGCCGTAAGAAGAAAGAATACTCTTTGGGGTGGCGGGTCCACGAGTCGAATTACCGGCGGGATGCCGACCGGGTGGTTTATTCGTCCGAGGGTATCCTCACCCGTAGGGAAGTGAGCCTCGTCAACCGTCTTATCAGGAACGAGAAAGAAGACCTTGTCAGGAACTACCGTCTGCTGGAGAGAACCGCTCCCGGCTTTACGCTGGAGCGCCTCATGCTGAAACACCGGAAGGAGCAGTACGACCAGAGTGTGGATAAATTCATCCTGCAATACATCGATACCCTGCTCGAAGAGGGGAAGCAAAGCACTGCCGCTTCCTACACAAGCGGGCTGTACTCGCTGTTGCGTTTTTGCAGTTTGAGGAAAATCAACTTCAAAGACATCGACTATGTGTTCGTCACGGACTATATACACTACCTGCGCATGCGCGGCATTTCGGAGAACAGCATCCACATGTACCTCAGCAATTTCCGGGCGGTGTACAATAAGGCACGCAAGCAAGGCATCAGGGTATGTGGCGAAAATCCCTTTGCCGGGCTGAACGTGCGCAGGCAGGAAACGGTGAAACGGGCGTTGAGCAAGGAAGAGATAGCGCTCATCGCTTCGGCCGACCTACGGCGGTATCCCCAGTTGGAAGCGGCGCGCGACCTGTTCATGTTCAGTTTCTACTGCCGGGGCATGTCCTTCGTCGATGTAATCCACCTCAAGCACGACGGCATTGTGCGCGACACGATATTCTACACCCGCAGCAAAACCGGGCAACGGTTGCAGATAGGACTGCTGCCCGCCATGAAGGAGATTATTGAAAAATACAGGACATCCGGCCCGTACATTTTTCCTTATATCCACGGGCAGTCACCGCGAGATGCCTACACGCAATACCGCTACTCTTTGGGCACGGTCAACCGTTACCTCAAACGCTTGGGCACATTGCTCAACATAGGCATTCCGCTCACCACTTATGTGGCGCGGCACTCGTGGGCCACCATAGCCAAGAATGAAGGTATCCCGATATCCTTAATCAGTGAGGGACTGGGACATACGTCCGAAAAGACAACCCAAATCTACCTGAATTCCTTTGCGGTCGATACCCTGAACAAGGTCAATGAAAACGTGGCGGATGCCGTATCGGATTGTATTAAAAATGCAGGTGAAAAATTCATCTGTCTACATAACACAGATAAAACCTAAGAAACGACTCAAATAAACCGAACTTTTCTACTTGCTTTCGCTATATATACTTTGTCCCTGTTCTTTGATGTTGCAAAGGTAAAGGATATTTTTGGATATTGCGTTATCCAAATCCATCAATCAGTTATCCAAATTAACCAATCTGTTATCCAAAATTACAAAACGCTGAATATCAGTGTTTATTTTTGCTGCTTTTTTTTAATTTCCTGCCTTAATTCGCTGGGTGAGCAGCCGAAATTGTTCTTGCAATACTTGTTGAAACCGGCTGCGGAGGTGAAGCCCAACTCGTATGCCACCTCTTTTATAGAGATGAAATCGTAATTGAGTCGGGATAGTATTTCCTTGTTTTTTTGTTTCTGAAGCCAGGATTGAACGGTTTCTCCAAACTCTTGCGTGAACTTGCGGTGAAGTTCGGAACCACTCATGCCCAACAATTCTGCCAGCTCTTGTTTGCTGCGCACCCGGTCTTTGTGTTTGAGAACGGCTGCCTTGAAGTCTATCTCAATTCCCATTATAGGGTAGAGGAGTTGGATTATTTCGCTCTTTGTGTAGGCTGTGCGGAAGATGATGAACAACTCGCGCTCTTTGAGTTCGTGCAGGTGCTTGCAGTTGACGCCCGCCTGGAGATAGGACTCCAGCAGATGCAGGAACGTGTCCAAAGGGGCACGCACGGAAAGCGGTTCGAAGCATAGGGGTGTGTGCTGGACTTCGTCTAAATAGCTGCTAAGCATGTGCTTGTCGCACAATGAGATTGCATCGTGAAAGAATGACAGACTGATGTATGTGCCCGGCTGGATAACCGTGCCCGTGTAATGGGATGAAAGGGGAATGAAGATGAATTCGCCCGCACGGACTCTTGTTTCTTCCTTGCTGTCTTTGGTGATGCAGACTTCGCCTGACAAAATAAATATCAGGTGGTTGGCCTTAATCTTTTGTTGCCGGTTGTCGAAATGTTCTCCCGAAGCAGCTTCTTTCAGTGCGAAACCGGCGTCTTCCTCGGTCTTGTAGTTCACGCATGAGGTGTGTTCTTTAATGTAGTTCAGTTCCATTTTATGTACTCGATTTAAAGTTAATAATTTCGTTGTTTTATCGCCATGTTTCATTTTTTGTTTCAGAAAAACGGATGTATCGAAGCAAAGGCTTGATTGTCATTTTGTCATTTATAACGGCATGTTGAGTTTCTTTTGTTGGTGTTTAAAGGGGGAACTCTTCATTACTGCGTGTATTTTAAGGACAGAATGGTATCAGACCGAAGTCCCGATACATCCTTGTTTTTCTTTTTGTTTCAGGAAAATCGTTCATGCCGGATAGCATTGAAACGGTTTTCCTTTTTTAATTACTTGATTACTAATGAAATGCACATTAATAATCTGTTTTATGTAAACAGATGAAATTTCTAAAAGCAGCAAAAGGAAAATTAACCTCTATAAACAGGTAAAAGATTACGAATAAAACGAAAGAGAATATGCGAAAGAATTTTACGATTTTCATGATTACCCTACTTGTTTCGCTTCTATCCGGAACGGCTTCGGCGCAGCGTCTTGCAGTGAAAAGTAATTTGCTGTACGACATCACCTCTACCATTAATCTCGGAGTAGAGTATGAGGTAGCTCCCCGTTGGACGCTCGAAATGTCTGCCAACTACAATCCGTGGAGCTTCTCGGACAATAAGAAGATGAAACTCTGGATGCTCCAGCCCGAAGCGCGCTATTGGCTGTGCAGCGGTTTCTCCGGTCACTTCTTCGGAGCACACCTGCTGGGCGGGGAGTTCAACTACGGCGGTATGCTTCCCTTTGGCATCACCCCTTCATCATCCGGGTTGGGCAGCAAGCGCTACCAGGGTTGGATGGCGGGAGCCGGAATAGGCTATGGATACAACTGGGTGCTGGGCAAGCGCTGGAATCTGGAAGCCACGTTAGGAGTGGGGTACATTCATTTCGGATACGACCGCTTCGAGTGCAAGACCTGCGGCGACAAGCTGGGCAGCGGCAGCAAGAACTACTTGGGTCCCACCAAGGCAGGCATCTCCCTTATCTATATAATAAAGTAACGAATCAAGAAGCGAAGATTATGAAATATTGTGTGCTATTATGTGGACTGCTGCTGATGCAGGCAGTCGGTTTATCGGCTAAGGAACGGGCACGGTTGCAGGCAGATGATGTGAACATCAGCCGTAGCGGCGACAGCGTGCACGTATCCTTCAGGCTGAAGGTAGAAAGATTGGCTAAGGATTACATTTTGAGAGTAACTCCGTTATTGTACGGGAAAGACGGGCAGCAGGCTGTGCTTCCGCCATTGGAGTACGGCAGCCGCACGGCACAGATTGTTGAGTGGAGAGAAAAAAGAGTGAAAGAAAAGCGGAAGTCTGCCTCTGCATACCACAAGGCGGGAGAAGCGGTTGCCTATACCTTCGTCCTTCCCTACGGGGAATGGATGAATGGCGCTTCCCTGCGTTTGGATGCAAAGAGCAAAGGGTGTTGCAGCGAAGAAATGCTGCCGCCCGTGTTCTTGGCAGAAGATGTGGCGCTTGCCACTCCTGTCGAGCTGTTTGTGCCGGTGATACCCGAGGCGAAACTCGTGACGGAAACGGTTGCCGACAAGCTGGCGCAGGAAAACGGTTTCCTCGCACCGTGGACAGGTAGTATAGGCAGTAAAGAAGATATTGCCCGCTACAAGGATGAGGCCACGCTCATTGTCTATTTCCCGGTGGGCAAATGGGCTATACAGCCCGATTACGAAAACAATCTCAGCAGGTTGGATCATTTGTTGTCTGTTCTGAATAAGATTGCCGAATCGGACAATTCCCGCATAGCCAAGATACTCGTAGTAGGTTCGGCTTCGCCCGACGGTCCGTTAGACCTGAACAATCGCATTGCAGGTAAGCGTGCGCAGGCATTGGCGGATTACATTACGAACCGCACTTTACTTTCGGCTTCTTTCTTTGAAGTGAGCAATCACAGTGTGGCATGGGATTTCCTGCGCAGGTTGGTTGCAGACAGCGAAATGCCCGAGAAGCAGCAGATATTGGATATCATAGATACCACTCCTGTGTGGGATGCAGCCAAGAAGGTAGGCCGCCTGAGCCTGCTTATGAGGTTGAATCAGGGCAGGCCCTACAACTATATGAAACGGCATTTCTTCCCGAAACTTCGTAATGCGGGTTATATCAAAGTATTCTTTGAGGCACAGCCCGACCCCGAACTTGTAGGACTGAACACCGCTATCGACCTGCTCAACGGGAAACGCTACTCCGAAGCCTTGCATGTCCTTCAAGGAAATACGCATCCCAAGGCGGACAATCTTCGTGGAGTGTGCTATATGCTGACGGGCGACACCGAAAAAGCGCGTGCCTTGTTCCAAAAAGCTGCTGCCGCCGGTGTGTCCGAGGCGGAGAGCAATCTAAAGCAATTCCAATAAACGGCACAAATTATAACTAAACGATTAAATATCATTTTATTAACTATTTATTTAAAACAACAATGAAGAAGATTAATTTATTAGCAGTGGCTCTTGCAGCCTTCACTATGTTTTCATGCTCCAATGAGGAGATTGCCGATTTGGGCAGCAATGCTCCGGGCGAAAAGGCTACTCTTACTATCAAGGTAGAGGGAGCAGGTAATAACGTTGCGCAGTCGAGAGCGGCAGGTAGCACCGGTACCACAACCGATGTTGTAATTAACGACTACATCGTATTCATTTTCCGTGACGGCGGTGCTTTGGACTGTCCGGCGTATTACAGTTCTACCAATGCGGCGGCTACGATAACCAACGGTACAACTGCTGCCAAGACGGCTTATGTAATAGCCAATACCGGTGCACTTGCCAACGGTCCTTTTGCTAATGTAACAACGGAAGCTGACCTTAAGGCCGTTACCGGTGATTTGATATCCGGTAACGCGGCTACCCAAACGAAAAATAACCTCTGGATGTCCGGTACAGATGATATCACTTTCTCCGGTACAGACGGTTCGGTCACTGTACAATTAGGTTTCGTTGCAGCCAAGATTGAACTTATCGTTAAGGACAACCGTACCAATCTCACCGGTGGCACTATTGAGATTACAGACGAAAACGTTGTATTGCTGTATGCAGGTAAAAGCGGAAAATTCTTTGGAACAACTGCTGACAAGGCAGCTCAAACTGCTTTCTATTCGGGCGATGTCTCTTATCCGGATTTTCAAGCTGGTGTTGCCACGGAGTCCGCAGTTTTGAAAGATGCGGTAGGTGCAACTTTCACAGCTAACGCTAATGGAGATGTATTCAATCACTTCTACACCTTTGGTAATGACGGTACGTCCAAACCGACAATTCTTGCCATTCAGTCTAAAAGAACGGTAGGTGGCGCTGATGAAACCATTTACTACCCGATTCAGTTCACCGTAGCCGATGCCGGAAACACTATCGAACCGGGTAATGCATACACGGTAACCCTTACCCTGAACGGTGATGTAAGTGCCGGTGGTGGCGGTGGTACTACCAATCCGGAGCAGCCGTTGGTTAAATCACAAATAACAGTTACTGTTACGGCAGCAACATGGCTTGCCAAGACCGTAAGCAAGGATTTTAATTAATATGATTGCAGACGTTCATCTTATTCTTTAAAGCTGCACCGAAAGGCGGGTATGTTTCCCGTGCCCGCCTTTCTTTTCACTCATGCCATTGATAAAATTCAATAATTAAAAACAATACTAACCATCAACTAAAAACAATCCATGCAGAATAACAAATTCCATTATTGCCTGCACATACTGCCTATCTTGTTCTTTATGGCATTTGTGTCTGCAAGTTGCATCAAGGACGACCTTAGCGATTGTCCTGCTCCCCGCACTTCCGGATTTTCCTTGCAGGTAAAGGCTTTTGATGCCGACGGTGGAAGTCTCGGCAGTGAAACGATAAAAGACATCACACTCTATATATTCGATGCCGATAAGGCATTGCTCGATACCCGCAACATTCTCCTGTCGGAAATCGTATTCCTGGACTATCCCGGACACGACAACCTGAAGCTGGTGGCGTGGGGCAATGGCAAACAAGGCGCCCAGTCGATGCCCGCATTGAAAGAGGGCGACCACTTAGAGACGGCATTCGTGTCGCTCATCCAAACCCGGACAACCTTACCCGTGGCAGGCTCGCCCGACGACCTGTTCTACGGCACTATAGATATAACCCCCGATGCCGACGCTTCTGCCAAGGAACTCCCCCTGCGCCGCAAAGTCTCCGGGGTAGCCATTACGGCACGCTACCTCAGAGAGTACGTAGGCAGCACCGAAGGCGAGTACCACTACATCGTGCGCAAAACCACCGACAAGCTCGACTTCTACGGCAAGCCCAACGGCACGGAAGTAAACTACCGCCCCCAGGCGGCATTCAATGACAACGGCGAATTCGTATCCTCTGCTTTCAATATATTCCCCACCGAAGCGGACATCAAGATAGACATCTACCACCGCGACGTGCTGAAAACCACCGTAATTGCCGACAGTAACGGTAACCCCCTGCGTGTGGCGGAAGGCAGGCTGCTCAATGTGCTGGTAGACTTCCGGGGAGTTGTAAGCGTAGACGTCAAAGTCACCGACTGGGGCAAGCTGGAGATATGGAAAGAATTTTAATACCTGATAAAATTAAAAATAAAAGTCGATTTAGATGAGAAAGATAGCAATACTGTATCTGCTTGGAGCATTACTTGTTTCGGGTTGTGTGCGCGATGAGTTCGATACCACGCGTGTGGTGGAAGGCGCAGCGGCGCGTATCAGTCTGAAGATAACATTGCCCGTTATGGGTGGTGGCACCGACACACGTGCAGTATCTGCCGATGTGGAAAAACGTCTGGACAACCTGTTCGTACTGGTATTCGACGGTGGGGGCAAAATAGTGACCAGACATAGATACACGGCACAAACCGGTGCTTCGCTTTCATCTTTGCTGATAGACACCCGTTCCGGTAAGGGCCATACGCTCTGCTTTGTAGCCAACGTCAAGGACGGTATGGACAGTCAGTTAATGGCGCTTACCTCTTACAATGCCCTCAAAGGACTTTTGGTGACGGCTACCGAATTAAATCTTGGTCAGAGTACCGATGTTCCACTCATAATGACGGCAATTATGGAGAATGTAAATGTGCAAGAGGGAGCAAACTCTATCAGCAACCCCGTACAGCTTCAATTCCTGGCGGCAAAAGTTACACTGACTCTTGTCGACAATACCCCCGACACTCAGGAAGTAACCATTATCGGTTGGGATGTGCAGGATGCTCCCACACGCAGCTACCTTTTCCCCGACGATAGTAAAGACGCCAATCCCAATCCGGAAACAGCAGGTGCCGATAAGGACGAATACTGGCTGACAACCGGAGTGGACTATCCTTTTGAGGAGGAAGACAAGCAGGCAGGAACTGCTACCCAAACGCTCTATGTCTTTGAAAACCGCCGTGGTGGGCGTATACCCAGAGCACTGCCAGCCGACCCGGATGAACAATACAGTAATATGGGGCTAAATGATAAAGACTCCCGCGGCAAGGCGTGGTATAAACCCAAGCGTGCCACTGCCATTGTTGTTACAGCCATGCACAAGGCAGATTTGGTAACAAGACAGATAAAGGCATTTATCTATTTAGGTCAGGACAACCACAGCGATTACAATATTCGGCGTGGGCATCATTATACCTTTACTGTAACGGTGAACGGTCTCAATGAGATTAAGATAGATTCGAATGTAGATTTTCTTGTGGGCGATTTTTTGGTGGATCATGGTGATAATCTGACAATGGATGCCCATCCGGATTTCCGCCCTATGCGTATTCAGGCTCCCAAAGGAACGGCAACCATGGAAATCCTGGATTCGCAGGGCAGGACTTACGACGACCCGTCGGGATTTGACGCTACCTGGCTCAAAATCTCTCCATTGAATTTGATGTATCATCAAGTGAAGCAACCCGGCAATATATGGCAGCAGGACGCAGACCCCGACAGCAAATTTGTGCGTCCTAAGTATATTCCGCACAAGAGTGTCAGAGCTAAGCTGGCAAGTAAAGGCGGATGGAATGCCATCCCTGCTGGAAAGGATAACGATGATGAAATGACCTTTGCCGATGCCACCCACCGCATGTGTTACAAGATTACCGACATACCGTTTACCGAGGTTACGGTTACACCGCAAACCTTGTACGTCTATGCTGACGACTTCCCTGTAAGAGACGGAACCCGTAATGCACGGGTACGCTTCACATATCATAAAGACGGAGATGCTCCGGATAAGTTGGGAGTCATGATTTTTGATATTACTCAAAGGGGATATATCTCTTTTTATCTGGACGACAGCCATCCGGATGCCGGACTGTATATTTTAAATGAAGACGGGACGCCGAGCAATGTAAAGCGGAAAACAGTAATCGAGAGATTTCAAGAATATAGAATAATGATGAATCCGGGCATTCCATCCAGTGTACAGTGGACAGGCGGGGTGAGGTGGGGATTCTCCAGGACCCGTTTGTATAACAAGCCGGATTTTTTCCGTAATGGTAAATATATGACAGCAAACGCCGTTTATAATGATGTAGTCCGTAATGGTAATGAGCCGACGGAATTCGGGAAGAGGACAGACTCTTATCGCGAGATGTATGGTAATAGCAATACCGACCAAGGGTCGAATGTTAATACAATAGATCCGATTCCACCCTATACGGGAAGCAATAGCGGAGCGCCTTACTATTATCCTGATCCGGAAGAAAGGGATATTTATCATCCGATTTTTAGAACCTCTGCTGCGCGGTATTGTCACGAGAAGAATCGCGACCTGAATGGAGACGGTATCATTGATGATTCAGAAGCCTATTGGTATCTGCCTTCAGCACATGAATTAATAATGTGGGGCATTGCCGGAGTAATGAGGGATAGGAATGCTAACCTCTCTTCTTCAGAGTCTAATAATGCTACTGCACAGATTCGTTCTGTTTATATGACTGCATACGATGAACCTGTTATAGCTTATCATAATAAATATAGTCAGGCTTTTGTTCGCTGTTTCAGAGAATTAGAGAAAACCATAACTAAATAGTGTAATAATTATATTGAATTGGAGTTACGATAGGGATGAGAAAGTCAGTGAAAATATTATTCGGATTATTTGTCTGCCTGGCGGCAACGACCGGTCATGCTCAGAAGATAGCGAGTGAAAATGGGAAAGTTATTATAGACTCTTCGGCAATACCGCATGTGACAACTAAAAAAGCACGGACTACTACCGCTACATCCGATTTGAAAGGGTCGAACACAGCCGATGATATAGCGTCTGTGGCAAGTAATAGCTTGGTATATTATAAGTTTGAAGTCGGGCAGGCATCCACGGACAAGCTTTCGTGGAGCGATGCTATACTTGCATGCGCAAATAAGACGGATACAGGTGGCGGTTGGCGTCTTCCTACCCAAAGGGAGTTGCAGTTAATAGGTGTACTGTCTCCGGAGCTGGAACAGCTTGGACTTTTTAAAGCAGGTGAATTTTGGTCTGCTACAGAATTGAGGAATCAAACTGGAAATGTAGGAACTCAAGCATATCGTGCTAAAGTGGAAACGAGGGCAAAAGGTTATGACCATGTATTGAGTTCGACCGCGAAATATACTCTATCCTTTTATCGCTGCATCCGCGACCTCGACTGAAAGTGTTTATTTCACGTTTTAGACCTGTAATGTTTTGATAATTAGAAACGAAAATAATAGTCAATATGAAAAAGATAATAATCCTGTATTTTTTCGGTGCACTGCTCCTGTCCGGGTGCATGCGCGATGAGTTCGATACCACACGTGTGGAAGAAGGCATCGCTGCGTGTGTCAGCCTGAGAATGCTGATGCCCGATATGACCGGTGCTGTCAGTGCAGGCGGCAGTACAGGCAATACACGCGGTGCACTCGGTTCCGGTTCCGACACCCGCACCGTTCCTTCCGATGTGGAGAACCGGCTGGACAACCTGCGTGTACTGATATTCAACGGTAGCGGCGAGGTCGTGACCAACCGCAAATACACGGCACAGCCCGATGGCCCATCGCTCTCGTCTCTTCAGATAGACACGTGGTCGGGCAGTAACCATACATTCTGCTTTGTGGCAAACAGTAAGGACGATATGGACAGTAGGCTGGCTGCCGTTACCTCTTACGACGCTCTCCGTGAATTCATGGTAACGGCGTCCGGTTTGGACTTCGGTCTGAACTCCACCGAGCCTCTTGTGATGACGGCAATCCGGGAGCATGTAGACGTGCAGCCGGGCACCCATACCATCACAACCCCCGTACAGCTTCAATACCTGGCGGCAAAGCTCACGCTCACCGTCACCGACGCAACTCCCGCGGGGCAGGAAGTAACCATCATCGGCTGGGATGTGCAGGATGTTCCGGTGCGCAGCTACCTCTTTGAGGGCAATATCGACATTAATCCCAACCCGGATACCACTGCCGACGACAAAGATGAATACTGGCTGACAAGTGCCGTAGACTACCCCTTCGAAACGGAAGACAAACAGGCAAAGACCGTTTCCCAAACACTCTATCTCTTTGAGAACCGCCGGGGCGGACGTATAGCCAAAGCATTGCCCGGTGACCCCGGCAAGCAATATCCGGGCATGAAGCAAGACGATACCGACTCACGTGGCAAGGCATGGTTCAAACCCGGGCGCGCCACCGCCGTTGTCATTACTGCCATGCACACAACCGATGTCGAAGTGAAGCGGGTAAAGGCATATATCTACTTGGGCGAAGACAACCACAGCGATTACAACATTCGTCGCGGCCATCACTACACCTTTAACATTACAGTGCGTGGCGTTGACGATATCAAGGTAGATACGAATGTAGACTCTTCCGTAGGCGATTTCCTCATAGACTACGGCAGTAACCTGACCATGGACGCGCACCCCGATTTTCGTCCCATGCGCATGCACGCCGCAAACGGTACGGCCGTTGTGGAGATACTCGATTCGCAAGAACGGACCTGCAATGAACCGGGTTTTGATGCCGACTGGCTGAAAATCTCTCCCTTGAATCTGATGTATCACCAGGTGAAGCAGGCATCGCCCGACGATGTGTGGCAGCAGGCAGCCAACCCCGAAAGCAAGTTTGTGCGTCCCAAATATATTCCGCACAAAAGCATCCGGGCAAAGCTGGAAGCTGAAGGCAAGAGCGGCTGGCCTGCCGTTCCCTCAAATCAGGACGATGACGATAGCCTGCCCTTTACCGATGCCACCCACCGCATGTGCTACCGGATTACGGATATACCGTTTGCCGGGTCGTCCATAATCGACCGGACTTTCTACGTCTATGCCGACGAATTTTTGCAGAACGGCGGCAACCGTACCGCACGGGTGCGTTTCTCGTTCTATAAGGATGGGGGAGATCCGGATAAACCGGAAATACGGACTTTCATTATCAATCAGTCGGGTTATCTCTCTTTTTATACGGATGATAATCATAAGGGTGCAGGGCTGAATCTTTTGAATGAGGACGGAACGCCGGGCAGTGTGAAAAGGAAAATGGTCGTGGAAAGGTATCCGGAGTTCAACATGGTGATGAATCCGGGAATCGACCCATCGCTGCAGAACATAAGCACGATGCAATGGGGATTCTCCGACGATTATGTTTACAACAGTCCGGACAAATTCCGCAATGGCAAGTTCCTGACGGCAAATATGGTGTATACGGATGTGCAGCGTACGGATAACGAGGCAACCGGATTCGGAATGGCATCCGATTCTTACCGGGAAATGTACGGAAGCGAGGTACGCAATACTAAAATCGGCGCTTATACCGGTACTGTTACCGGACCCTATTATTATCCGGACCCTGCCGCAGACATTTATCACCCGATATACAAGAGCTCCGCCGGACGGTATTGCCACGAGAAGAACCGCGACCTGAACGGTGACGGCATTATCGACGCATCCGAAACCAACTGGTATCTGCCTGCGCAGCAGGAGTTGCTTCTGATGCTTATTGCCCTGCCGCAAGACGAACGTAGCTTTGCAGGCAGCAGTTTTATCTCTTCTACCGAAACGGGGCCTCGTAATTATGGTTACGCAGCGGTTGGCATGAGGCAGGGTTATCCTTTTATATTCAGCAATACACAGGGTAAAATGGCGTCGGTGACTTATACTGTCCGTTGCGGCAGGGAACTGAGGTGATGTTGCACGTGAATGAATGTACGGTTATACGCAAATGAAACAGCAATGAGGATATGAGAAAAAGCATGAGAACATTATGGGTTGTGCTGTGCTGCCTGACGGTAGCGGCAGGTTATGCCCAGGAAGTGGTGAAAGAGAACGGAAAAATCATTATAGACGCTTCTGCCATACGGCACACCAAGGTTAAGAAAGCGCGTGCCACGGACGGCACAAATGCCAGGCTCGGTACGGATGATGAAACCAATATCGGTTCGGCAGCGAGCGACGAGCAGGTGTATTACAGGTTTGAACTGTCTGCTGCCAGATTTTCCGCTACCTGGATTAATGCCGTAAACAGGTGCAGGAATCTTGCCGATGATGGCGGCGGCTGGCGCTTGCCCACACTAAAGGAAGCGATACTGATTTACATCCTGTGGCCGGAGCTACAGCAGGCAGGGCTGACGGGAGTGGCAGGAGGAACGGCTACCGAAGCGGGTGGGGGCGGAAACTCATACCCGTATGTACGTTATAATGATACGGGAGCCATTGTGCTGGACGCGAAGAATGTTAGTACGGACAGATATTTTCGCTGCATCCGCGACCTTGATTGAAACTGTAGGTTCTGCTTTGTTGTCCGTGGCGGTTGGAAAAAGTAAAAGTATCCGGCTGGTATTGATAATAAGGCTTTTGCCTGAACTTTAGAATTGGAATTAGAATGATAACGAAATTAATAGAACCCGAAAACAGTCCCAATGTTATGAATAAAAAAGGTTTGTCCCGACTTTGTTCGTGTTTTTGTTTGTTTGCACACAGAGGGATATGCTACGGAATCGCTTGCGGAGGCGTCCTGTTTTTAGCGATTTTCGTAGCCGTTTTCGGTTTTCCTGTATGGGTGGCGGAGCTTTTCGAGAAGCGGATGGAGGCACGTAGGAAAAATAGAGTGGTGAACGCCGGCAGATGAATGATAATCGGTAAATGAATATTGAGTGAGAGCCGGTAGATAGATAAATGACAGATAACAGAAATATTGATAATCTTAACAATTGATAACCCGTAATGAAGAATCCTAAAAAAGAAACGCGTGATGTCATAGCCAAGCACGTCCGTTGGACCGAAGCATTGCGCGTAGTGCGCGCTTACCACCCCGAAGTAACCATTATCCTGCCCCAGGAAAAAACTCAGATTTATCCCGGCGATGATGTGCGGGGCATGATTGCCCCTGCCGTCGGCGTCATTCGCCATGCACTTGATGCAGGAGTGTGGCAGTGGCACGGATATACTGCCGAGTCGCGTGTGAAGCAGGTACGCACCCTGCTCAGCCATTACTTCCATTATCACGAGGACAGCATCCATCCGGCAGAACTCGACCTGATGATTGAAGATTTGCTGTTTGTGCATAAAGCCTGAGGGGAATTTCATGAATTAAAGTTGCTTCAATATTATTTTAAAGTAAAACGTAATTTAACCGAATTATTTATGCGCATCTCAAAAGTGATTTTTATTTGCTGTTTTCTTCTGCCGTTCTTGGCTTCTTGCATCCGGGACGAAATAGAAGACAATAGTTATCCGTTAGCCGAATATGACGGCACGGGTGTTTTGTTTCGCTTAAAGGCAGAGGCTTTTGACGATACGGGTTCCGCTACCCGCACCGTGGATTTGACCGCACCTTTCGATACTCTTTGTGCCTATGTTCTCAAAGAGGGCCAAATTGATATCGACCGTGAAGTTAAATTCCCCGATCCTGCAACAATTATGGTGGAAGGGCTCGAAACCGGCACCTACAACCTTCTTATATTAGCCATGAAAGGTAACTATAAAGAGGATGGAGCCCGGATACATAAAATAGAGAAAAGTTCCTCACCGTGGCTGTCTTTTCCTGAAAATACGCCGGCGAAGCCTCTGAAAGCCCAATATTATTATACGAATCACAAGTTCTCGGTAATAAACGGAAAAATCAAGATAGAGGAAATACGCATTCCCCAAGCTGTAGGGCTGGTTTCTTTTGATATACAATACAAAAGCGATTACGTGCGCAAATCGGTTCACGACTGTCATTTTATTCCTTCGGAAGACAGCAGGAGCTATTCTGCCCTGCATGCAGACGGCAGCCATTCGGGGCAGCGAAGCATAGCATCCTTCTCGTTATCGGAACAAAAACAGTGCTTATTTTTCCCTACCGTAAAGGATGGTTTTTCCGGTCAAGTAGTAGTAAATACAATGAATCACCGAAAGGAAAGTTTTGACACGGAGTATGATGCAAAGGCAACCTTAGATGCCGCCAGGCATTCTACCATACATGTGCAGGCTGTACATCCGGAAGACAATGTGGGTACTAACCTTGCCGATGAGCTCACTCCTCTAAATTATTATACGATTCTAAGTGATGAAGAACCTGCTTCAGTCTATACCAATGCAAATCTACGGTCATTTCGTATAACCCAACCTTTGCAGATAAATATGGAGAACGATAGTTTGCACATGAGATTTTATTCTCCCGTAGGCATAAAAGAGGTTACAGTCATGGCAAAAAGTCCGACTATGGATGAATATGTGGAGTTCGTTTACATTGACGACATTCCGGCATTTGCCGATATTAAGACATCGATAAAGGTACTGGAGAAAGGATTATACCGCACTGAATCAGGGAAAGTTCTACAATTTTCAGCAGAAGAGATGAATCCGGCTTCCTTGAGTCTTAAGATAGCTTGCAACGACCCGTATTGGACTAAGATTTCCCAGATAAAAGCGAAATGGTACATCAAATTCGTACTTAATGGAGGAAATCCCGTAACAGGAACTCCCAACAAGAACTGGTGGGGAATACGCCCTGTACATTGCAGGGAAGCTGTTGCACTCTTTTTGAATATCGGATATATGTGTACGCTGGAAAAGTTCCAGCAGCGGGTTTCGACGTTCCAAGGAATCTTTCTTGACAATAACAGGTATCCAGTTGACACATCAACGCTTATATCCAGACTGGAAAACCTTTCCGGATTCGACATCGGACTTATATATAGTGGCAATGGTGTATCAGGATTAGGTGGGGGCAGAACATGGGGAGTCTATCAGAAATCTTTCCTTTATCATTACGAAAACAGCGGCGGATGTTGTTCCACTATTTTTCACGAATTAGGTCATTGTTTAGGCTACAGCCATAATAGCACCATGACATACGGACAGTGGGCTTCGGGATGCGCCGATGTGTTCTACAAGAATAACATAAAAGATTTTCCTGTCAATTCCCATACAATATTAAAATCAAGAAGTAATCCCAATATCTACTAATAATTATGAAACATTTGTCTGTTATTATATCTGTATTATTTTCAATACTTTGCATCGGATGCTCTAAGGAGGATTTTAACGATGGAAAAACCAATGATGTTCAGAACAAGCATTCTCTCCGGCTTTTGGTCTATACACCGACTTCGGAAACTGTTCTTAGTACGGACCTGCCGGGAAACATAGAGGCTTATCTGTTTAAAGAGGGAGTTCTGTCCGACGTTTACAAAAATCTGACAGTGGATAAGAACGGATACACTACAATCAGCTCGTTAGCCGAAGGAGAGCAAATCTATTTCTTTGTAAACACCGGTAATCTGCTGGATGGGATTACACAGGAAATAGGCCGATTGAAAGAGAACGAACTGCTTGCCACTACAATACTCTCTGCCTCTCCTCAGGCAGATGGAGAGAAACCGGTGATGACCGGAAAGGCAGACTTAACCGGAAGCCAGGAGAGTACCACCCAAGTATTGCTTACACGGGCCATTGCCAGAGTAGACTTAAACATAGCTGACGATGCCGACATACAAATCAATAGGATAAGTATGGATAACATACATTGTGAAGCATTCCTGCTTCCGCAAAATCCGGTCAGTTCGCCGTCCGGTGCAGCATTGGCAAAAATAGATACTACATTCAATACCCCGTTGAAGCCGGGTGAATATGCCGGATTGGTCCACCTGTATGAACAAGTGGGGGACGGTATTCCTATGGAGCTGCATGGAACCCTTGAAGGCGATCCTGTCACACTTTCACTGGCACTGCCTAACACAATCCATAGAAACCACATTTATAAAATAAAGTTATTTAGCGGAGACAGTTCTAATTTGCAGGCAAGCATATCCGTGGAAAATGAAAGTTGGGAAGTCGAAGAAACTATCACGGCAAAACCTTCTACCCATATTTTGGTTAATAGTGAACTTTCTACTTTGGCTGAAGGGGCGTATATAAGTGCAACAAAAGATACGGTTTACCTCCCGAGCAAGGAGTCAACGTCAATACTTGTACTGGATAAGATACCGGAAGATGCGGAATTCACAATTGATGGGACAACAGCCTCCATTATTCCGTATACGGAAACTCGTGCCGACCTTCAAGGGAAAAAGTTCTTGGTACGCAATTCTTGGAAAAAGCCGGGTACTAAGACGGAATATATGTACCTGAATATGCACAGCAAGAGGCACCCGGACTACTACAGTGGCCGGTTGGTAATTGTCCAGTCCAATGCCACGACCTTCAAGGGAGAATTGTATAATCATCTTACAAACACTCCTCCCTATAACATTCATTTCAATAAATATGTCGACAGTGCTTTAGGCCAGATAGAGGTACCTAAGAACTATGAGGTTATTGTCAGTGGTGGCAGTTGGCTAAGGGCGATACCCCAAGGAGACGGAGTTTATGAGATTCAGGCAGGCTACAAGCCTAACGATCCGGAAGCCAATGGTAGCACTCAGGAGGGGTTGCTCACTGTGAACGGCCCGAATGGCATACATGAAACATACACCGTTACCCGGTTGAATCACGGCTTGCCTGTTGTCCTTATGGGTGATACTTACTGGTGTCGTTTCAACTTACAAGGAAACTCAAAGAGTTTCGACGACCAGATAACCGTCAGTGAATCTGAAACAATAGGTGATCTGTCTGCCTATTTTGCCTCTTGTTCTGACGAGGATTTTGTACGTTTAACCGGCAGTCAGTACAAAGGGCGCTATACGCAGGGAATGAATTTAAAGTATGACGCATCCGTCCCGCGTTTCTATTTCGATTCGTATGAGTCGCTCCAGAATCCGGCAATCATAGGAAATGGATCGGTAAGCAGCCATTGTCCGGAAGGATACCAGCTTCCTACTTCGAGAGATTTTGAGCTTTTGTTAAAATCGGGGGCTATTAACTACACGCTTAATGGCACACCGGTAAATTACACAACGGGTAGTGGAAGACCGGCCGTTATTTCAGCCCATAGCCGAGAAAATATAGCGTGGGAAGGAGGTCTCCTTGCAACAGCCAATTACATCCAAATTGCTTTTGACGAAAACAATCTGGTCTTGGGAGGATTCGGTCACCAATTTGATTCTTCAAAATCAATTGCTGCAAAGGTATTGTGGGCAACCATAAGTGGAGGGCACCAAAGCTGGACTCATACAGGGACTACAGCCAAGGCGGAAGACCATAATGTAAACAAATCCCGTACGATTCGCTGCATTAAGACGTCACCGGCTTTTATAATAGAAGAATAATTCGGGGTTAATTTTTGGTGGCTTTTTCTTAGTATGATTGGGGAATTTGAGCAGAGTGACGCTGTGCTGCCTGGCGGTAGCGGCAGGTTATGCCCAGGAAGTGGTGAGAACGGATACACTGCCGAGTCGAGTGTGAAGCAGGTATGTATCCTGCTCAGTCATTATTTCCACTATCAAGAGGATAGCATCCATCCGGCAGAATTCGACCTGGTGGTTGAAGATTTGCTGTTTATGTCTACGGGCTAATGTAGAAGGCTATGATGAGAACAGAATTAACGATAATAGATTTAATTAATTGAAAACATACTTTTGTTGCGCTTGAAATACAAAACAAAATAGAACTTAATCGTCAGCTAAATCAGAATTTACCGACACTTGACCGTTCATCAGAAGCGGTAGAAGTTCGTCGCGCTGCTTAGTCAACTCTTCTATTTGAATCTTATTCTGCTTTATCTTCTCAATAAGCGGATAAGTTATATTTGTAAAAGCTTTAAGTGTAGAAGCGTTTGGATATGGTATTTCTATTGATGCAAGACTTGGCACTGTCAATTGCTGTTGTATAGAACCGTCATTTCTAAATTTTATTCTATTAAAAATCTGATGTAAATACACATCACCTCCTATATCATTCGGTGTTACTGCAAGTAATCTGATTATTGGAACATAGCCACCGTTTCGCATTGTGCAATATCCGATAGTCCCTCTTGCAGCAACAGTAATTCCACGTTTAAGGATTGTAGGTTCTTTTGTATAACCATATAAACCTTCATTGTCGGTGCCATTTGAATATATTGGTATTTGGCAATCTTTTGTTTTATACTTAGACCATTCTTGAGGACAGTCACCACCGGCTTTTATTGAGGCAATATCGCCAATAAACCTTTTGGGTAGCGTTTCTGCGTTTGATAAAAATTTGTAGTCCATTACATCTGCTATTACCGCCTCTAAATTCTGATTTAGCTGACGATTGATAGCGATTTTCTTCTCTAAACCTTGGAGAATAACTACAATATTGTTTTGGATGCTTTCACTAATATCTTCAATTGGTATAGCAGCAAAGGCTGCATCCAATTGGAGATTTTTTATACCGGACGTTTTGCCTTCGAAATTAAAAAACGCCCCAAGATTATAGATAAACGGAAGATAATATGAATACTTCTATAATGTCAAATAACTTCATTCGTTGTCTTCAGGTTTAAGTTTTGGGAGTTTTGAAGAAGATTTCTCAATTTTCTTTTCATTGGAAGCAACGCGTCGTTCTACCTTCTTGATGTCCTCAGCTGCTGGCAGTTCTTCCGGGCGTATGCCTCGCTGACCGAGCATTTGTCGGATGCTGCGGTTGTTATCCATATGTTCGGTAGTTATACTATGCTCACCATAAAGGTCTTTTTGTTCGACATTGTAATTTGTCATTTCTGTGGCAAGGTTTTTTGCTGCAATTGTAAGAGTTGGAAGAAAATCTGCTAATGGGCGTGTCGATTTAATGCCAAGCCGGTTCTTCATATCTTCTGTTGTATGCCCACCGAATAACACACCATCACCTTTAGAACGAATGCGTCCAAAACCTTTATCATCCACTCCGCGCTCATAAATATTACGTGATAATTGTTTTTCGGAAGAACGCAGACGATCTCTCGTTTCAAGTCGCGACAATTGTTCTATATGCTCCGCAATAAGTTCTGCGCGTCGAGTTTGTACGGCAAAATAACCTTGTGCAAAAGCTATTTCTTCTTTCTTAGGGTCGCCATTCTGTGCGACAAGATAGCACGCATAACGAGTCAGCATGAAATCTTGTATTTCACGCTTAGCCCCGCTACCCAAAGTAACCATTTTCGTGACCTCACGAAAATGGTCGTCTATGTTGATATTCTGCGTTTTACATGATTCAACAGCGCGAGTCAATGCTACTTGAAAATTCTCCCATCTTGCATACCCCAATATAATCTGCAATTCTCTCGCAAACCATACTTCTATTTTATCCGCTCCATTATCGTCTTCGATATAATGGCAAATGTCATCAAACGATTGCTTATGTTTATTGATTCTCTGCAAGTCCATAGTGCTTTTATTAGCGTTCCATATTAGACTGCAAAAGTACAAATTTTAAAGCAGAAATCAGCACGGTTATTATCCCAAATACTTCTTATGAGCTAACTTTACATTGTTTTGATTCACAATAGCATAATGTAGTGTGGTATCTATGCGTACATGACCAAGTAATCGCTGCACCTGTTCGATGGGCATACCTTTGTCGATAGCCATTGTTGCAAGGGTACGACGGAACTTATGAGGATGAACTTTTGGCATAGAAAGGGCTTGCCCCATTTTTCTGATTCTAACTTCCACACCGCTGATAGTCAGTCGTGAGTGTGGCGAATTGAGGGAAACGAATAAGGCTGGATTGCTGTCTGTTCGCTCATTAAGATATTGTTGCAAATGTAGTTTGGTACGGGCGTTGAAGTAAACGACACGTTCTTTGTTACCTTTTCCGAACACCACGCACTGCCGTTCGTGGAAATCTATATCTTCACGGCTCAGTTTGACCAACTCACCCACACGGATGCCCGTGGATGAAAGAAAGTCTATAATAGCAAGGTCTCGTTTGGTCGTGCAACTATCTCGAAGTTGCTCCAACTGTTCGTCAGAAAGCACCTCTTTTACAAGTGAATCTGTCTTAACTTTGTGAATGCGTCTTACCGGGCTTTTAGCGATATAATCTTCATCTTCCAACCATGCAAAGAAGCTGGAAAAGATGCGTCGCATATTGTCAATGGTCACTTTGCTCGATTGGTGTTCTTCTTGATAATCGGATAGATAAGTACGAATATCTGTTGTCGTAATGTGACAAATTGCCAATGAAAGCGTGACTAACAACCGTTCAATGGTATTACGGTAGTAAGTTAATGTCTTATCTGAACATCCCTCTATCTTTTTGGCTGATATAAAAGAGTTAAGAAGAAGTTCATTCTCCTGCGTTTGCTGTGTGGCACAATCGCTCTTTTCAATGATTTCTACATTATGCAGTTCTGATGTAAGCACAGCTTTAAGCCGTGCCATTTGTCGGCAATCCAAGTCACGCTGCATTTCCGCAACTATCGCCTGAATGATGTTTTCTTTCATAATTCTGATATTTATGTCTTTATATATAATATAAGAGACTGCTAAATCAGAATTTTGTTCGTTGTGTCAAGTAATATTTCTTTGTAAAACTGTCTGCCGAGATCATCATTGTTAAGCGACTTCTGAATGCGGTGAAGCATGGCGTCTGCATCATCCTGTGTAGATAGAGGGTTCAAGCGCAAATAGGCTTCCGAAAACGGTTGGAGTAAGATGTTCGTGAGAGTATCGGATTCCGTTTTGGGTATTGTCACATATTTGGTGAACAATCCCCTTTGGGATATGTATTTATATCCCATCCCCATAAGATGCATAAGAGTGGGAAATTTCACTCTGCTATCTTCACAAAATGCACCCATTGCTTATTTCGTATATTAAAGCAAAACACCTTCGCTATCTTTGCGAGGCTGACCAAAGCCTATCAGACAGTGAAGGTGTTTTTATATCTTGGTGTTAATATTTTATTTCAGGTCATTAACGCATTGTTTAGCAAATGCAAAGTTAGCACTTTTTATTGATATCCATTGCACATTTGAGAATTAAGTTTACAAGAATCTTGCAGCACGACCTCGGTCATGGCGGTTGTGTTTATGTCGGTCGGCATGGCAACTTTACCGTACCCGTCTATCGTGATTATATTCCTTTTTCTTTTCATCGGTGTTTCGTTTTAAGGTTGTCAAATGGCACCTGAGCGGTAATTTTTGCGTATAGTTGGGCGGCTTTATCTTTTGGGGAACATTCAACAGGCGGATATTGGATTCGGTATTAGTCTTCTTTCTTCGGGTGATAATCCACAGATTGCCCTCAAAGAATGTTTGGAGATTGTCGGTAGTCAGGTTCTTCACATCGGAATAATACCGCTGGAATGTTACCTTTGCCCTGCTGTATCCCATTTTTTTTGGCAAACTCGGTATTGTGTTACTCGAAGAGTTTCGGTAGGGTTTCCCGCTTGACACCGATACTGGGATAGGCATCCTTGAGTTTGGCGGCGGTGACTTATACCGTCCGTTGCGGCAGGGAACTGAGGCGATGTTGCATGTGAATGAATGTACGGTTATATGCAAATGGAACTTTCTCACCACCGGAGTCTCTGTTTCACAACCATTAATTCAGTGAAATAAAATACGTACTTTCCTTTCTAATTGTTTGTAAAGTAAATATTTACATGATTTTACGTGTAAATATTTACTTTTCATGCCTCTTCGTTATTTGATATTTTTGTGTATTCATCGTGCATTGGGGCAGTGAAACGCTTCCGGGCGGTGTGGTATAAATTTTAAACAATTAGAAAGAATAATGAAATCAATGAAAACACATCGTCTGTCAGGGGCGGACACATCGTCTGTTACACTCGTATACATCATCCGTAGGGGTGGAACGCATCATCGGTTCTGCCGCTCTGCGTCGCCGTTCCGTACCGCTACGCCGTAGATATACGATAGTATATCTTATCTTCTATTGAATTATATTGTGTACGCTGCGTGGCCGGAAGCATGGCCGCCGCACGTGCATAACCGGTTGACGTAAAGGCATGTGCCGTGACCGCCGGAGCGGTCGTTTTCCGGTTTCGACATTTATCAATATTTATCTGTAACTTTAGTATGAAAAACAATTTGCTTAGAATGGGCTATGTCATGGTTTCGCGTGCATTGCTACAAGAGATTTGCGAGAAAAAAGGTGCGGCATGCTGCGAGGAAGAAGCCTTCCTGCGGGTGCTGACAAACGTCAACTTCAAGCCTGCCGTAGTATTCTGCAACGGAGCCGGGGTGCAGTGTGCCCGTGGAGAGTCCGTCATCACTTTTATGGGCTGGGCGGACATATTCGGCTGGACAAGGGCGCGTACCCGGCGCTTTTTCGACCGGTGCTTCGCTGCAGGGCTTATCGAGCGCGTGCCGGGCTGTTGCCCCAGCCACATCCATGTGCCCGGCTATGATGCCTGGACGGGACAGCCGGCATCCATTGGGAAGGTTATGAACGCTGCCGGCAGCTTTTCCGCCGCTGCCGCCCCCGTTGCCGCCAAGTCGAAATCCTCCGCCGCTTTCGAAGAGTCGCTGAAGGAGTTTCTTGCCTATTACGGCCGCACCACCCACCTGCCGGTGGAGAACGGCAGCTATGTCCGCGCCCTTTGGAAAAAACTTTCCACCCGCGAGCGCGAACTTGCCTACCGGAAAGTGGAAGATTATTATTTCAGCCTGAACAATACGCATTTCTGCTACCAGGCAGCCAAATATCTGGAATATAGAATCTTTGAAAACGAATTTGTCAATTAATTGCCCTTTTACCCTTATGGCAGAAATCCTCAATCCTCATGATGCCGACCTGGAGTCGGTAATCTTAGGCGCTTGTCTCGCCGAAAGTACCGCTATGGTGCTTGTAAGCGGGAAGCTGTGCCCCGAAATGTTTTACGAAGCGAAGTATGGCGAAATCTTTGCCGCCCTGCTTGCCATGCACCGCGCGGGCAAGGCGATAGACATCATTACGGTGCGTGCCGAGCTTGCCGCCCGTGGCAAACTGGAGTTCGTGGGCGGCGCCTTCGAACTGGCGCGTCTGTTGGGCAGGGTGGCGTCGTCCGCCCACCTGGAGTATCATGCGCTTATCTTGCGCGGCATGTATATCCGGCGCGAGATGATTAGCGGCCTGCATCGTCTGCTTGCCGTAGCCGCCGATGAGTCGGTGGATTTGGGCGATGCCCTGGCCGGACTGCATCAGCTTATCGAACACCTGGAAGGTAAAACCGACTTTGCCGGCTGCCTGCGCGACATGGACCGCCTGATGCTGGATACCCTTAGGCAAATGGACGGCAGAGTGGCGAACAACCGCAACGGCATCACCGGCATCCCCACCGGCCTGCGCGACCTCGACAGGCTCACTGCCGGCTGGCAGCGGGGCGATCTGCACATCATAGCCGCCCGTCCTTCGGTGGGCAAGACCGCCTTTGCCCTGCATCTGGCACTGGCGGCGGGACGTGCCGGGAAGCAGGTGTTGGTGAACAGCCTCGAAATGCAGGGCGAAAGGCTGGGCGACCGCTGGCTCTGCGCACAGGCTGCCTCGCTGGATGCCGGACACCTCAAAAGCGGGCAACTCAGCGCCGACGAGCAGCAACAGGCTCTGGAAGCCGCCCGGCAACTGTCGTGCCTGCCTGTGTATGTGGACGACAACCCGAAGGCGAGCATGGATCATATCCGCTCGTCGGCTCTGCTGCAAAAGAGCAAGGGGCATTGCGACCTGCTGATTATCGACTATCTGCAACTCTGCGATATGAAGTCGGAACAGAAGAACCGCAACCGTGAACAGGAAGTGGCGGAAGCGAGCCGTAAGGCAAAACTGATAGCCAAGGAGCTGGATATTCCCGTTATCCTGCTCTGCCAGTTGAACCGTGAGTGCGAGATGCGTGCCGACAAGCGGCCTGCACTGAGCGACCTCAGAGAGAGCGGCGCCATCGAGCAGGATGCCGATGTGGTGATGTTGCTCTATCGTCCCGCACTGTACGGACTGACGTCCGAGCGCAAGAGCAAATTCCCTTCCGAAGGGTTGGGCATGGTGATTCTTGCCAAGCATCGCAACGGTGAGACGGGAGATGTATATTTCGGGCATAACCCCACGTTGACGAAGATTGGCGAGTACGAACCCACACTGGAGTGGATGGCGAGAAACGCACGCTCTTCCTGTTAGAAAAAAACTTCGCTTTTACCGGAAAATAAATGGCAAAATACTTGACTTTGCCTCTCTGATTTCGTATCTTTGTAATGTGCTCGAGAAGGGAAGTAATTATTGGATAAGGCGCCTTAAATCTTTTGTTTGTTGTGTGGCCCGGGCTTTTTCTTTTAAGAATTTTATTTACTGTTTTTTTAATCTAAACCTAAACTTTATTTTTATGGATGTACTTGTAGAACGCTTTCAGCGTCGTAGAATCGTGAGCGATAAAAGCTCTCCCATGTTGTATTATCTCCGTCAGAAACCCAAAACGTGCGGAACGGTGGATATCGATGTCCTCGCCGCCAGTATTCAGAAGAACTGCGCCATGACAAAAGGCGATGTGAAGCACGTGATAGAGGCTCTTGTGGAAGAGATTCAGGCAAACCTTGCCAACGGCGACAAGGTGAAGCTGAACCAGCTCGGCACGCTTCACATGACGTTCCGCTGTCCGGGTGTGGAGAAGTCGGAAGACTGCACGGTGAGGAATATCTCCAAAGTGAATATCCGCTTTGTGCCCGACAAGGAGCTGAAGCTTGTGAACGGCAGTACGGCTGCCACCCGCAGCCCGGCAAACGTGGCTTTCTCGCTGGACAAGCCTGCGGACGGCAGTTCTTCCGGTGGTAGCGGCGGCAATAGCGGCGAAGAGGAGAATCCGCTCGGATAGTCGGTTTCCTGCTGATTTTCGGATTTTTTTTTCATCCCGTTTTCCTTTTTTATGCGGAACAGCATTCGGGCACGCCCTTATCATAGTTTTTAACCTAACCCTTAATTTAAATCTTATGGCAACAAAATCAAACTGGTGGGACAAGCTCCTTAAAATCGTAATCGCCGTAGCTTCGGCTGTTTTAGGCGCTTTAGGCATGAACGCAATGCCCGCCTGATTGTACTTCATACGTAAATTACGTACTTAATTCTTAAGTTACTTAACTTTATACTTAATAAAAGTGAGATTTATCAACCTCATCGTCATTCACTGTTCCGCTACCCGCTGTGACCGTAGCTACACCGAACATGACTTGACAACAGACCACCTGCGCCGGGGCTTCTCCGGCGCAGGTTATCACTATTACATCCGCAGGAACGGCGATATAAAGACGCTCCGTCCCATGACACAGCCCGGTGCGCATGTCCGCGGCCACAACGCCCACAGTTTGGGCATCTGCTACGAAGGCGGACTCGATGCACACGGACATCCTGCCGATACCCGCACCGATTTTCAGAAACACTCCCTGCGGGTGCTCGTAATGCTGTTGCTGCGCGATTATCCCGGCAGCCGCCTCTGCGGTCACCGCGACCTCAGTCCCGACCTGAACGGCAACGGCGAGATAGAACCCGAAGAGTGGATAAAGGAGTGTCCCTGCTTCGATGCGGCTGCGATTGTGCGGGAAGCAGCGCCGCCTAATCCGGGGTGTGCGGGGTGAGGGGAGATGTTTTTTCAGTCTTTCCAGTTTCTTTCCAGATTTGCCCCATACTTTTGTGGCATGAGAAGAGGTTGTATCAATGAAACCTCTTATGGTAAAGAGAAAAACAGTGTCTTGAATTTATAAATGAAAAAAAGAATGATTATGAAAAAACATTTGTTTGCCATGGTTTGTATGGCTGTGAGTTTGTGGAGTTGCAGTAATGACGATGCACCTGTTGTCGGTGGTCCGGAAAACGGTAAGGTGAGTGCCGAGGCGCAGGCTGCTTTGTTTCAGCTCTATCCGAATGCTACCGATGTGAACTGGTCGGTGAAAGGCGAGTATGTGGTGGCGGATTTCAATATGGCGGCTACCCGTGCGGCAGCAGGCGAATATGCGGCCTGGTTCGACAATGCCGGCCGGTGGTACATGACGACGGACAGTGAAATCCTCTTCGACCAGTTACCCGCAGAAGTGAAAACCGCTTTCGGCGAGAGCGAGTACTCCGCATGGACCGTCGACGAGGTGGAACGGATTCAGCGCAATGGCCTGGAAGATGTCTATGTGATTGAAGTGAAGAATACGGTAGGCGGCGTGGCAACGGAAATCGACCTTTATTATTCGAAGGACGGCGTACTGGTGAAAAAACTGGTCGACATGGACGAAGATTATGATTACAGCGATTACCTCCCCGTAGCTCCGGCCGCAGGTGTGGACGCGTTCCTGAAAGCGAATTTCCCCAATGCCCGCATTCTGGACATCGACCGTGAGGATAACATGACGGAAGTGGAAATTCTGGATGGAAAGGTAGTGCGCGAACTGCTGTTTGACGGGACGGGCAACTGGCTGTTTACCAAGACCGAAATGAGCTATGCCGCATTGCCCGCTGTGGTGAAACAGGCGTTGGACGCTTCTGAATATGCCGGTTACCGGGTGGACGATGTAGACCATTATGTAACTTCGGCAGAGGAATATTACCGCCTCGAACTGGAGTCTGTCATGGGTGACGTGAAAGTAAAGATTACCGCCACCGGCGAATTGTCGCCGATGGAGCAGAACCCTGCCGGACCCGGAAATAATGCCGGCGGCATACTGACCGACAAAATCAAGGAGTTCATCACTCAGAAATATGCGGGAGCGCGTATCATCGAATCCGATATGGAGAAAGGCATGACGGAAGTGGAAATTTTTCACGAAGGACGTGAGAAAGATGTGTACTTCAACGGTGCGCAGGATTGGGTGAGAACCGAATGGGGCGTGCGGGTGAATGAACTTCCCGCGGCTGTGCTCGATGTTATCAGAAAAACGTATGCGGATTATAGAATAGATGATGCGGATTATGTGGAAACACGTACCGAATCGTATTATCTGGTGGAACTGGAACGGGGAGAAAACGAAGTCAATCTGCGTATTCTTCCAAACGGAACGATTCTTTAACGGCGTGATTCTTTAAACGAAAATGGCTTTGACAGCCTCTGATATGTGCGCGCGTACGAGCGCGCATATATTATATTGTGTACCTCTTTTTATCCCTTTCTCCCTTCTGCTGGCATTCAAAAAAAATATGTTCTTCAACATGTTTATCAATCAGCGTGTTACGAAAAAGTTTTCATATTCCATGTAAAAAATCCCCTTATATATTTGGTGTGTATGTTATAAAGTCCTACTTTTGCACCCGCTTTCGAGAACGGGAGCAGCGATGTTTTGACATTCTGACAGGAACGGCGTAGGAACTCTTACATATTTCTTCTGCTTGGGGCTTGTTTCTTTCTGGAATCTTCCCTTTGAAAAAGCAGACTGAAAAAAAACTTCCGAAAACATTTGGAAGATATGAAATAAAGTTCTTACCTTTGCACCCGCTTTCAAAAAGTAAGCAGCGTTGGTTGACACTTTTTCTTGAATCCGGGTCGGTAAAACGAATCTTTTCCTTGTTCTCCCTTTCGCAAGAGAGATGACGGGAAAAAGGAAAGATGAAAAAAACTTCCGAAAATATTTGGAAGATATACTTAAAAGTTTTTACCTTTGCATCCGCTTTCCTGAAAAGAAAGCCGACATAAAAGAAGCGATCTTTGAAGAGATTTACATAAACAATACAAGTAGTACAAGAGCAAGACTTGTTTCTGAAAAAGAAACGGTCTTGGGTAAAATAAAAAGAACCGTCATTACTTATTAAATAGGTAATAGATACTTTTAAAATTCGAGCGTCCTGAACAGAGCAACAACCATTCCTATATGGAATGATTAACAATACTTTTACAATGAAGAGTTTGATCCTGGCTCAGGATGAACGCTAGCTACAGGCTTAACACATGCAAGTCGAGGGGCAGCATCATCAAAGCTTGCTTTGATGGATGGCGCCCGACGCACTGGAGATCGCAGTTACCTATCTGAATATCTATTTCTATGGTCTGCCCTTTCTCTTTCTCTATAATATCCTGTCCTCCCTGTTCAATGCGCTCGGAAAATCGCGCATCCCGCTGTATTTCCTGATTTTTTCCTCGCTGCTGAATGTCGTGCTGGACTGGTATTTCGTCGCCGTGCTGCACCGGGGCGTGCCCGGCGCAGCCTATGCCACGTTTCTGGCGCAGGGCCTGTCCGCCGTGCTGTCGTTCGGCGTGTTCCTGCTGGAGCTGCGGCGCATCCCGGAGCGCTCGAACGGTCTGTTCCGCTTCGGAGAGCTGCGCGCCATGACGCGCGTGGCTCTGCCGTCCATCCTGCAGCAGTCCACGGTCTCCATCGGCATGATGCTCGTGCAGTCCGTGGTCAACGGCTTCGGCACGCAGATCCTCGCGGGCTTTTCCGCTGCGGCGCGCATCGAATCGCTGTGTATCGTGCCCATGGCCGCCATCAGCAATGCCCTGTCCTCCTACACGGCGCAGAACATCGGCGCGGAGAAGCCGGAGCGCGTGCCGCAGGGCTACCGCGCGGCCAATCGGATGATCGTGCTGATCTCCGTGCTGCTGTGCGTCCTTCTGGAGCTGTTCCGCACGCCGATCATCGCCATGTTCCTCGATGCCGCCCCCTCGCCCGAGACCGTGGCGACCGGTGAGCACTATCTGCAGTTCATCGGCTTTTTCTTCTGCTTCATCGGCTTCAAAATGGCTGTAGACGGCATCCTGCGCGGCGCGGGCGACGTGAAAATGTTCACGATCGCAAACCTCGTCAATCTGGCCATTCGCGTGCTGCTGTCGTGGCTCTGCGCGCCGCTCTGGGGCGTCGAGATCGTCTGGTACGCCGTGCCGGTCGGCTGGCTGGCAAACTTTGTCATCTCCTTCGCACATTACCGCACCGGAAAGTGGAAGGAAAAACGGATCGCATAAAGAAATCCGCGCCATCCTGCAGCAGGACAGCGCGGATTTTTATATACTTTCAAAGCAGCGTGCCGCTCGGTGCAACGCCGATGGCATATTCGACTGCGATGGCGACCAGCACGACGAGCAGCGAGATGATAAAGCCGTGCAGCATGGGCTTCAGGCCCGCCCTGCGCATGTCGGAGAAGCTCGTGTTCAGGCCGATGGCAGCCAATGCCGTGACCATGAGAAACTTGCTGATATCCTTGAGCACGGAGGCGACGAAGGCCGGGATGAAGCCGAGGCTGTTCACGCCGCACAGAGCGAGAAAGCCAAGGATGAACCACGGGAAGACAGACTTCATATTGACCCTGACGGCCGACGGGTCGCCCGCCGCTTCCTTCTTCTTTACATGCATGACGATGAGAGCAAAGATCAGCACCGTCGGGATGATCGCCAGCGTGCGCGTCAGCTTCACCATCGTGGCGAAATCGCCCGCCTGCTCGCTGAAGGCATAGCCTGCCGCCACAACGCTCGATGTGTCGTTCACGGCCGTTCCGGCCCACAGACCGTAGGCCGCATCGGACAGGCCGAGCCAGCGGCCGAGGATCGGGAACAGCACGATCATCGCCATGTCGAACAGGAACGTCGCGGACATACCGTAGGCCACGTCGACATCCGTCGCGTCAATGACGGGCGCGATGGCCGCAATGGCAGAGCCGCCGCAGATGCCCGTTCCGGCAGAGATGAGGTTGCTCATCTTCCAGTTCAGGCCGAGCGCCTTGCCGATGAAATAGCCGACGCCGAAGCAGGTGGCCAGCGTGAAAAGCATGACCGTCAGCGAAAAGCGGCCGACCTTCAGCACCGTCATGATGTTCAGGCTCGCGCCGAGCAGGATGATGGCGAGCTTCAGTACCTTTTTGGACGTGAAGCGGATGCCGGGCGACGTGACCGCGTTTGGCTTGAAGAAGCGGTTGATGACCATGCCGATGAACAGCGCAATGACGGATGCGCCGATCAAATGCAGGCCAGCCAGCCGCTCGAGATATTCCAGCCCCTTGGCCGCGGCCGCAATGACGAGCGCCATTGCCAGACCGGGCACCATTTTCCAGATCGTTTTCATAAGAACCCTCCGTTTTTTTCTGTAGCGATTGCATTATAGCACGCCCGTGTGATAAAATAAAATTATTCTTTAGAATAAAACGATTCCATGTCGTTATCAAGGAGGGCATTCATGGACCGGAGGCTCGAGACATTTCTGGCTGTCTGCCAGACGATGAATTACCGCCGCGCGGCTGAGGCGCTGCACCTGACGCAGCCCGCCGTGACGAAGCAGATCCAGTCGCTGGAGGCGTCCTACGGCGTCCGCCTGTTTTCCTATGACGGGCGGAAGCTGAGGAAGACCGCCCCCGGCAGCGCGCTGGAGGTCTTCGCCATCTCGCAGCGCTATCAGGAGCAGGAGCTGGAGCGTGCGCTGCACGCCGCTCCGCGCAAAATTCTCCGCGTCGGCGCGACGAAGACCATCGGCGACTATATCCTCCCGCCCGCCATCTGCAGCTTTGTCCGCGCGCCGGAGCACGAGCTGCAGTTCACCGTGGACAACACGACGCGCCTGCTCGGGCAGCTCGAGGCGGGGCAGCTGGATTTTGTGGTCGTGGAGGGCATTTTCGACAAGCGCCGCTATGACAGCTTCCTGCTGCGGGAGGAGCCGTATATCGGCATCTGCGCGGCCGGGCACCGCTTTGCCGGACGGCGCGTCTCGCCGGAGGAGCTGCTGACCGAGACGCTCCTGCTGCGGGAGCCCGGCTCCGGCACGCGCAGCATCCTCGAGCGCGAGCTGATGCAGGTGAGCTACAGCACGGCGGCATTTTCCCGGACGATCTGCATCAGCAGCTTTCCCGTCATCCGCGCGCTGACGGCGGCGAACTGCGGCATCAGCTTTCTCTATGAGGCCGTGGTGCGCGGCAGCCCGGAGATCGGCAGCTTTACCTGTCCCCCGCTCACCGGACGGCACGAGCTGAATGTCGTTTTCCTGCAGCATACCGGCGCAGGCAGCCTCGCCCGCGAATTCGTCGCGCCAGTCATGGAGCAGTTCCCCTGACCGGCCGACAGAAATACCGGCGACGAGCGAACGATCGGTACAGGCCGCCGATAAAACGCACAAACCGATTGCGTCTGTAGCGGCGGTCAGTGACCGCCTTTGGCAGCTGCAAAGATGGAGGCATTCATGGCGAACGTGTAATGCCCCCAAGTTTGTCATTGCGAGGAGGCCAACGACCGACGTGGCGCCCTGAGCGCGAAGCGCGAGGAAGTGCCCTTGGGGTGCAATCTC
>ERZ773134.459-NODE-459-length-42728-cov-7.885290_pt1 | contig 42728 bp, 37 predicted proteins | sample MGYA00580856_ERZ773134 | MGnify/ENA primary metagenome ERZ773134 (study PRJEB29015, sample SAMEA2737823) | human gut metagenome | biome: human gut; feature: human-associated habitat; material: faeces | place: China | collected 2012 ... | reverse complement strand
GGCCGTTTGCTATGTGTTCTCTCCAACCGTGAACTGAAACTCTGTAAAGACACACTGGATCACGGTAAAGCCGTCCTGAGACAGCTCCCCCCGCAGAAGGGCGTGGGTGGACGGGTCAAACCAAAGGGAGCACTCCCGCCCCTCGCCCGCGGCGGACTCCGGCTCCCGGCAGACCACACGCAGCACCTCGCTCTCCCCCTGGGCCTCCATACCACATTCGGCGATGAAGCCCTCCTGCACATAGTCCATCAGCACCGGAACCGCGTCCACCGGACTCATGCCGCTGTCATCCAGCGGCCCGGTCTCCACCCGCATGCCGTCGTACTCCAGAGCGGTCTCCCCCTCCAGAATACGGGCGGTGACCCCGGCGATATTCTCCGGCGCAGTGATGGTCAGGGTGGTCTCCCCCTCACTGGCATAGTTCAGGCCGATTCCATAGGTATACACCCGCTGGCCGTAGTCGGCCGTCAGCTCCAGGGAGGCGGTACAGCCCCCCATCTCCAGATACTCTCCCCGTATGTCCAGGGCCAGTTGCTCAGCGCGGTTTCCGCCCTCTGCTCCGCCGCAGGCGGACAGGGACAAGCCGAGTATCATCATTAGTACGCACATCCCGGTCCGATGGCGCACAGCGCTCCCTCCTAGCTCACGTGTTCCTCAATGACGGCCGGCAGGGCGGCAATCACGTCGGTTGGGGTCATTCCATACTCTCCAATGGCGCGGGCACAGACCTCCCCCGCCTCTCCGTGGAGCCACACCGCCATGGGCACCGCCTGCCGGGCAGGCAGGCCCTGGCCCAGCAGAGAGAGGATCAGCCCTGCCAGCACGTCGCCGCTCCCCCCCTTGGCCATGCCCGGATTGCCGTTGGTGTTGATGTAGGCCGAGCCGTCGGGGAAGGCGGTGATGGTGCGGTGTCCCTTGAGCACCAGGCAGCAGGCGTGCTCCACGGCAAAGGCGCGCGCCGCCCCAAGGCGGTCGCCCGACGACAGCTCGCCCCCCAGCCGGACAAACTCCCCGTCGTGGGGAGTGAGCACCGTGTGCAGTCCCCGGCGGCTGTCCAAGACATCTATATGTCCCTCCAGCGCATTTATGCCGTCGGCGTCCAGCACCACGGGCAGGTGGATTTCCCCGAGCAGGTGGCGCACCACTGCGGCCACGCCGTTTCCGCGGCCCAGGCCGGGGCCGATCAGGCAGACGCCGCAGCCGGCCAGCCGGGTCATTGCGGCTTCCCCCGCCTCCAGGGAGAGCTGCCCCTCCTTGCCCGCAGGCAGGGGGTGGGGCATGGCCTCATCCAGCTTGGCCGCCGCGATGGGCCACACCGGGGCCGGCACTCCCACCGTCACCAGGCCCGCGCCGGAGCGCACCGCTGCCTGAGCCGCGAACACCGGCGCGCCGGTATAGCCCACGCTGCCGCCCAGGAGATAGACCTTTCCAAAGTCCCCCTTGTGGGCGTCCCGGGGCCGGACGGGCAGACGGACATCCGCCCCCTCCACCGTCTGTACCGGATAGTCCTCCCCGTCCACCAAGTCCCGGGGTATGCCGATGTCCGCCACGGTCAGCACGCCGGTGCACAGGCCGCCTTTGCCCACATAATGGCCCGCCTTGGGAAGCGTGAAGGTGACCGTCCGCGCCGCGCGCACCACCTCCCCCAGCACCCGGCCGGTGTCGGCCTCTACCCCACTGGGGATGTCGGCGGACACCACCGGGATGTCACAGGTGTTCATCATGTGAACGGCGGTGAGGGTGTCCCCCCGCACCTCGGTGTTCAGGCCGATACCGAAGATGGCGTCCACCATCACGTCCGCCTTCAGGCACCAGGCCGCGAAGTCCGGGTCGTCCGGGGTAAAGGGCTCCAGTACCCCGCCGGCCGCCGCCAGCCGGGCCTCCATGGCCCTGGTGTCGCAGGTCAGCTTCTCCCGCTGCCCCACCAGGATGCAGCGCACCTCGAAGCCCGCCTCCAGCAGCAGGCGGGCGCAGGCCACGCCGTCGCCGCCATTGTTGCCCGGCCCGCAGAAACAAACCGCCCGCCCCGGCGCGTTGGCCGCCGTGTCGATGGCGGCCTCCGCCAGCGCATTTGCCGCCCGCTCCATCAACTCCAGCGAGGGGACGCCCCGCTCCTCTATGGCCCTCCGGTCCAATGTTCGCATCTGCTCCGCCGTTGCGATTCTCATGTGTTCCACGCTCCCATTTCTCTCTAAGTCGGTCTCATTATATGCCGTGCGGCAGGACTCGTCAATTTCCTTCTTGCGCTTTTCTCGATTTTGTGATATAAATAAGGGCACATGCGATGAAGGGAAAAAGAGCAGCCCCCGGCCCGGCAGAGAGCGTCCGTCACCGGCTGAAAGCGGATGTGGGGCTGGCCTGTTCGGTTCGTCCTGGAGCGGCCCTGGAGACAGGGACGGTTTTGCCCCACGTTACCGGGGCCAAAGTGCCTGCGCCGCCGGCGCGGGAATTGCGGGTGGTACCGCGGAAGGTTTGCCTTTCGTCCCAATCAGTTGGGAGGAAGGGCTTTTTTATTGCCCAAACCAGAAAGAGGAGCTGGACAATGAAGTCGTTGGAAGAGCGAGACCGCGCCTTGATTGAGGCCGCCGGTGCGGCGATTCGCCGGAACTATGACGGCGAAAACTTCCATCACACCGTAGGCGCGGCCGTGCGGTGCGGCAGCGGCGCAGTTTATACCGGCGTGAATGTGTACTCCATTCACGGCGCATGCGCAGAACAGGTAGCTATCGGCTCCGCCACCACCAATGGCGAGCGGGTTTTGGAAGCAACCGCCGCCGTCCGCGGCAAAGACGGCTCGGAACTGCTGCCCCCGTGCGGCAACTGTCGGCAGCTCCTGGCGGACTACGCGCCGGAGTGTGAAGTAATCCTCCCCGTGAACGGGGTTGCACAAAAGGTTCCGGCAAAGGATCTGCTGCCCTTCGCCTACCATGCGGAAGCCTGATCGTATCCACTACCATTCATCAAGAAGGAGTTTTCCATATGAAAGAACAGTTAGCAACCATCCGCTCGGAGGCTCTGGCCGCGTTTGCGCAGGCCGGATCTTCCGCAGAACTGGACGCCCTGCGGGTCAAGTATCTGGGCAAGAAGGGCGAGCTCACTGCCGTACTCAAGCAGATGGGCAAGCTCTCCGCCGAGGAGCGGCCCGCCATGGGCCAGCTGGCCAACGAGGTGCGCGCCGCTCTGGAGGCCGAGCTGGAGGCCAAGGGCAGGGAGCTGGAGGCCAAGGCGCTGGAGGCCCGGCTGGAGGCCGAGGCGCTGGACGTCACCGTTCCCGGCAAGCCCGTGACGATGGGCCACCGGCACCCCATGTATATCGCCCTGGACGAGCTCAAGGACATCTTCATCGGCATGGGCTTCACCGTGCTGGACGGCCCCGAGGTGGAGCTGGCCGAGCTGAACTTCGACCGGCTCAACGCCGGTGAGGGGCACCCCAGCCGCGACTGGTCGGACACCTTCTATTTTGACGAGGACAGCCGGGTGATGCTCCGCAGCCAGACCTCCCCCATGCAGGTGCGGGCCATGGACTCCATGCCTCTGCCCATCCGCATCATCGCCCCCGGCCGGGTCTACCGCAAGGACGAGGTGGACGCCACCCACTCCCCCATGTTCCACCAGGTGGAGGGCATGGTCATCGACAAGGGCGTCACCATGGCCGATCTGAAGGGCACCCTCAACACCGTGGTGGAGCAGCTCTACGGCAAGGGCACCAAGACCCGCTTCCGCCCTCACCACTTCCCCTTTACCGAGCCGTCCTGCGAGATGGACGTGCAGTGCCACAAGTGCGGCGGCGTGGGCTGCCCCACCTGCAAGGGTGAGGGCTGGATCGAGCTGCTGGGCGCGGGCATGATCCACCCCCGCGTGCTGGAGATGGCGGGCATCGATCCCAGCGTCTACTCCGGCTGGGCCTTCGGCATCGGCCTGGAGCGCACCGCCATGCGTCGCTTCAAAATCGCCGATCTGCGGCTGATTTTTGAAAACGACGTCCGGTTCCTGGAGCAGTTCTGAGGCGCAGTCTCAGAACCGTAGGGGCGGCTATCAGCCGCCCGCCCGTTTCCAAATTTGAGCCTGGCGGGCGGATAATATCCGCCCCTACACCCGGAATCCGTCCGAGGTAAAACAAGAATAACAAGGGAGTTTTCATATATGAACTTATCTCGCAAATGGCTGGAGGAATTCGTCCATGTGGACGCCTCCGACAAGGAGTTCGCCGAGGCCATGACCCTTTCCGGCTCCAAGGTGGAGCTGACCCACGATCTGGGAGAGGAGATCTCCAACGTGGTGGTGGGCAAGGTGCTGTCTATGGAGCGTCACCCCGATTCCGACCACATGTGGATCTGCCAGGTGGACGCCGGCCGGGAGCAGCCGGTGCAGATCGTCACCGGCGCCTGGAACGTCCATGTGGGCGATCTGGTCCCCGTAGCCCTGCACAAGTCCACCCTACCCGGCGGCAAGAAGATCGAGAAGGGCAAGCTGCGCGGCGTGCTGTCCGACGGCATGCTTTGCGGTCTGGCCGAGCTGGGCCTGGACGAGCGGGACTTCCCCTATGCCGCCATCACCCCCGCCGCCATTCTGGGGGACTACAAGCCCCTGGACAAGGACAAGCCCTCCATCTCCGCCGACATTCAGCCCGGCGACAAGATCTACGGCCCCGTGGTGTGCGCCAGGGTATTGGAGTGTGAGACCCAGCCGGACGGCTCCTTCCACACCTGCGCGGACATCGGAACCGGCACGGTCTGCCCGGACACCGCCTGCCCCAACCTGCACGCAGGCGACCTTGTGGCCTACAACACCAAGACCGGCAGCTACTGTACCCTGGACGACCTTCACGCCCAGCAGGCGGAATTCCCCCACTGCATCCCAGACGGCATCTTCATCCTCCGCGAGGACTGCAAGCCCGGCGACGATCTCAAGCCCGTCATCAACGCCGACGACCATGTAGTGGAGTTTGAGATCACCCCCAACCGGCCCGACTGCCTGTCCGTCATCGGCCTGGCCCGGGAGGTGGCCGCCACCTACGACGCCCCTCTCACCCTCCACGAGCCGGTGGTGAAGGGCGGCGGCCCCGGCGTGCTCACCGAGCTGCTGGACGTGGAGACCCCGGCGGCCGACCTGGTGCCCCGGTACACCGCCCGGATGGTACGCAACGTGAAGATCGCCCCCTCCCCCAAGTGGATGCGGGAGCGGCTGCGCTCCATGGGCGTGCGTCCCATCAACAACATCGTGGATATCACCAACTACGTCATGCTGGAGTACGGCCAGCCCATGCACGCCTTCGACTACCGCTATGTGAAGGGCGGCAGAATCATCGTCCGCCGGGCGGAGGAGGGCGAGGAGCTGACCACCCTGGACGGCCAGGTGCGCAAGCTCAATGCCAACCACTTGGTCATCGCCGACGAGACCCGGGCCGTGGGCCTTGCGGGCATCATGGGCGGCGAGAACAGCGAGATCGTCTCCGACACCGCCGACGTGGTGTTCGAGTCCGCCTGCTTCGACGGCACCTGCATCCGCAAGGGTGCCCTGGCCCTGGGCATGCGCACCGAGGCCAGCGCCAAGTTCGAAAAGGGCCTGGATCCCATGAACACCCTCCCCGCCGTCCAGCGGGCCTGCGAGCTGGTGGAGCTGCTGGGAGCCGGCGAGGTGGTGGACGGCGTCATCGACATCCTCAACCACGTACCCCAGCCCCGCACCATCCGCATGGATCCGAAGCGGGTGAATGCCCTGCTGGGTACCGACATCCCCGCCGCGGAGCAGTACAAATATCTGGAGCGGGTGGAGATCCACACCGAGCAGCACGACTTCCCCGACGGCCCCGCCGACGTGGTCATCCCCTCCTGGCGCGCCGACGTGGAGGGCATCGCCGATCTGGCCGAGGAGGTGGCCCGGTTCTACGGGTACAACAACATCCCCGTCACCCTTATGCGGGGCCAGACCACCCTGGGCGGCTACTCCGCCGAGCAGAAGCTGGAAAACCGGCTGGGCGCGCTCTGCCGCGCCTTCGGGTATGACGAGATCATCACCTACTCCTTCATCTCCCCCGCCTGCTATGACAAGATCCGCTGGCCCAGCGACTACTCCGCCCGCAAGAGCTTCCAGATCCTCAACCCTCTGGGGGAGGACACCTCCATCATGCGCACCACCACCCTGCCCTCCATGCTGGATATCCTCACCCGCAACTACAACTACCGCAACAAGTCCGCCAGGCTCTATGAGCTGGCCCGGGTCTATCTGCCCGGCAGGGAGGACGGCCTGGCCAACGAGTCCAAGGTGCTCACCCTGGGCGCCTACGGCGAGGACATGGACTTCTACGCCATGAAGGGGGCCGTCGAGGCCATTCTCAAGGACATCCGGGCTGTAGATATCCATTTTGAGGGTCCCACCGGCGCGCCCTCCGACGCCTCCTACCACCCCGGCCGCTGCGCCACCGTGTGGAGTGGCAGCGACTGCATCGGCATCTTCGGCCAGATCCACCCCCTGGCGGCCCAGAACTATGGCGTGGACGCCGAGCTCTACTGCGCCGAGCTCTCCTTTGACGAGCTCCTGAACGCCAAGGGCCCCGATCCCGAGTACGTCCCCCTGCCCAGGTTCCCCGCCGTCACCCGCGATATCGCCGTGGTGTGCGGTGAGAAGGTCACCGTGGGCGCTCTGGAGGACTGCATCCGCCGGGGCGCCAAGGGCCTGCTCAAGGAGGTTGCCCTGTTCGACATCTACCGGGGCAAGGGCGTGGACGAGGGCAAGAAGAGCGTAGCCTTTAACCTGACTCTGCGTGCCGACGACCGCTCCCTCACCAGCGAGGAGGCTGATGCCGACGTGAAGGCAGTTTTGGAGCTGCTGGAGCAGGAGCTGGGTGCTGTTTTGCGGTGAGCCCCTTCCGCGTCCGGTCGAAATCTTAAAGAATCATAAATTTTAAGTCATCCCCTTTACAGCGCGTCCTTTTTCCGCTACAATGGGTAACAGAATGATACACGGGGAGGTGTACCGATATGGAGATGGACTACACCCGCAAATTCAGCATCCAAAACGACAAGGACCCAGAGATCAAGAAGATCCTCTCTTCCGTCTACCAGTCCTTGCAGGAAAAGGGTTACAATCCCATCAACCAGATCGTGGGGTACATCCTCTCGGAGGACCCCACCTATATCACCAACTACAACAACGCCCGCGCCCTGATCCGCAAGCTGGACCGGGACGAGCTGCTACAGGAGCTGGTGAAGCAGTATCTGCGCGATTGATTGTGTTCCATCCAACGTGCGCTGTCGGTGACAGCGCACGTTTTTTCTTTTTTATTGCACCTGCAACATACAACGGCCCGTCCCTTTGTTAGAATAGGCCCAGAAACCGACGAAGGAGGCGTTTTCCCATGAAACGCAGAATCATTCATATCGAGGAATCCAGGTGCAACGGCTGCGGCCTGTGCGCCGCCGCCTGCCACGAGGGCGCCATTGAGATGGTCAACGGCAAGGCCCGTCTCACCCGGGAGGACTACTGCGACGGGCTGGGGGACTGCCTGCCCGCCTGCCCCACCGGGGCCATCACCTTTGAGGAGCGTGAGGCCCCCGCCTACGACCATGCGGCGGTCTTGGCCGCCAAGGCGGCCAGGGCCGCGGACAAGCCCCTGCCCTGCGGCTGTCCCGGCAGCCAGAGCCGGGCCATCCGCCGGCCGGAAGCCGCCCCCACCGCTGGAGATATCCCCAGTGAACTGCGCCAGTGGCCGGTTCAGATCAAGCTCGCTCCGGTCAACGCGCCCTACTTTGACGGCTGTGATCTTCTCATTGCTGCCGACTGCACCGCCTACGCCTACGGCGCCTTTCACCGGGACTTTATCCGGGGCCGGGTGACCCTTATCGGCTGCCCCAAGCTGGACGAAGGGGACTATAGTGAAAAGCTCACCGCCATTCTGGCTCAAAACGACATCCGCAGCGTCACCGTTGTACGGATGGCGGTCCCCTGCTGTGGGGGCATTCAGCGGGCCGCCGAGCGGGCCGTGTCCGCCAGCGGTAAACCGCTCTCCCTCCATACGGTCATTGTGGGCACCGACGGCACGCTGCTCCGCCAGGCTTGACACACACTTTACAATTGTGTCTTCTGTTTTTCCGGCGAAACTTGTATAAGCATACGAATTTCCGTCCCCTCCCTTGCAAAGCCCCCGGGAATTCGATATATTATACTCATTCTGGGACAGGGAGGTAGAGCCATGACGCCGGTGCACGAACTGCGCTCTGGGGTTTGGATCATCAATGGTTCCCGCCTGTCCAATTTTCGGCGGTAATAAGTGCAGGGTATCTGTGTAAGCAGATACCCTGATTTATTTTATCGTTTCCTAAAAATTTATTTGGCGCTACAGGAGGGTTTTATGAGCAAAAAAGTTGCCGTCATCATGGGTTCCGACTCAGATCTGGACACCATGCGCCCCTGCATCCAGCGGCTCAAGTCCTTTGGCATCCCCACAGAGGTCCACATCATCTCCGCCCACCGTACCCCCGCCGCCGCCGAGCGTTTCGCCTCTCAGGCAAGGGAGAACGGCTTCGGTGCGATTATCGCCGCAGCGGGCAAAGCCGCCCATCTGGCCGGTGTGCTGGCCGCCTATACCACCCTGCCCGTCATCGGCGTGCCCATCAAGACCTCTATGATGGGCGGGCTGGACTCCCTTCTGTCCATGGTACAGATGCCCAAGGGAATTCCCGTGGCCTGCGTGGCGGTGGACGGCGCGGACAACGCCGCCATTCTGGCCGCCCAGATGCTGGCCCTTTCCGACGAGGCCCTGAGCGACCGGCTGGTGCAGTTCAAGGCCGGCATGGCCGCCGAGGTGGAAGCAAAGGATCATAAAATCCAAATGGAGGAGTTTTAATATGTCTTACGAGAAACTGGAGCAGCTCTATGAGGGCAAGGCCAAGAAGGTCTTCGCCACCAGCGACCCCAATGTTGTGATCGTGTCCTACAAGGACGACGCCACCGCCTTCAACGGCCTGAAGAAGGGCACCATCACCGGCAAGGGGGCCATCAACAACCGCATGACCAACAACCTGATGCGCCGCCTGGAGGAGAAGGGCGTGCCTACCCACTATGTGGAGGAGCTCAGCGACCGGGAGACCGCCGTGAAAAAGGTGTCCATCGTCCCCCTGGAGGTCATCATCCGCAACATCTCCGCCGGCTCCTTCGCCAAGCGCTTCGGCGTGGAGGAGGGCATCGTGTTCGACGCGCCCACCATCGAGTTCTCCTACAAGAATGACGACCTGGGCGATCCCCTCATGAACAGCTATCACGCCCTGGCTCTCAAGCTGGCCACCCAGGAGGAGATCGACCTGATCAAGAAGTACGCCTTCGCGGTCAACGACCTGCTGCGGGGCTTCATGAAGGAGATCGGCATTGATCTGGTGGACTTCAAGCTGGAGTTCGGCAAGACAGCCGACGGCACCATTGTGCTGGCCGACGAGATCTCCCCCGACACCTGCCGCCTGTGGGACGAACAGACCCACGAGAAGCTGGACAAGGACCGTTTCCGCCGGGACATGGGCGGGGCCGAGGAGGCCTACGAGGAGGTCATGCGCCGCCTGATGGGGGATCAGTAATCCATGGGCGGTTTCTTCGGCGCGATTACCAAGCAGGACTGCGTGCTGGATGTGTTCTTCGGCACCGACTACCACTCCCACCTGGGCACCAAGCGGGGCGGCATGGCGGTCTACGACCGGAAGGACGGTTTTCAGCGGCAGATCCACAACATTGAAAACACCCCCTTCCGCACCAAGTTCGACAAGGATCTGGCGGAATTTCACGGCTGCTCCGGCATCGGCTGTATCAGCGACACCGATCCCCAGCCCCTGCTGGTGCGCTCCCACCTGGGCCTGTACGCCATCACCACCGTCGGCATCATCAACAACGCCGACGCGCTGGTGGAGCGCTACTTCTCCGACCACGGCCACCAGTTCATGGCCATGAGCTCTGGTAAAGTCAACGCCACCGAGCTGGTGGCCGCCCTTATCAACCAGAAGGACGACCTGATCTCCGGCATCCGCCACGCCCAGGACGAGATCGACGGTTCAGCCACCATTCTTATTCTGGATGCCGACGGCATCCTCGCCGCCCGTGACAAGCTGGGCCGCCTGCCGGTGCTCATCGGCCAGGGCGAAAACGGCTGCTGCGTCTCCTTCGAGTCCTTCGCCTACCATAAGCTGGGCTACCATGACGCCTACGAGCTGGGCCCCCGGGAGATCGTACGGGTCACGGCCGGCGGCTGGAAGACCCTCTCCCCCGCCGGAGAGCAGATGAAGATCTGCGCCTTCCTTTGGACCTACTACGGTTACCCCAACTCCAACTACGAGGGGATGAATGTGGAGGTCATGCGCTACCGCAACGGGGAGATCATGGCCCGGGACGAGGTGCACCGGGGCCAACTGCCCAAGGTGGACTATGTGGCCGGTGTGCCCGACTCAGGCGTGCCCCATGCCATCGGCTTTGCCAACCGCAGCGGCAAGCCCTTTGCCCGCCCCTTCGTCAAATACACCCCTACCTGGCCCCGCTCCTTCATGCCCACCAGCCAGGAGGCCCGCAACCAGGTGGCCAAGATGAAGCAGATTCCCGTGCCCGAGCTCATTGAGGGCAAGAAGCTGCTCTTTGTGGACGACTCCATCGTCCGGGGCACCCAGCTCCGGGAGACCGTGGAATTCCTCTACGAGTCCGGCGCTGAGGAGGTCCACATGCGCTCGGCCTGTCCGCCCGTCATGTACGGCTGCAAGTACCTGAATTTCTCCCGCAGCAACTCCGACATGGAACTGCTGGCCCGGCGAACCATCCAGGAGCTGGAGGGGGATGAGGGGCAGCAGCATATCGAGGAATACGCCGACGCCTCCACGGAGCGCGGCAGATGCATGCTCCGCGCCATCTGCGAGAAGCTGGGCTTCGACTCTCTGGGCTACCAGTCCCTGGACGGCCTGCTGGAGGCCATCGGCATCGACCGGGACAAGATTTGCACTTACTGCTGGACGGGGAAGGAGTAAAAACGCTCCAAGAGGGACTCTGTCCCCCCTGGTACACCCCCCCCGCGCCGCCCCCGGCGGCACAGCGGGTTTGATCCCCCCTCACCTGTGCACAGCGCAGGTGGTTGCCCGCCGATGGTGGAGCAAGCAGCGGCGTACTCCGGCGAACTGAATTCGCCTGCGGACCTCTTTTGCAATTCTTTTACCCGCAAAGCGGGTAAAACTCTTCAAGGCTTTTTCCTCTACCCCAGCGCCCCATTTCCTCATTGTTATCTGGAGGTTTTGACATGAAGAACTCCCATTCCGAATCCTACGCCGCCGCCGGCGTGGACGTCACCGCCGGCTACGAGGCGGTCAACCGCATCAAGCCCCTGGTGGAGTCCACCTACATTCCCGGTGTCATGGGCTCTCTGGGTGGCTTCGGCGGCCTGTTCGCCCCCAATGTGGCGGGCATGAAGAAGCCCGTCCTGGTCTCCGGCACCGACGGCGTGGGTACCAAGCTGAAAATCGCCTTTCTTATGGATAAGCACGACACCGTTGGCATCGACTGCGTGGCCATGTGCGTCAACGACATCATCTGCTCCGGTGCCTCTCCCCTGTTTTTCCTGGACTACGTGGCTGTGGGAAAGAATGTGCCCAGCCGCATCGAGGCCATCGTCTCCGGCGTCACCGAGGGCTGCCGTCAGGCCGGCTGCGCCCTCATCGGCGGCGAGACCGCCGAGATGCCCGGCTTCTATCCCGAGGACGAGTACGATCTGGCCGGCTTCTCCGTGGGTCTGGTGGACGAGTCCGACATGATCGACGGCTCCACCCTCTGCGAAGGGGATCTGCTCATCGGCCTGTGCTCCAACGGCGTCCACTCCAACGGCTTCTCCCTGGTGCGCAAGGTGCTGCTGGACAACCCCAAGGCTCTGGATATCTATGTCTCCGAGCTGGGCCGCACCATCGGCGAGGAGCTGCTGCGCCCCACCCACATCTATGTAAAGTCCATCCAATGCCTGCGCCAGCACGGCGTAACTGTCAAGGCCATCAGCCACATCACCGGCGGCGGCCTGTATGAGAATGTGCCCCGCATGATGAAGGAGGGCCTCACCGCCCGCATCCGCACCTCCTCCTACCCCGTGCCCGCCATCTTCGAGCTCATTCAGAAGTCGGGTGACATCCCCGTGCGGGACATGTATAACACCTTCAACATGGGCATCGGCCTGGTCATCGCCATCCCCAAGGATCAGGTCGGCCACGCGCTGGACGTGCTGGCCCGGGCGGGCGAGCAGTCCTACGTCATCGGCGACGTGATCAAGGGCGACGCCGGCGTGGAGCTGGTCTGAGGGCAGGGCGCATGGTACGAATTGCCGTCTTGGTTTCCGGCGGGGGCACCAACCTCCAGGCACTGATCGACGCCCAGAGCCGGGGTGAGCTGAAAAACGGCCGCATCGCCGCCGTGCTCTCCTCCCGGCCCGACGCCTACGCCCTGGAGCGGGCCGCCCGGGCCGGCATCCCCGGCTATGTGGTGGCCCGGAAAGACTTCGCCTCCAACCGGGAGATGACCGTGGCCCTGGTGGACAAGCTCCGTGAGCTGAATATCGGGCTGGTGGTGCTGGCCGGCTTCCTGCACATCCTTACCGGAGAGATGGTGGCCGCCTTCCCCAACGCCATCCTCAACGTCCACCCCGCCCTCATCCCCTCCTTCTGCGGCGCGGGCTACTACGGCCTCCACGTCCACGAGGCCGCCCTGGCCTACGGCGTGAAGCTCACGGGCGCTACCGTCCACTTCGTCAATGAAGAGCCCGACGGCGGCCCCATCGTCCTTCAGAAGGCGGTGGAGATCCTGGAGGGGGACACCCCCGAGGTACTCCAGCGCCGGGTGATGGAGCAGGCGGAGTGGCATATCCTCCCCCAGGCCGTCTCCCTGTTCTGTGAGGGGCGGCTCCGGGTGGAGAGAAGGATCGTCCATATTTTATAATTTCATAGGAGGTATGGAGACATGAGCGATCTGCGTCTTCTGGCACTTGTCCTCAGCGGCGGTTTCCTGTTCTTTGGTGGAATCTGGCTTGGCGGAGACTACGGGCTCGCTCTGTTGCTGCTTGGCTTGGTCGTTCTGCTGGTTCCTGTTGTTCTGGCGTGTATTTCCCTGATCCGCTGGCTGGTACCTCCTAGCCAAAGCTCTCATGAGTAGTCCAGGTAGGAGATGTCTTCATATGAAACGAACCGCAGTCATTGTAATCCTATCTTTGCTTGCAGCATTCGTATTTTCTGCCTGCGCGCCCGCAGCCCCCAGCGGTCAAACGCCTGAATTTTTGAATGACATCGGGAAAACACTCATCGAATTAAAAAATGAGCATCCAGAAGGCGAAATAATTGAAAGCTTAGATTCATCCCCAGATTGTGCCGCTATATGCTTTGGGGAGCCGGAGGCGGAATATGCTTATTACTTTTTCGGAACGCAGAGCGGCGATTCTGAAAAGGCCATGAGCGAATGTGAGGAACAGCTGAAATGTGCGGGCTTTGTCACCACCGCAAACATACTTTTCCCAGACATGGAAGATGACATGTCCTTTGAAGATTTTTTCTCCTTGATCGGTGTGGACGATTATGAGTATTTCGGGGAAGATACGCTTGCAGCAGGTTGGTTAAGATTCATGTATCAAGATATGGAAGTAATGGTGAATACAAACGAAATGACTCCTGGCCGCGGATTACATTTTAATTTTACAGGAGCAGAAATCGTGAAGCGTGATGCTCCGGTGTCGATTGCAGACCCAGAAATATTAAATACTAATAGTGACCTAGCGGGTGCAGTTATGTTCGATGAAACTATTTTGTTAGAACATATTGCTGCAACTGGTATGTGCATTTCTTTCCCGAGGGATTGTCGAATAATACATCCCCCTGTCTGTAGACTTATTTCAAGAATTCCTCACAAATGTTACATTCAGCAAGGCAATAACAGTATGATATCGTAGAATGGAGATTATCATGAAAAACCTGGATCTTACCGCGCTGCTGCGCGGCAACCCCTATCCCGGACGCGGCATCGTGCTGGGCAGCTCTCCCGACGGGGAGAAGTCCGTCGTCGCCTATTTCATCATGGGCCGCAGCGAGAACTCCCGCAACCGGGTCTTCGTGGAGACCCCTGACGGCATCCGCACCCAGGCCTTTGACCCCTCCAAAATGACCGACCCCTCCCTTATTATCTACGCCCCTGTGCGGGTGTTCGGCACCTCCACCATCGTCACCAACGGCGACCAGACCGACACCATCCGCGAGGGACTGGCCGCGGGCAAGACCTTTGCCCAGGCCCTCCACACCCGGACCTTTGAGCCCGACGCCCCCAACTACACCCCCCGTATCTCCGGGCTGGTGAAAAAGAACGGTGACTATACCCTGTCCATCCTCAAGAGCGCGGACGGCGATCCCGCCTCCTGCCGCCGGTATTTCTTCGCCTATGAGGCCCCCCGCGCCGGGCAGGGCCATTTCATCCACACCTACATGGGCGACGGCACCCCCCTGCCCTCCTTTGTGGGGGAACCGGAGCAGGTGGAAATCCCCTGCGGCACCCCCGCGGAGCTTGCCGATCTGTTGTGGGACAGCCTCAACGCGGAGAATAAGGTCTCTCTCTTTGTGCGCTACATCGACCGGAAAACCGGAGATTGGGAGACTGTGATCAAAAACAAGCATGCATCAGCCTGACGGACGGCCGCAGGCCGCCCCAGATATACACAGTCCGAGGGCGGCCCGCGGCCGCCGCTCACTTGACGGAGGTTTATCGCAATGACAGAACTGGAACTGAAATACGGCTGCAACCCCAACCAGAAGCCGGCCCGCATCTTTATGGAGGAGGGCGAGCTGCCTATCCAGGTGCTCAACGGCAAGCCGGGCTACATCAACTTTCTGGACGCCTTCAACTCCTGGCAGTTGGTGAAAGAACTAGAGGAGGCCACCGGCCTGCCCGCCGCCGCATCCTTCAAGCACGTCTCCCCCGCTGGCGCCGCCGTGGGTACCCCCCTCACCGACGTGGAGCGGAAAATCTACTTTGCCGAGGATATGGAGCTCTCCCCCATCGCCTGCGCCTATGTCCGCGCCCGGGGTGCCGACCGGCTGTGCTCCTACGGCGACTGGGCCGCCCTCTCCGATGTGTGCGACGCCGACACCGCCCGCTACCTGGCCCTGGAGGTATCCGACGGCGTGATCGCCCCTGGCTACACCGACGAGGCCCTGGCCATCCTCAAAACCAAGCGCAAGGGCGGCTATAATGTGGTGCAGATCGACCCGGACTATGCCCCCAAGGCCGTGGAGCACAAGGACGTCTTCGGTATCACCTTCGAGCAGGGCCGCAACAGCTTCGCCATCAGCGAGGCCCTGCTGGACAACATCGTCACTGACAACAAGGAGCTGCCCGAGTCCGCCAAGCGGGACATGCTCATCGCCCTCATCACCCTGAAGTACACCCAGTCCAACTCCGTCTGCTATGTGAAGGACGGCCAGGCCATCGGCGTGGGCGCGGGCCAGCAGAGCCGCATCCACTGTACCCGTCTGGCGGGGAACAAAGCGGACAACTGGCTCCTGCGGCAGCATCCCAAGGTGCTGGGCCTCTCCTTCGTGGACGGCATCCGCCGTCCCGACCGGGACAACGCCATCGACGTCTACCTCTCCGACGAGTACGAGGACGTGCTGGCCGACGGCGTGTGGCAGAACACCTTTAAAATCCGGCCCGAGGTGCTCACGGCGGAGGAGAAAAAGGAGTGGATCGCCCGCCAGTCGGGCGTGACCGTGGGCTCCGACGCCTTCTTCCCCTTCGGCGACAATGTGGAGCGTGCCCGCAAGAGCGGCGTACAGTACATCGTCCAGCCCGGCGGCTCCATCCGGGACGACCATGTCATCGCCACCTGCAACAAGTACGGCATCGTCATGGCCTTTACCGGGATGCGGCTGTTCCACCACTAATGGAGGCACACCGCTACGGTCTGAGCGCCGCCGCTCTCAAATATCTGGCCGCGCTGTTTATGCTGGTGGATCATATCGGGATGGTCTTTCCCACCATGCTGACCGAGCTGGGCCTGCCCACCTGGGCGGATGGGCTGCCCCGGCTCATCGGGCGGCTGGCCTTTCCCATTTTCGCCTACTTCGTGGCCGAGGGCTGCCGCCGCACCCGCTTCTTCCACCGCTATCTCATCCGGCTGGGAGCGTGTGCCCTTCTCTCCCAGGCGCCCTTCACCCTGGCCACCGGCGTCTGGGGCGGAAGTGTGCTCCTCACCTTCTTCCTCAGCGCCGGAGCCATCTATGGCTATGAGCGTCTGTCCAAAGCAGAGCACGGCCCAGCCGTGTCGGCCATTCCCCTGTTCGCGGCCTGTGCGCTGGCACTCCTGCTCAACGTGGACTACGGCTTCCCCGCCGTGCTCCTGATCTTCGCCCTTTACCTCTGCGGTGATAATCGCCGCCGAAAGCTGCTCTGTCTGGGAGCCGGTCTGGCTCTCCTCTATCTGCTCTACCAGCCCCTGATAGGGCTGCTCTCCCTCCCACTGTTCCGGCCGGACTGGATGGCGGGCTATCTGCTCCATGCCCTCCCTGTGTTTGCTCTCTACGCATTGTGCGCCGAGGCATCCCTCCTTCTGTTGGCCTGGTACCGTGGGCAATTGGGTGTGCAGAGCAAGTGGTTCTTTTATGTGTTCTATCCCGCGCACCTGCTGGGCCTATGGGCCCTGGGGCTGGCGCTGAATTGAGGTGTAAGCAATGAATGTTTTGATTGTCGGCGGCGGCGGGCGGGAGCACGCCATCGCCTGGGCACTGTCTAAGAGTGAGCAAGTGGAACAACTTTACTGCGCCCCCGGCAACGGCGGTATCGCCGCCCTGGCCCAGTGCGTCCCCCTCTCCGCCACCGACGTGGATGGAGTGGTGGCCTGGGCCCAGACCCATTCCATTGATTTTGTAGTGGTGGCGCCGGACGATCCCCTGGCCCTGGGCATGGTGGACGCCCTGGAGGATGCGGGCATCCCCGCCTTCGGCCCCCGGGCGGACGCCGCCATCATCGAGGCCAGCAAAATCTTTTCCAAGAATCTGATGGCCAAGTACCACATTCCAACTGCAAAGTATCAAACCTTTACAGAGCTTGCCCCCGCTCTGGCCTACATTGAGGCCGAGGGCGCGCCCATCGTGGTGAAGGCTGACGGCCTAGCCCTGGGCAAGGGCGTTATCGTGGCCCAGACGGTAGCCGAAGCCCAGGAGGCCGCCCGTTCCATGATGGACGGCCGCAAGTTCGGCCAGGCCGGCGCCAGGGTGGTCATCGAGGAGTGTATGACCGGCCCGGAGGTCACCGTGTTGGCTTTCTGCGACGGGGAGCATCTGGTTCCCATGCCCTCCTCCCAGGATCACAAGCGGGCCTTTGACGGCAACCAGGGCCCCAACACCGGCGGCATGGGCGCCATCTCCCCCTCTCCCAACTACACGCCCGAGGTGGCCCGCCGCTGTATGGAGGAGATCTTCCTGCCCACGGTGGCCGCCCTCAAGGCGGAGGGCCGCCCCTTCCAGGGAGTGCTCTACTTTGGCCTGATGCTCACCCCCGACGGCCCCAAGGTGGTGGAGTACAATGCCCGCTTCGGCGATCCCGAATGCCAGGCGGTGCTCTCCCTGCTGGAGACCGATCTGCTGGACATCTTCCTGGCCTGCCGTAACGGCACTTTGGACCATCTGAACATCCGGTGGAAGGACGGGGCGGCCTGTTGTCTGGTGCTGGCCTCCGGCGGCTACCCCGGCTCCTACGCCAAGGGTCTGCCCATCACCGGCCTGGAGGATGCCGGACAGCAGGCCGTGGTTTTCCATGCGGGCACCAAACTGGGAGACGACGGCACGGTGTTCACCAACGGCGGCCGGGTGCTGGGCGTCACCGCCACCGGGCCGGATCTGAACGCCGCGATCGACAGCGCCTACGCCGCCACGGGGCACATCCACTTCCAGGACATGCACTTCCGCACCGACATTGGCCGGGTTTGAAACCCTTGCGCCCCAAGGGGTGCTACTGCTGGTTGTCAAATTGGATGCTCCGGTTGGTTGCGTCTATCCGGGCCGTTCTGCTAAGATGAGCCCAAGAAAAAAGGAGGTTCATCACCATGGAATTTCGTGAACGGCTCTACCAGCTCCGCAAAGGGCGGGGCATCTCCCAGGAGGAGTTGGCCCACACCGTAGGGGTCTCCCGGCAGGCGGTACAGAAGTGGGAGGCGGGGGCCGCCACCCCGGATCTCAACAACCTGTCCGCCTTGGCCGACTATTTTGCCGTCAGTTTGGACTATCTGGTGCGGGGAATCGAGCCCGAAAAGCCCGCAGCCCCTTCCCCTCAGCAGGCTGTCATCCAAAACTACTATAGAGGCTGGCGCTATGAGTACCGCAGCCGCCGCACTCTCTTCGGCCTTCCTCTGGTTCATATCAATCTGTGTGACCGCAGTCTGTGTCGGGCCAAGGGGGTCATCGCCATCGGCAACGTGGCCACCGGCCTGATAGCCATCGGAGGCTTTTCCGCCGGTCTGCTGACCTTGGGCGGATTCAGCGCCGGTCTGCTGGCTCTGGGCGGCCTCGCCGCTGGGGGGATCTCCCTCGGCGGCCTGTCCGTGGGCCTGCTGGCTGCCTTGGGCGGGGCGGCATTCAGCCTAGGAATTGCCTTCGGCGGCGGCGCTGTCAGCGGCTATGCGGCCCTGGGCGGGGCGGCGGTGGGGCAGTACGCCGCCGGGGGCACTGCGTTCGGCTCCACCCTCGCTATCGGACGGGACGCATATTCCTCTGCCGCCGGTCTGGCTCTCACCCTGGAGCAGCTTCACGGCTACTCCCCCGAGGTCCTGTTCCAGATGATCCACGCCCAGCTCCCCGAGGCCCCTGAGTGGGTCGTCCGCCTGCTTCTCTGCGTTTGTCCCTGAAAAAGAGCCCTTGCGCGGCCGCGCAAGGGCTCTTCCCTTATCTGTCTTCTCTGTAAGCTGAACTGTGTCCACCCGTCCCGGTGCCCCTATCATCACCGTTGAGAAATCTCCATGTATAGAAGGGGATACGGCGCTCCCTGTTCATCGCAGTCTGTCCTTTTATATACACAGAATCCCATGTGCTCATAAAAACCCTTTGCCTCTGGGTTCTGTTCATTGACCGTCACGCTCTTAACCCCACAATGCTTCATCCCATATTCAACGAGCAGCCTTCCCAAGCCGTTTCCCCGTTTGTCCGGAACGAGAAACAGCATTTCAAGGCGGCCGCCATCTACTCCCATAAATCCGACCGGAGCTCCGCTTTCCTCTCTGGCGATGACAAGCCTTGGAACCAAATTCAGCGCCCCGGGAACGTATTCCTTGATCTGTTCTATTTCACGGCTGGATAAAAAGTGGTGCGTTGCCCTCACGGACTGCTCCCAAATTTTCAGAAGCTGCTGGAGCAATGCAGGCTGCCGTTCCTTCACTTCCGCTATTTCCGTATCCTCACCCCATTTGATTGCATTTCCAACATCAGCCTGCCACACAAATGCTGCGGCTTCGGTCAGCCGGCTTGCTTATTTCTCATCCAGTGGGAGTGGGTCCGGTGCACGGTGGGTCAGCTCGGCACAGCAGGACTTGGTCAGCTTGTCCAGTCCCTCATCCTGGCGGGCCAGCTCCCCGGAGATCTGCTCCAGCGTCTGCCGCACCTGGTCCAGCTCTCCACAGGCCCTGGAAACCGCCGCGTCCATATCAGCGCGCAGGCGGCCGTAATTCCCCTGTACCCGGTTCAGCCACTGCTCCACCTCGGCCCGTGTCTTGCGGATGCGCTCCTCCGCCTCCGCCTGAACCGCCTGGGCGCGGCAGTGGGCCTCCAGCTCGATACCGGCGGTGCGGTCCTTCACCTTCTCATAGGCCGCCGCTGCGGGCCCCGCCTTGGCCAGCTTTTCCTCGCTCTCCTTCAGCTGGGCCTCGGTATCGGCCAACCGCTGCTTCGCCTTCTCCAGCTCTTCCTCCAGCAGGGAGATCTCCAGCTTGCGCTCCTCCGCCTCCTTGTGGGCGGCGGCCAGCTCCTCCCGCAGGGCCTGGAGCTCCTTCTCCTTGGCCTCCGTCTGGGCCTGGGCCGCGGCGGTCTCCTCCGCCTGGGCCGCCTTGGCCGCCTCGGCTTCCGCCAGCTCCCGCCGGACGGCCTCCAGCTTCTCCCGGTGCTCCTGGTTCGACGTCTCAATATAATTCAGCACATCCTGCTTCTGAAACCCGCCAAAGGTGGACGTGCGGAACTGAAGTTCGGTGTCGCTCATACGGCACACCCCTTTTCTACAGAATCAGAGCTATTTTATCACAATTCCCGCTATAACACAAGCGCCACCCAGACCATAGCTATCTGCACAATTCTTTCTTCTCTCTACTTGCGGTTTTGCGCAAAATCAACTATAGTTATAGTTGGCATTACGGCAAAATGTCCGGTCTATCGGGCTTATCCGGCGGTATTCTACGTTCAGAAACATTTGAGAACGGAGGTAGTTTTCCCATGACCTATCTGGCCCACATTGCCGGCGACGGCCGGAAACAGACGGCGGCGGAGCACCTCAACGGGACGGCGGAGCGGTGCGCTCTCTTTGCCGCTCCCTTTGGCGCGGAGGAGTTGGGTCGGCTGGCCGGCCTGAGCCACGACCTCGGAAAATACTCCATGGAATTTCAGCGCCGCCTTGACAACGGCCCCAAGGTGGATCACGCCACCGCCGGCGCCTTTGCCTGCTGGCGTATGGGGCAGCCTCTGGCCGCCTTTGCGGCGGCGGGGCACCATGGCGGCCTCCCGGACGGAGGCACTCAGGGAGATTCCCCGGATGCCGGAACCTTTTTGGGACGGATGAAGCGCGCGGAACGGGGCGGGCTGCCCGACTGCTCCCCCTGGACGGAAGAGATCGCCCTTCCCTCCCCCGCCCCTCCCCCCTGCGGCACGGAGCCGCTGTCCCAGATATTCTTTACCCGGATGCTGTTTTCCTGTCTGACGGACGCGGATTTCCTGGACACGGAGGCCTTTATGGACGGCTCCCCCCGGCCGGAGCACCCCGCCCCTCTGGATGACCTTTGGGAGCGGCTCCAGCGCCATATCTCCGGCTGGTTTCCCCCTCAGGGAGAGCTGAACTCCCGCCGCTGCGCCGTTCTGGAGCAGTGTATCCGGATGGGCAAAACCCAGCCCCCCGGCCTGTTTACCCTCACCGTCCCCACCGGGGGCGGAAAGACGGTGGCCTCCCTGGCCTTCGCCCTGGCCCAGGCCAGGGCCAGGGCCAGGGGCCTGCGGCGGATCATCTATGTGATCCCCTACACCTCCATCATCGAGCAGACCGCCCAGGAGTTCCGAACCATCCTGGGGGCGGAGAATGTGCTGGAACACCACTCCAACGCCGCCTATGAAATCGACGCCGAGGCCACTCCAAAAACGGTCCGCCTGGCCCAGGCCGCGGAGAACTGGGACATGCCCGTGGTGGTGACCACGGCGGTGCAGTTCTTTGAATCCCTCTATGCCAACCGCCCCTCCCAGTGCCGCAAGCTCCACAACCTGGCCGGAAGCGTCATTCTCTTCGACGAGGCCCAGCTGCTCCCCCTTCCCTGCCTGCGGCCATGCGTCCACGCCATCGCCCAGCTGGTTCAGCATTATGGCGCATCCGCCGTCCTCTGTACCGCCACCCAGCCCGCACTGGGGCCGCTCTTTGCGGAGTTTCTGCCCGGCCGTCCGGCAGTGGAGCTCTGTCCGCCGGAGCTGTGTCCCCCGGAATCCTTCCGCCGGGTGTGCTTCCGCCAGGCGGGCCGGCTGGACTGGGATACACTGTCCGGACAGCTCCAGCAGCACGAGCAGGTGCTCTGCGTTGTCAACAGCCGCAAGAGCGCCCAGGAGATCTTTACGCGGCTCTCCGGCGAGGGGAACTTTCACCTCTCTACCCTCATGTATCCCGCCCACCGGCGCGCCAAGCTGGAGGAGATCCGCCGCCGGCTCCGGGAGGGGCTCCCCTGCCGGGTGATCTCCACCTCCCTGATTGAGGCCGGGGTGGATGTGGACTTTCCCGCCGTGTTCCGGGAAGAGGCGGGCCTGGACTCCATCCTCCAGGCCGCCGGCCGGTGCAACCGGGAGGGCAAGCGCCCCGTCTCGGAGAGCATCGTCACCCTTTTCCGGGGGGAGGCCGCCCCGCCGCCTCTGTTCCAGACCGCCATCGGCGCGGGCCGCATGGTGCTGGAGCAGTATGACGACATCGCCTCCCGGGAGGCGATCCAGGCCTACTTCCATACGCTGCTGGAGCTGAAGGGGGCGGAAGCGCAGGACATATATGGTATTCTGCCCAAGATTCGCACGGAGCTGTTCCCCTTCCAGTCCGTGGCGGAGCGCTTCCACATGATCGACAGCCCCACCCGGACGGTCTACATCCCATTGGGCGCGGGCGCGGAGCTGGTCGGACGGCTTCGGGCCGGAGAGCGGAGCCGGGCGCTGTTCCGCCAGCTCGGCCAATACGGCGTATCTATCTACGAAAACCACTTCGCCGCCCTGGACCAGGCCGGGGATCTGGAGCGGCTGGAGGATGGCTCCGCCATCCTTGCCACCCTGTCCCTCTATTCAGAGGAAACCGGGCTGTCCCTGGAGGCGGACTGTGGGAAAGCCTTCTTTGTCTAAACAGCAGGGGAGCGGAGACGCTTCCGTCTCCGCTCCCCTGTGCCTCCTAATTAATATACATTTCTATATTTCAATCCACGCATGTTGCGACAGAAAATATTATATCACATGTGTCAACAAAAATTCATAGATATGTATTTTAAATAGTTTGACAGATGACTAACTCTGATGTATAATATAGTCGTCTAAATGAATAGACGCAGGATGGAACGCCGGGCAGACGTGAGGTCTCATTCACTCTCTACTCCGTCTGCCGGTGCTTCCCCTGTCCAAACAATATATTATGTATTATGAAAGGAGTGAACGCCTATGTCCATTCAGCTGGAGGTCTGGGGGGATTATGCCCTCTTTACCCGCCCGGAGATGAAAGTAGAACGGGTGAGCTACGATATCATGACCCCCTCCGCCGCCCGGGGGCTGGTGGAGGCCATCTACTGGCATCCTGGGCTGAAGTGGATCATCGACCGCATCCATGTGTGCGCTCCCATCCGCTTCACCAACCTGCGGCGCAACGAGGTCAAGTCCACTCTCTCCGCCCGCTCGGCCCGGACGGTGATGGAGCGGGGCAAGGGGGAGCTGTATCTGTGCACATCCGACGACATTCAGCAGCGGGCCGCCCTGCTGCTGCGGGATGTGCGGTATGTTATTGAGGCCCATTTTGACATGACCAGTCAGGCCGCCCCCGGAGACAATCCGGGCAAGTTTCAGGACATTGTCAAGCGCCGCATCAAAAAGGGGCAATTCTACCACCAGCCCTGCTTCGGCTGCCGTGAGTTCCCCGCCCATTTCCGCTGGTGCGAGGAGTTGCCCCCCTGCCCGAAGGAGCTGCTGGGAGAGCGCGACTTGGGCTGGATCCTGTACGATATGGACTATACAAATCCGGAGGATATCCGCCCCCTGTTCTTCCGCGGCACCCTGCGGGACGGGGTGCTGGAGGTACCCGCCCGGGAAAGTGGGGAGGTGCGGGGATGATTTTGCAGGCACTGACCGAGTACTATCAATCGCTGGTTCAGGCGGAGAAAATTGCCGCGCCTGGGTGGAAATCGTCCGATATTTCCTTTGTCCTCTGTATCAGTGACGAAGGGGAACTAGAGCAAGTCATCTCCATTAAAAATCAAGTCTCCCAAGGGAAGAAGACAGTATTACGTCCTCAATCAATGATACTGCCTGTACCAGCAGATGGAAGGACCTCCACTGCTGTGCGTCCAAACTTTCTATGGGACAAATCCGATTATCTGCTTGGAATCAGCAAGGGCGGCACGCAGCGTGGTATTAAATATTTCAATGGAGCCAAAGAGTACCATGAAGCCATTTTATCTGGCGTGGTATCCCCAGCCGCTACTGCTCTGCTGGCCTTCTTCCAACAGTGGGATCCAGAAAAAGCTCCTGAACATCCTGCGCTTCAAGATGCCATGGAGGACATACTCAAGGGCGCGAACATGGTATTCCGCTATAGCGGCGGTTACATCCACGAAGATCCAGAGATTAGGGATGCATGGCAGAGGCACTATGCAGACCAGAGCACAGGGATAGAAATGACTTGCTTAGTCACAGGGAAACAAGCTGCAGTGGCGCGGATCCACCCCAAAATCAAAGGCATCATCAACGGCGAGGCTATGGGGAATACGCTGGTCGGCTTTAACTCTCCGTCGGTCTGTTCTTATGGGAAAGAGCAAAGCTATAATGCGCCTGTCAGCCAACAAGCCGCCTTCGCCTACACGGCCGCCCTCAATTACCTGCTGGCCGACCGGGAGCACGTCTACCGGCTCGGGGACGCCACCGTCGTCTGCTGGGCCAGAGGCGGCGGCGACGCCTACCAGGCCTTTTTCGGCGGGGCTCTGCTGGGGGCGCCGACGCCGTACAGCGCCGCGGATCTCCGCGGCATGACTGCACAGCTTTGCCAAGGAATACCCGTGGACTTTCAGGAGGAGAAGCTCGACCCCAACATGGACTTCTATATCCTCGGACTCTCCCCCAACGCCGCCCGACTGTCGGTGCGCTTCTTCCTCCACAATACCTTCCAGGGATTCCTGGAACACATCCAGTCCCACTACCGGCGGCTGGAGATCATTCGCCCCTCCTATGACAAGTTTGAGACCCTGCCCATCTGGAAGCTGCTGGACGAGACGGTAAACCAGAACGCCCGGGACAAGTCCCCCGCCCCCGATCTGGCCGGCGAGGTTCTGCGGGCGGTGCTGAACGACACCCGATATCCGGCCACCCTGCTCAACGGCGTCGCCCTCCGCATCCGGGCGGAACGGGAGGTCACCCGGGGCCGGGCCGCCATTCTGAAAGCCTATTACACAAAGCTGGCCGAGAGTACCGGCCGCGAACATCCTGATATACCGGAGGAGGTCTTGCAAGTGTCTCTCAATCCTGACGCCACCAATGTCCCCTATCTCCTGGGGCGGCTGTTCTCCGTGCTGGAGGCCGTCCAAGCCGCTGCCAACCCTGGCATCAACGCCACCATCCGCGACAAGTATTTCAGCGGAGCGTCGGCTACTCCTGCCGCGGTGTTCCCCGTCCTGGTCAATCTGGCTCAGAAGCATCTGAAAAAGCTGAACGCCGCCAACCGCGGTCTCTCCATCGCCTATGAGAAGCAGATGACCGAGCTGCTCTCCAAGCTGGGTACGGAATACCCCGCCCACCTGAATCTCCCCCAGCAGGGTTCGTTCCAGCTGGGTTACTATTTCCAGACTCAGGCCCGCTATCAGAAGAAGGAGGAGAAGTAATATGTCCGAGCCTATCAAAAACCGCTATGAATTTGTCATCCTGTTCGACGTGGAGAACGGCAATCCCAACGGGGATCCGGACGCGGGCAATATGCCCCGGGTGGATCCGGAGACCGGTCTGGGCATTGTCACCGACGTGTGCCTGAAGCGGAAGATCCGCAACTATGTGGAGACGGTGAAGGAGGACGCCACCGGCTACCGCATCTATGTCAAGGACGGCGTGCCTCTTAACCGCAGCGACGCCGAGGCCTACGCCGCCCTGGACGTGGACGAAAAGACCGTCAAGGAAAAGAAAAAGGCCGACCCTGACCTGGATCGGAAAGTCCGGGGCTGGATGTGCGCCAACTTCTACGATGTACGCACCTTTGGCGCGGTGATGACCACCTTTGTGAAGGCCGCTCTCAACTGCGGCCAGGTGCGGGGGCCGGTGCAGCTGGGCTTCGCCCGCAGCGTGGAACCCGTCATTCCCCAGGAGATCACCATCACCCGCGTGGCCATCACCACCGAGGCCGACGCGGAGAAAAAGGGCACTGAGATGGGGAGAAAGTATGTCATCCCCTATGGTCTTTATCGCTGCGAGGGCTACGTCTCCGCCAACCTGGCCCGCAAGACCACCGGCTTCTCCGAGGAGGATCTGTCCCTGCTGTGGGAGGCAATCCTCAATATGTTCGAGCACGACCACTCCGCCGCACGGGGCAAGATGGCCGTGCGGGAGCTGATTGTCTTCCAGCACGACAACGAGCTGGGCTGCGCCCCGGCCTGGAAGCTCTTTGAAGCGGTACATGTCACCCGGAGGGATCCCGGTGATCCCGCCCCCGCCCGTTCCTATCAGGATTACTCCGTCACGGTGGACGAGGCCGCCCTCCCCGCCGGAATCACCTGCCGGCGGATGGGGTGAACTTCCGTGAGGAGGAGTTTCTCCCCCTCTCCGGCCTTCAGCACTTTGCCTTCTGCCGCCGCCAGTGGGCGCTGATCCATCTGGAACAGCAGTGGCAGGAAAATCTGCGCACCATAGAGGGCCAGCTTCTCCATGAGCGTGCCCACGACGCCTCCCTTCGGGAGCGGCGGGGCGATACTCTGGTTCTCCGCAGTCTGGCGGTGGCCTCCCCTACCCTGGGCCTGTCCGGCCAGTGCGACGTGGTCGAATTTCGCGCCGCGCCAGAGGGCGTCCCCCTCGCGGGGGAAGAGGGCCGCTGGCTGCCCTTCCCCGTGGAGTACAAGCGTGGCCGGCCAAAGCCTCACCAGGCGGACGAGCTTCAACTGTGTGCCCAGGCCATGTGTCTGGAGGAAATGCTGTGCTGCCCCGTCCCGGAAGGCGCACTCTACTACGGCGAAACCCGCCGGCGCACTCCGGTGCGCTTCTCTCCAGAGCTGCGCCGTCAGGTTCAGTCCGCCGCAGAGGAGATGCATCAGCTCTTCCGGCGGGGCCACACCCCCAAAGCTAGGCCGGGCAAGTTCTGCGGCGCCTGCTCTCTGAAGGAGCTGTGCCTGCCGCAGCTGATCCGGCGGGAGTCCGTATCCGATTATCTGAACCGGGCCATGGAGGAAACGCCATGAGACAACTGTTGAACACCCTCTTCGTGACCTCGGAGGACATCTATCTGTCCCTGGACGGCGAAAATGTGGTCGCCAGCCGGGAACATCAGGAGGCCGCCCGCTACCCGCTCCATACCTTGAGCGGCATTGTCTCCTTCTCCTACCCCGGGGCCTCTCCCGCCCTGATGGGCTCCTGCGCCGAGCGCGGTATCTCTCTGGCCTTCTGCACGCCGCGCGGGCGGTTTCTGGCCCGGATCGCCGGGAGTACCTCGGGAAACGTCCTGCTCCGGCGTGCCCAGTACCGCACGGCGGACGAGCTCTCCGCCAGTTGCCGCATTGCCCGCAGTATGATCTTCGGCAAGGTCTATAACGCCCGCTGGAGCATCGAGCGCACCCGAAGGGATCACGGGCTCCGGCTGGACGCCGCCAGCCTGACGGCCTCCGCGTCTCATCTGAAAGAGCTTCTCCCCCAAATCGCCGCGGCCGCCTCTCTCGAGCATCTGCGCGGCCTGGAGGGCGCCGGAGCAACCCTCTATTTTGGTCAGTTCGACCAGCTGATTTTGGGTGAAAAGCCCCTCTTTTCCTACCAAAGCCGCAGCCGCCGTCCGCCGCGGGACCCTGTCAACGCCCTGCTCTCCTTTGTCTACAGTCTGCTCTCGCACGACTGCGCCTCTGCACTGGAGAGCGTGGGGCTGGATTCCTACGTGGGCTTTCTCCACCGGGATCGCCCTGGCCGGGCCTCTCTGGCCCTGGATCTGATGGAGGAGCTGCGCCCCTGTATGGCCGACCGGTTCGTTTTAACCCTGATAAACAACCGAATGGTGGGGCGGCAGGACTTTGATTTTCTGGAGAATGGGGCGGTCTTTTTGAGCGACTCCGGCCGCAGATCTGTTCTGAAGCGCTGGCAGGAGCGGAAAAAGGAGCCTCTGACCCACCCCTATCTCCAGGAAAAGCTCTCTTGGGGACTGGTTCCCTATCTCCAGGCGCTGCTTCTGGCCCGCTGCCTCCGCGGCGATCTGGACGCCTATCCGCCCTTTTTGTGGAAGTGAGGCCATTATGCTGGTTTTGATTACCTACGATGTCAATACGGCGGATGCCGCCGGGCGCAAACGCCTGCGGCAGATCGCCAGGCAGTGCGTCAACTACGGCCAGCGGGTTCAGAACTCCGTCTTTGAGTGTAAGCTGGATCCAGCCCAGTACAAGCTGCTTCAAGCCAAGCTGTGCGCAATCATGGACCCCGAACGGGACAGTCTCCGCTTTTATTCCCTGGGAAATCGCTATGAGCAGAAGATCGAGCACTTTGGCTGTAAGCAGACCTACCTTCCAGACGAACCTTTGATTTTGTAGCGTGCGAAGTCCAAGATGACACGCCTTCTCCGGCCGGTTCGCACCCAAAAAGCATAAAGGAAAGCTTAATGGAGCATAGGCGCGTTTGTTTTTGTATGCTCAGCCTTCTTCCCCTTGTGCAAATAAGCAAATTGAGCCAAGCAAACTCCCTGCTCTTTGGTAAAGTTTGCTGTCGCACCCCTCGCGGGGTGCGTGGATTGAAATTCTCACCGGCACCGCAACCACCTGGCAGGCCGCCGTCGCACCCCTCGCGGGGTGCGTGGATTGAAATCTCTTGCCTATGTCAACGACACCACGCCGGGCATAGTCGCACCCCTCGCGGGGTGCGTGGATTGAAATCGGAAGAGCATAAAAATAGCCCCAGGAGTAAAGCTGTCGCACCCCTCGCGGGGTGCGTGGATTGAAATTTTTGGTAAACACCGCAAAGGACAGCGGTTTTTAGTCGCACCCCTCGCGGGGTGCGTGGATTGAAATAACAGGTGGCCGCCGGGCAGAATGTGGCCTTTAGTCGCACCCCTCGCGGGGTGCGTGGATTGAAATAGCCCATGCCCCAGCAGATGCCGCAGGCACAGCCCGTCGCACCCCTCGCGGGGTGCGTGGATTGAAATAGGGGGTGCGGTACGACCTCGCCACCACCGCCTGGTCGCACCCCTCGCGGGGTGCGTGGATTGAAATATCTGGCGGGCGATCAATGAGCACGAAGGCAGCAGTCGCACCCCTCGCGGGGTGCGTGGATTGAAATTGAAACAGGCTGGAGTGAGCGAGAAGCGGCTTGAGTCGCACCCCTCGCGGGGTGCGTGGATTGAAATTTAGCTTAGAGGCTACCCGTGTATCTGCTCAATCTAAGTCGCACCCCTCGCGGGGTGCGTGGATTGAAATTGAAAAAATAGCGGCGGGACGATTGCCCCGCCGCAGTCGCACCCCTCGCGGGGTGCGTGGATTGAAATCGCTTAATGTAGCAAAGGAACTTATGGGGCATTCGGACGTCGCACCCCTCGCGGGGTGCGTGGATTGAAATTCTAACATATAATCATAAAAGCAAAAAACAGCATAGTCGCACCCCTCGCGGGGTGCGTGGATTGAAATCCCAACTACCGAGGAATCCTCGAGGGCTGCCGGAGTCGCACCCCTCGCGGGGTGCGTGGATTGAAATTATGACTACCTGAACACCGGCACCCTGTCCATCTCGTCGCACCCCTCGCGGGGTGCGTGGATTGAAATAAAGTCCTCATCAAAGAGGGGCGCATCATCCCAAGTCGCACCCCTCGCGGGGTGCGTGGATTGAAATTGACATGGGCGAGGATGTGGATAACTGTCCTACCGTCGCACCCCTCGCGGGGTGCGTGGATTGAAATCCCATTGACCTGAACGGGATCAATGAGGCAGGGTGGTCGCACCCCTCGCGGGGTGCGTGGATTGAAATTGTGCTGATGTTGCGTACTGCCACCGTCACGCAGCGTCGCACCCCTCGCGGGGTGCGTGGATTGAAATACGTTCTGGACAGCACTAAAATCAAAAACAGAAAGTCGCACCCCTCGCGGGGTGCGTGGATTGAAATCCCGCTGGAGCCCTGTGTAACACTCCTATCACAAGTCGCACCCCTCGCGGGGTGCGTGGATTGAAATTGTTTTTTTGCTGAAATAAAAATGTCGCTCCAAGTCGTCGCACCCCTCGCGGGGTGCGTGGATTGAAATGAGATGGAGCTGGAAGAGCTGGCCCGGAAGGGTGGTCGCACCCCTCGCGGGGTGCGTGGATTGAAATATGGCACCTATGACATCAGGTATATCCGGAAGTTGTCGCACCCCTCGCGGGGTGCGTGGATTGAAATCAACAGTTTATGCAGCAGATGAAGGGCAAAGACCCGTCGCACCCCTCGCGGGGTGCGTGGATTGAAATATTACCGCGAACCAGGAAGCCCAGACCGCCGAGGTCGCACCCCTCGCGGGGTGCGTGGATTGAAATCTGAGATTTCCGCTTATTCGGAAAAGGCTTGGCGTCGCACCCCTCGCGGGGTGCGTGGATTGAAATTTTACCGCTCTCCTTGAGGGTCATAACGCCGAAGCGGGTCGCACCCCTCGCGGGGTGCGTGGATTGAAATATCTCCCGTCGCTCTGTGTATGCGCTCCCATCCTGTCGCACCCCTCGCGGGGTGCGTGGATTGAAATCGCTACCGTCTGTCCTGTATAGAGCCCGCCATAGGTCGCACCCCTCGCGGGGTGCGTGGATTGAAATGCTGCCCTCTTTCCAAGCGTGCTCGGTCACAATCAGTCGCACCCCTCGCGGGGTGCGTGGATTGAAATCCTGTCTTTGCTGTTTCGTTGGCACACTCAATCGTCGCACCCCTCGCGGGGTGCGTGGATTGAAATTGCTATGCGTGCTCTTGACGAATTGGAAGTTGAGGTCGCACCCCTCGCGGGGTGCGTGGATTGAAATCCCCCTGTGGCAGAATAAGACGGTTGATGAAATTGTCGCACCCCTCGCGGGGTGCGTGGATTGAAATTATCAAATTCTTTTGTAGCTGGCGCAGATGTTATCCAGTCGCACCCCTCGCGGGGTGCGTGGATTGAAATATCCACATACCTCCATGACCATACATAGAAATAGTCGCACCCCTCGCGGGGTGCGTGGATTGAAATCCCTCCACCACATCTATAGTATACCACAAGCGGCCGTCGCACCCCTCGCGGGGTGCGTGGATTGAAATCCCTTCTTCTTCACGGGGGGCTCGTCGTCGTCGTGTCGCACCCCTCGCGGGGTGCGTGGATTGAAATGCCCCCTGGCGTTCATGCGCCGTTTCCGTCTCTGTGCGTCCGTCGCACCCCTCGCGGGGTGCGTGGATTGAAATCATGATAGCGTTAGCGAAATTACGGGCAGCGATAGTCGCACCCCTCGCGGGGTGCGTGGATTGAAATCAGGGCCAAGAACTCATAAAAATCAAGCTCCATATGTCGCACCCCTCGCGGGGTGCGTGGATTGAAATTGTGTCATAGCCTGAACGTCATAGCCATAGCGCTGTCGCACCCCTCGCGGGGTGCGTGGATTGAAATGGGAGCTGGGTATACTTGTCGGCAAGATGCCAGACGTCGCACCCCTCGCGGGGTGCGTGGATTGAAATATCAAGAGACCCTGGCCTAACAATAGCACCAGAGCCGTCGCACCCCTCGCGGGGTGCGTGGATTGAAATAGAAACTTTATGAGAAGGATGCAAGAGGAGGTACGTCGCACCCCTCGCGGGGTGCGTGGATTGAAATTACACTGAATGGGCAAGCAACGCAAAGGCTTGGGGTCGCACCCCTCGCGGGGTGCGTGGATTGAAACATGTTTGTGACCTCCTTTACTGTACTTATAGTATGTCGCACCCCTCGCGGGGTGCGTGGATTGAAACTGGAGGGCAGCTGTATCACCAGCGTTGAAACGGTCCGTCGCACCCCTCGCGGGGTGCGTGGATTGAAACATAATGAGCGCGTAGGCACGGAAGGGGAGCGCATGTCGCACCCCTCGCGGGGTGCGTGGATTGAAACTTCATCACATACCGGGCAACGTAAGCACAGGTTTCCCGTCGCACCCCTCGCGGGGTGCGTGGATTGAAATGAGGATAGCTGCGCCTCCCCCGGCGTGCGGGGCGAGTCGCACCCCTCGCGGGGTGCGTGGATTGAAATGGCATTGAGACGGGGGCCAACAGCTTCGGCTACCTGTCGCACCCCTCGCGGGGTGCGTGGATTGAAATAGTGAGAAATACGACATCACCAAGCATCCCCGGTATAAGTCGCACCCCTCACGGGGTGCGTGGGTTGAAATCAGCGGCTGGACCGCGGCCACATGGAGTATGTCTGTCGCACCCCTCGCGGGTGCGTGGATTGAACTGTCTTACAGGGGCGCCTGGTCAGTTTGCAGGAGACGCCGCATAGGGGCGCGGGTCGATTCAAATTTTCACCCCGCGCCCCTGCTGTTTGCGTTTCTTTTCGTTGACTGGTATAGTAGGGAATGATATAATAGGATGATTATGACAAAAACTATGGTGGGAAGATCATATTATGTGGATTTCAAGTGACTGGAAGGACTATGAGCTGCTGGACTGCGGCGGCGGCGAGCGTCTGGAGCGCTGGGGCAAGTATCTGTTGGTGCGGCCCGATCCTCAGGCCATCTGGCGTCCGGAGGGGCGGCATCCCGGATGGCGGAGGCACGACGCCCGGTACCAGCGCGCCTCCACCGGAGGGGGCCAGTGGGTCAAGAAGGAACTGCCCCAGCGCTGGACATTGGGTTACAAGGGGCTGACCCTCAACATCAAGCCTATGAACTTCAAGCACACCGGCGTCTTTCCGGAGCAGGCGGCCAACTGGGATTTCGCCATGGAGCGCATCCGTTCCGCCGGGCGGCCCATCCGGGTGCTCAACCTCTTTGCCTACACCGGCGCGGCCTCGGTGGCCTGCGCGGCGGCGGGAGCCGCCGTGTGCCACGTGGACGCGGCCAAGGGCATGGTGAGCTGGGCGCGGGAGAACGCGGCCTCCTCCGGCCTGTCCGACGCGCCCATCCGCTGGATCGTGGACGACTGCGCCAAGTTCGTGGAGCGGGAGATCCGCCGGGGCCGCCGGTACGATGCAGTCATCATGGACCCCCCCTCCTACGGCCGGGGTCCCTCCGGCGAGATCTGGAAGCTGGAGGAGAACCTCTTCCCTTTTGTGGAACTGGTAGCCGGGGTGCTCTCGGACGAACCCCTGTTTTTCCTCATTAACTCCTATACTACGGGGCTAGCCCCCTCGGTACTGACCTACCTGCTGGAGACTCTGGTAGCCCGCCGGTACGGCGGCCGCACCGAGAGCCAGGAGCTGGGCCTGCCCGTCACCGCCACCGGCCTGGCCCTCCCCTGCGGGGCTTCGGGCCGCTGGACCGCCGAATAAGGAGTGATGTGCTATATGAACCATGCAATCATTCAAACAGAGGGGCTCCGCTTCGCCTATGCGGAGGAGGGGGCGGTCAACCCCTTTGTGCTGGACGGGGTAAGCCTGGACATCGAGGAGGGCTCCTTCGTGGCTGTGCTGGGGCACAACGGCTCCGGCAAGTCCACCCTGGCCAAGCACCTGAACGCCATCCTGCTGCCCTCCGGCGGCAAAGTCTACGTGGACGGCATCGACACCGCCGACGAGGATAAACTGCTGGACATCCGCCGCACCGTGGGCATGGTATTCCAGAACCCGGACAACCAGATCGTTGCCAACGTGGTGGAGGAGGACGTGGCCTTCGCCCCTGAGAATCTGGGGGTGCCCCCGGCGGAGATCCGCCGGAGGGTGGACGACGCCCTCAAGGCCGTGGGCATGTACGAGTACCGGGAGCACGCCCCCCACCTGCTCTCCGGCGGACAGAAACAGCGGGTGGCCATTGCCGGTGTCATCGCTATGGCGCCCCGCTGCATTGTGCTGGACGAGCCCACCGCCATGCTGGACCCCATCGGCCGGGCGGAGGTCATGAAGACCATCCGTGAGCTCAACCGCTCCTCCGGCGTGACGGTAGTGCTCATCACCCACCATATGGACGAGGCCGCCCAGGCCGACCGGCTGGTGGTCATGGCCAAGGGCCGGGTGGTGGCCGACGGCACCCCCCGGAAGGTCTTTCAGCGGGTGGAGGAGTTGAAGGCCGTGGGCCTCACTGTCCCCGAGACCACCGAGCTGCTGTGGCAGCTCCGGCAGGCGGGGGTGGACGTTCCTCTGGACGCACTGAGCGACGAGGAATGTGCCCAGGCGCTCTTTGATCTGCTGCAAACACGGGCGTGACCTGCGGGCATGCACCAAATGATAAAGGAATGAAGCCATTGGAACCGATCATTCAGACGGAGCGCCTGAGCCACATCTATTCCGCCGGCACCCCCTTTGAACACGGGGCCCTGGTGGACGTGGACTTTACCGCCTACCGCGGGGAGTACCTGGGCATCATCGGCCACACCGGCTCGGGCAAATCCACCCTCATCCAGCACCTCAACGGGCTGCTCAAACCTACCTCCGGCCGCGTCCTCTTCGAGGGCCGGGATATCTGGGAGAGCAAGGAGCGCACCCGCCAAACCCGCTTCCAGGTGGGACTGGTGTTTCAGTACCCGGAGTACCAGCTCTTTGAGGAGACCATCTATAAGGATATCGCCTTCGGCCCTAAAAACATGGGGCTGGACGAGAGGGAGGTCGACCGCCGGGTGCGCGAGGCCGCCCAGTTTGTTGGGTTGCGGGAGGACATGCTGGAAAAATCCCCCTTCGAGCTGTCCGGCGGACAAAAGCGCCGGGTCGCCATCGCCGGCGTTATTGCCATGGAGCCCTCCGTGCTCATACTGGACGAGCCCACCGCCGGCCTGGACCCAGTTGGCGTGGCGTCCATCCTGGGCAACATCCACGACTATCACACGGCCAAAAACGCCACTATCATCATCGTTTCCCACTCCATGGAGGAAGTGGCCCGGACGGTGGACCGGCTGGTGGTGATCAACGACGGCCGGATTCCCTTCTCCGGCGCGCCCCGGGAGGTCTTTGCCCACGGGGACGAGCTGGAGGCCATGGGCTTGGGCGTGCCCGCCATGACCCGGGTGTTCCACCGCCTGCGGGCCATGGGCGTGGACATCGACCCGTCGGTCTACACCACGGAGCAGGCCAGAGACGCCGTCCTGGCCAAGCTGGCCCGTGCCGGTCAGCAGAAGCAGTCTGCTTCCGGCGAAAGGGGGGCGGTGTAAGTGGCATTGAAGGACATTACCCTGGGCCAGTACTTCCCAGGCAACACCCTGCTTCACCGGCTGGACCCCCGCACCAAGCTGCTCTTTACCGTGGCCTATATCGTGGCTCTGTTTCTGGCCAAGCATGTGGTGGGCTATGCGGTTCTCTTCGTCCTGCTGGCGGTGCTGATCGCCGTGTCCAAGGTGGGCATCAAGAGCATCCTACGGGGGATGAAGCCTATTTTGATCATCGTCATTATCACCGGCCTGCTCAACCTGTTCTACACCCGGGGCGAGGGAGCGCCGCTGGTCTCCTTCTGGATCTTTACCATCTATCCGGAGGGCATCTGGGCGGCGGTGTTTATGGTGCTACGCATCGCCATGCTCATCACCTGCACCTTCCTGCTGACCTATACCACCTCCCCCATCCTGCTCACCGACGGCCTGGAAAAACTGATGGGACCGCTGAAAACCCTCCATGTGCCGGTGCATGAGCTGTCCATGATGATGTCCATCGCCTTGCGCTTCATCCCTACCCTCATCGAGGAGACGGATAAGATCATGTCCGCTCAGAAGGCCCGCGGCGCCGACTTCGATACCGGCAACCTGCTCCAGAAGGCCAAAGCCCTGGTGCCCCTGCTGGTACCCCTGTTCATTTCTGCCTTCCGCCGGGCCGACGAGCTTGCCATTGCCATGGAGTGCCGCTGCTACCACGGCGGAGAGGGCCGCACCCGCCTGCGCCAGCTCAAGCTAAAGGGCATCGACATCGCCGCTCTGGTCTTCGCGGTGCTTCTGTGTGTCGGCATCGGCGTGCTGCGGCACTTTGGACTTTAAGAAAAAAATAATGGGATTTTAAAGCTTTATGAGAAATATTGCGCTACGCTTGATGTATGTGGGGACGGCCTATCACGGCTGGCAGGTTCAAAAGAACGCCGTCACCGTGGCGGAGACGCTGGAACACTCCCTGGCCTCGGTGGTGGGCCACCCGGTCAAATGTACCGGCGCGGGCCGCACTGACGCCGGCGTGCACGCGGAGACCTATATCGCCAATTTCCGCACCTCCTCCCGTATCCCCTGCGACCGGATTCCCCTGGCGGTGAACACCCGGCTGCCCGATGACATCGTGGTGATAAAGGCTACCGAGGTGCCCGACGGCTTCAACGCCATCGGCTCCTGCCTGAAAAAGGAGTACACTTACCGCATCTACAATTCCCACATACGGAACGCATTTTACGTCAACCGCGCCTGGTTCTATCCCAAACACCTGGACGAGACTGTGATGCAGCGTGCGGCCTCCCACTTTGTGGGTACCCACGACTTCGCGGCTGTTCGGAGCGTCGGCACCGAAACCCGCACCACCGTGCGCACGGTTCACTACTTTAATATCTCCCGCAGCGGAGAACTGATCGAGTGCCGGGTGTGCGCCGACGGCTTTCTCTACAACATGGTGCGCGCCATGGTGGGCACTTGTGTCTACGCCGCCGACGGCAAATTCTCCCCCGATGACGTGCCCGCCATTCTGGAAGGCCGCAACCGCACCGCCGCCGGGCCTACTGTACCCGCCGGGGGGCTCTATATGACCAAACTGTGGTATCAGGAGGACGTCCTATAGCTCACTCTCCTGCCCTTATGTGAACTCTGGAGGTATTTCTATGCCTGCTGCACTGTGGTTCGCCATCGGCGCCGCCATCCTCTGCGCCATAACGTCAGTCTATTTGGGAACGAAAAAATAATTCTATTGCAGGGCCTGCACAAGCGCCCCTTTTATCTGTGCCGCTTATGCCTCTGCCGCATGAAATCCATGAAGGAGCATAGAATGGAAGAAATCAACGGCAGCCGTCCCAACGCCGCCCCCAAACCCAAAAAGCGCCCCAACCGTTTTGTCCGGTTCCTGGCCTTTCTGGTGACACTGGCCCTGATGGTGGGCGCGGTCGCCCTGGTGGCCAACTATGACAAGCTGAATTTTGACTTCATCAAGCGCTGGTTCTCCTACCGCACCTTGGCGCGCAACGACAGCGGACAGGCGGAGTCCTTTCATTTTGTTGGGGACTCCTCCAACGCCTTTGCCGTCGTGGACGGAGATCTTCTGGTCTGCTCCCCCAACACCATCCGGCTGTATTCGGGCAGCGGTCAGGCCTTTGTGGATCAGGCCGTTTCCATGACAAATCCTGTGGTCAGCACCGCAGGCGGCACCGCTCTGGTCTATGATGCCGGCGGCCGGGAGCTCTTTGTCTACTCCGGTCGGGAGGAGGTCTTTTCCCTCACCCAAGAGGACGGCCAGGCCCTCCTGTCCGCCGATGTGAACCAGAACGGCTGGCTGGCCGTCACCAGCCAGGAGAGCGGGCACAAGGGCTCAGTGACGGTCTACGACAACAGCTACAGTCCTCTGGTGCGCTTCAGCCTGTCCAACCGTTTTGTGATGGACGCCGCCGTTGCCCCGGACAACAAATCGGTGGCTCTGCTCACCATCGGCCTTACGGACGGTAATTTTGAGAGCCGGGTGGACCTCTATCGCCTGGACCGCACGGAGGAGGAAACGGAGCCGGACTGGACCTGCCCGGTGGGCAACAACGCGATTCTTGATCTGCGCTGGACCAGCAGCGGCATTTGGGCCCTGGGTGAGTCCGGGCTCTATATTGTCTCCGGGGACGGCGTGCTCTCCGGCTCCTACGACTACGGGGGGCGCTACCTGAAGGCCTTTTCCCTGGACGGGGACGGCACCGCCTCCCTCCTGCTGGGGAAATACCGGGCGGGCAGTACGGCGGAGCTGCTCACCATAAACGCTTCAGGTGAGCTGGCCGCTGCCCTCCCCGTAGAGGAGCAGGTACTCTCTCTCTCCGCTGCCGGGCGGTATGTCGGCGTACTCACCGCCGACCGGCTGGATATCTACAGCCAGGATCTGGAGCTCTATAACACCCTGAACGGCACACAGAACGCACAAAAGGTTTTACAGCGCTCCGACGGCAGCGCCATGCTCATTGACAGCACCACCGCCCGCCTCTATGTCCCTCAATAAATTCGGAGGAAAACCCTATGGCTTATCTGATTGCTGACGGCCTGATTCTGGCCGTGCTGCTGCTCTTCGCCCTGGTGGGCGCCCACCGGGGGTTCATCCTGTCCCTGTGCGGTCTGCTGGCCGTGCTGGTGGCTTTTGTGGGCGCCAGCTTCGCCGCCCGCACTCTCTCTCCTATGGTGGCGGATGCCTTAGAGCCCAAATTCGCCTCGGCCATCGAGGAACAGCTCAACGCCTCCATCCAGCAGCAAGTGGCGGAGGAGGGCTCCGCTGCCCTGTCCCCCGACGACGTGCCTCTGGACGGGGTACTGAACGCCCTGCGGGAGATGGGCTTTTATGAAACCCTGATCAACACCGTGGACAAGGCCGTGGAGAACGGAATGACCTCCGTGGCCGCGAGCGCGGCCGCCGCAGTTGCGGCTGCCATCGCCCAGTCCGCCGCCTACCTGATCCTCTTTCTGCTGGGCTTCGCCCTCATTCTCATTGCCTGGAAGTTGATCAGCCATGCCCTGGATCTGGTGGCGCGGCTGCCCGGACTACATTTCCTGAACAAGACCTGCGGCGCGCTGTTTGGCCTGGTGCAGGCCTGCGTCCTTCTGTTTGTGGCGGCCTGGCTGCTGCAATTCTTCGGGCACGTACTGCCTGAGTCCCTGGTAAACCAAACCCACCTGCTGAAATTCTTCATGACTACCAATCCCCTCTCCCTGCTCAGCGGCCTGTAATCCCGCCCTAAACCAAAGAAAATCAGGTGAAGCTCCTATGTCCATCCCAAACCTTCTCTCCCTCCTCCGGCTAGTACTGGTGCCGGTCTTTGCCGTCGTCTTCTTTCAGCCCGCTCCAGACGCTCATCGCTGGGCGGTGCTGATCTATTTAACCGCCTTCCTCACCGATGTAGCTGACGGCTGGATCGCCCGGCACTTCAACCAGATCACCAAGCTGGGGCGGATTCTGGACCCTCTGGCGGACAAGCTGATGACCTTTACGGTCATTATCTGCATCACCGCCGACGGCATCATCCCTCTGTGGGCGGTCGTCGTCTTTTTCCTAAAAGAGCTGACCATGGCCATCGGCGGCTATCTCATGTACCAGAAACTGGGTGATGTGATCTCCTCCAACTGGCTGGGCAAGACCTCCACCGGCGTCTTTTTCGTGGTCTGCGCCGCGCTGGTGCTCTTCCCTGCCATCCCACGCCCCTGGGCCACTGGACTGATCTCCTTTGCCCTGGCCCTCACTCTGGCCGCCCTGTGCAGTTATATCTTCCAGTACCGGAAGGCTTTAAAGAAAAGAAAACAGGCGTGATTCATACGCAGTTCATAATTTCGAATTAGAATCATTTCTCTGAGGGGACTATTCTCCCCTCCAAAGGAGCTGAATACAAATGCAACCCACACTTTGTTCCAGATGCCATAAAAATGTGGCCGTGATCTTTATCCAGAAGATGGAGGGCGGGACCACCAAAAGCGAGGGCCTCTGCCTCAAGTGCGCGAAGGAAATGGGCATCAAGCCCGTGGAAGATATGATGCAGAAGATGGGCATCAGTGACGAGGATCTGGAGGGCCTGACCAATGAGATGATGTCCGCCTTCGGCGGCGCCGAGGGCATGGAGGGCCTGATGTCCGCGGAGGAGGCCGACGAAGACGAGGAGGACGAGGGCAAAACCGCCACCTTCCCCTTCCTCAACAAGCTCTTTGGCTCGGCTCAAAGCCCCCAGGCCCAGCCCCCTGAGCGGGAGCAGCCCCGCGCCGAGCGCGGAGACAAGGACAAGAAGGGCGAAAAGCAGCCCAAGCGCAAGTTTTTGGAGAATTACTGCATCTCCCTGACTCAGAAGGCCGCTGACGGCAAGCTGGACCGCATCATCGGCCGGGACGAGGAGATCCAGCGCACCATCCAGATCCTCAACCGCCGCCAGAAGAACAACCCCTGTCTGATCGGTGAGCCCGGCGTGGGCAAGACCGCCATTGCGGAGGGGCTGGCCCAGAAGATCTACCAGCGGGACGTACCCTACAAGCTGCTGGACAAGGAGGTCTACCTGCTGGATCTCACCGCCCTGGTGGCGGGCACCCAGTTCCGCGGCCAATTTGAGAGCCGCATGAAGGGTCTCATCGAGGAGATCAAGAAGCTGGGCAACATCATCCTGGTCATCGACGAGGTGCACAACATCGTGGGCGCCGGCGACGCCGAGGGCTCCATGAACGCCGCCAACATTCTCAAGCCCGCCCTGAGCCGGGGCGAGATTCAGGTCATTGGCGCCACCACTCTCACCGAGTACCGCAAGTACATTGAGAAGGACTCCGCCCTGGAGCGGCGTTTCCAGCCTGTCATGGTGGAGGAGCCCTCCATCGACGACTCCATCAGGATCATTCAGGGTATCGCCCCTTACTACGAGAAGTACCACTTTGTCTCCATTTCCCCCGAGATGTGCCGCCTGGCCGTGACCATGAGCGAGCGGTACATCACCGACCGTTTCCTGCCCGACAAGGCCATCGACCTCATTGACGAGGCCTGCTCCGACGTCAACCTCCACAACAAGACCTTGGCCCGGGAGGTGGAGGTGAAAAAGGAGCTGGAGGCCCTGGAAAAAGAGCGTGAAAACCTGATGGTGGAGGCCAACGACCGGGACTACAAGCGGCAGACCACCCTCAAGAACAATGAGCAGCGGCAGACCGAGATCCGCCGGGAGCTGAACAAGCTGACCGCCGAGCACGACTCCCTCATGGGCAACCCCGCCACCACCGAAGCCCTGGCGGCCAACGAGCAGCGGCAGTCCAACTTCCGCAGGGAGCTGGAAAACCTGGCCGGAGAGCGGGAGAAGCTCCTCTCCGACGAGGGCAGCAGCCGTGACTATGAGCGGCTGGCCTCCATCAAGAGCCGGGAGATCCAGCTTCAGGACGAGCTGAACAAGCTGGAGGCCCAGAGCGCCCCCCCTCTGACGGTAGAGCATCTGGCCCGTGTGATCGAGCTTTGGACCAAGATCCCCGCCAGCCAGATCCAGGAGGCCGAGTATGAGCGCCTGGCCAAGCTGGAAGACCGGCTGAAGGAGCACCTCATCGGTCAGGACGAGGCGGTTCACGCCGTGGCCGCCGCTGTCCGCCGTGGCCGGGTGGGCATCGCCTCCAAGCGCAAGCCCGTGTCCTTCATCTTTGTGGGCTCCACCGGCGTGGGCAAGACCGAGCTGGTCAAGCGGCTGGCCATGGACATGTTCCACTCCCCCGAATCCCTTATCCGACTGGACATGAGCGAGTTCATGGAGAAGTTCGCCGTCAGCCGCATCATCGGCTCTCCCCCAGGCTATGTGGGCTACGACGAGGCGGGCCAGCTCACCGAGAAGGTGCGCCGCAAGCCTTACTGCGTCATTCTGTTTGACGAGATTGAGAAGGCCCACCCCGACGTGCTCAACATCCTGCTTCAGATTCTGGATGACGGCCACATCACCGATGCCCAGGGCCGCAACGTGAATTTCGAAAACACGGTCATCGTCATGACCTCCAACGCGGGCAGCGATGCCCGTACCTCCGCCGGTTCCGTAGGCTTCGGCCGCACCGCCGACCAGCAGGGCAGGGAGCGGGCCATGAAGGCCCTGGAATCCTTCCTGCGGCCCGAGTTCATCAACCGCGTGGACGAGATCGTCTACTTCAACAAGCTCACCGAGGACAACTTCAAGGCCATTGCCGCCATTATGCTCCGTGAGCTCCAGGACGCGCTGAAGGAGAAGGGCATCACCTTCACCTGGGACGACGCGCTGCTGGACTACCTGGTGAAGAAGTCCTACTCCATGACCTACGGCGCCCGCAATCTGCGCCGCCAGATTCAGAAGGATCTGGAGGACGACATCGCCACCAAGCTCATCGACAGCTACCTCCATCCCATCCAGAGCATCCATGCCTCCGCCGACGGAGAGCACCCGGTGCTCACCGCCGAATAAATCCAAAAAAGCGACCCGGCCGCAGCCGGGGCGCTTTTTTGATTATGCGTTGACCTTGGTGATAGAGGCCAGCAGCAGGCGGGTGCCGTGCTGGAGAAACTCCTCCCGGGACAGACCGATGGTCTTCTGAATATATCCCTCCCGGATATCGGCGGTATGCACCATGCCGGACAGGGCGGACCAGAACAGCAGAACCGTCTCCATAGGGGGAAGCTGAGAGCGCACCGCGCCCTCCGCCGCACCGCGTACCAGGAAGGCCGCCAGCTCCTCGTCGATCTCACCGCTCACGCGCAGGATATCCGCAACTCCCTTCTGAGTCTCGTCCGCCTCCTGCACCAGAGGCATCGTGCCCGTAGCGGCATCATAAGCGGTGGGATTTTCATCGTAGAACCGGACGATGGAGCGGCATACCGCGTTGTAGGCCTGATACCAGTCGCTGTGGCTCTCAATGGCCTCGTGAATCTTCTTTTTCAACAGAACCATACCGCTGAGGAGAATGGCATTGATGATCTCCTCCTTGCTCTGAAAGTACACATAGAGGGTGGCCTTGCTGTACTCCGCCTCCCGCGCGATGTCATCCATCGTCGTCTTTTCGGTACCCTTCTCGGCAAATAGCCGCTCGGCGGCCGCTAGAATAGAGCCCCGGTGAAACTCCGTCAGCGCCTGCTTCTTACTCATCACGTCATTCCAGCCTTTCCAATTCAACAATCAAACTTCTGGTTTAGGAAATGATATCATGATTTTCGTTCTATTGCAAGCAGATTTTCAAATTTTCAGTTAGAAGAAAGAAAAAATCACCGAGATAATTATATCGAACTATGCCGAAAATGCAACCCTTAATTTTTGCCTCTCCTCTGTAAAATTGTAGGTTTGTCAAACAAATTGGACGGCGAATTCGCAAGGAGAAAGCCAGCCA
>ERZ773134.451-NODE-451-length-43361-cov-7.325451_pt1 | contig 43361 bp, 31 predicted proteins | sample MGYA00580856_ERZ773134 | MGnify/ENA primary metagenome ERZ773134 (study PRJEB29015, sample SAMEA2737823) | human gut metagenome | biome: human gut; feature: human-associated habitat; material: faeces | place: China | collected 2012 ... | reverse complement strand
GGCGGTTTCGTGGCACACGATTTTCCGTAGGAAAGTCTAGTGTGTTATACCTTTGTGGAGCAGATGGCAGCCGGAATTGTAGCACACCCTGAAAAGTGTGGCCACAGTTGCGGCGTTCTGGCGGGAAAGGTTGCCCCTTGCGGGGCAGCATAAGCGACAGAAAAAGGCTGGCAGGCGGTGCGGGCAAGCACTGTCTGTCAGCCGTGTCATTTGCGGAACAAAGGTATATCAAAGCCCCCGTCAGCCGCTGCTTCCCATCGTATCAGAACCACCACGGCAGCTTTCCGCGCAGGCTGTCCATCGCCTCGCCCTCCACCTTCTTTGTCCAGCTCTCGCTGAGATGGAAATGGAGCGCCGCGCCGATCAGCGGGTGCTCGATTCCATCGGTAAAGCCATAGCGGTACAGCAGATAGGTCTGCTCTCTGGCTGTCAGCTTGTCCAGCGCCGCATACAATTCTATCAGCTGCTCTTTTTGGATATAGATTTGCTCCGGCGTTTGGGTGTGAGGGTCGGCTATGGCTTCGATCCGCAGCATCCGTTCATCCTCTGAGAGAACGTCATCCAGATATACTCTCTGGAAGCCGGGGCCGTCTTTCTTATCCACCATCCGTTGCTCAAATAAACCGAGGGCGGCGCGGATGCAGTCCGTCATGGCGTTGCGGAGCGCCGGTGCTGCATAGGTCAGAAATTTCATGCCCCGTCCGGCATCAAACAAAGGGATCGCGTTCAGCAGGCCGATACTTCCCTCCTGCATCAAATCATCCAAATCAATTCCAATATCATTTTCATCCAGCCCCATGTTTCGGTATTGCTCCAGCGCAATTTTTCGGATGAATCCCAGATTCTTTTCCAGCAGAATGTCACGGGCAGCCGTATCCCCTTTCTGTGCCAGTCTGCACAGCTGCTCATTGCTCCGGGTCGGCATTTTGCTTCTCCTGCGCGTGGTCTAAGGTGGATTGGAGAAATTCCGTCAGCGCCTGACCGAACTTGTCTAATGCTTCCTTTTGCACACCGTCCATCCCCGCTGCGCTCTGGGTGACGGCGGCGGAAATCATTTCGGGCGTGATGGTCGGAGTATGAACATCCGCCCCTTTGGTGAGTTCGGTAAACATCTGCTGAGTGATGCCCTTGGTCAAGGACTGCGCTGCTGTGAAATCGTTGCCGATCTCTTTCTTCACTTCCCGCAGCGCCGCCATAAATGTGTTCTGTATCATCGTCAGGTCTGCCTGATATACGGGAACTTTCTGCCGGTTGACAGTTCTGGCCGCCTGCACCGCAGCGTCTGTTTTATTGTTTCGGCGCAGCATGGCGCTGAGAGTAGTAAGCATCTGGTTCTGTCCGGCGAAACCGGCGGCCAGCGTATCGTCAAAATATTGCTCAATCATATAGGTGACTTCTGCAAAGCGAGGGCTTTCCAAAAGGCGGTTGACGATCTCTGCATTGGCTTTTCCGGTGTACAGATTCCGCGCCGCCTGCACCGACAGGCCCAGTTCTTCAATATCAAAATTTGTCCGGTCGGGCGTGTTGACTTCCCCCAGCAGGAAATCTGTGGAGACTTCAAACACTTTCGCAATGCGGAGCAAATGTTCTGTGCTGATCTTATCAGTCTTACCGCTGACAAACCGGCTGATGGCGCTCTCGGTGCTGCCGATGCGGGTCGCCAGCTGTGCCTGGGTAATTTTATGTTCCTTCATAAGCTCCTGCATCCGCTGCCGGATATTGCCGGGCAGATAGGCTCCCTCCATGTGACGCACCTCTCTTCTGAAAACTCTCTTTATCCATTATACCTGATAAAACCAGCGCGGGCAAATGCTTTCCGCTGGCTTCGCCGCTCTGAGGTCTTGCATTTTTGCAAGATTTCAGGGCGGCGTTTTTTCATTTCTTGCACTTTTAGCGGATTTTTCGGTTTATAGGCTTTTTCCCCGTATATTCAGGCAGACGGGCAGATACCGTCAATAAATAATGGAGGACAAAGCCTATGAATTTATTTGAAACTGTAAAATCCGCTGTCACCGTGAAGCAGGCCGCCGAATACTACGGCTGTAAGGTCAACCGGGGCGATATGATCTGCTGCCCCTTCCACGATGACCGGCATCCCAGCATGAAGCTGAACAGGGATTATTTCTATTGCTTTGGCTGCGGGGCTACCGGGGATGTGATCGATTTTGTGGCGCGGCTGTTCGGCCTGAGCAGCTACGAGGCCGCAAAGAAGCTGGCCTATGACTTTGGCATCGACCCGGACAAGCCCCCGGCAGCGATGGCTTTGAAAAAGCCCTATCCGCTGGCGCGGGCTTTCCGCAACGATGAGATACACTGCCAGCGGGTGCTCTGCGATTATCTGCATCTGCTGGAACGCTGGAAGGTCGAATATGCCCCGCAATCGCCGGAGGATGAACTGGATGACCGCTTTGTGGAAGCCTGTCATATGATCGAGTATGTAAATGATTTGTTGGACGTTCTCATGTTTGCGGAACTGAAGCAGCGTGTGAAAGCGGTGGATATGCTGCTGAAGGACGGCACTATCACCGCGCTGGAGCAGCGGCTCAGACGTCTGGAAAAGGAGGTGCAGCACCGTGGCGAAGAACGAGCAATCGCGTGAGGCCAACCAGCCCATCTGGTTTGATGGCAAGAGTATCAATGAAGCCCTGTTTTGTGATGATTTTCTCGGCAGACACAAAATCATCTACACAAACGGGGCTTTTTTCACGCCTGATGGCCGCGTGACCGATGAGCTGCCACTGCGTGGAGAAATTTTTGAGGAACTGAAATGCTGTGCGGTCAGCAATATCCCCCGCAAAATCAGCAATATCGTGGAGCTGATGAAGCTGGCGGCGCTGGTAGAGGATTTCCCGCCGGAGGCTGACCGCATTCATCTGGCAAACGGCACGTTGTTTCTGGATGGCTCCTTTACGGAGGGAAAACCGGACATCGTGCGTTGCCGCCTGCCGGTGGCCTATAATCCCGATGCGCCCACGCCGACCCGCTGGCTGGCTTTTCTGGATGGGCTTCTTTACCCGGAGGACATTCCCACTTTGCAGGAATATATCGGCTACTGCCTGATCCCCAGCAACAAGGGACAGCGCATGATGGTCATTAAGGGCAATGGCGGCGAGGGTAAGAGCCAGATCGGCGCGGTGCTGTCCGCCCTGTTCGGCAGCAACATGAAGGACGGCAGCATCGGCAAAATTTCCGAGAACCGTTTTGCCCGCGCTGATCTGGAACACATTCTGCTGTGTGTCGATGATGATATGCGGATGGAGGCCCTGCGGCAGACCAACTATGTCAAATCCATCGTCACCGCACAGGGTAAAATGGATTTGGAGCGTAAAGGCAAGCAGAGCTATCAGGGATGGATGTGCGCCCGGCTGCTGGCATTCAGCAATGGCGACTTGCAGGCTCTCTTTGACCGCAGTGATGGCTTTTATCGGCGGCAGTTGGTGCTGACCGCCAAAGAGAAACCTGCCGACCGTGTGGATGATCCCGACCTGGCAGAGAAGATGAAGGCCGAGGTGGAGGGCATTCTGCTGTGGGCTTTTGCGGGATTGCAGCGGTTGGTAGCGAACAACTTCAAGTTCACCGAGAGCCAGCGCACCAAAGAGAACCGGGAGGCCGTCAAGCGGGACAACAATAACGTGTTTGATTTTCTGGAATCCGAGGGCTATATCCGGCTGAAAGCGGATGCGTCCATCAGTTCAAAGGATTGCTACGACATTTACCGGATGTGGTGCGAGGAAAATAGCCTGACTGCACTCAAACGCCGCAGCTTCAGCGATGCGCTGGTGGCAGCCTGCGGTAAGTACAATCTGGAACACTGCAACACGATTACCAATTCGGCAGGACGCCGGGTATGGGGCTTTATGGGGATCGAGGCAGTGGCAAGGCCGCATATAAACGAGTTTACGGACGCTTCACAGTGTACGTACGTACCGGAAGACTGGCGGGATTGATTTCCGATCTGGTCGCCGGTACGTATGTACGCAGCGATTGACCCTGTTACCTCATATATTGTAGAGGCGCTTCATTTGGATAAAGTGGTCGTGCCCATTTTGGGTACACCTATTTTGATGTGTAAAAGTGGTTATGGATATTTTGTCCACCACCAGAACCGTGAAATTCTTCGCGCTTTTGTGCTGTGAAGTAGGTGTGGTCATTTTGACCACACCTGAAGCGGTCAGTAAAAGCGGTGATTTTGCAGGCATATTTTAGAGCAATCTCAAAACAGCGAAATGTTTCTCTTTTATCCGTATACAGTTCGCCGGATGGCGGCTCACGGAACGACGTACAGATTGCAGCATTTTGTGACAATACAGCCCGAACAGTGAAAAGTCCCGCATTTCTGTGAAGTCGAATATTCCGCCGTTGACCAACGATACGCAGGGAATCATTTCTATCGCAAAACAGCATTTGCACAAATTTCACCATTGACCAAAGCCGGTGCGCTCCCCAGCGTAGCCGGTTCTTTTTATGACGCAACCGAAAATCATGTTTTATCTATCAAGTGACAAAGGGCTTCACTTGCGAAAATGGAGGAATATATTTTATGAAGTCAAGTATCCGAAACGAAATCAAGGCGCAGATCATCCGCGCCGGTTACACCATGCAGGAAGTCGTTGACCAGCTGCACGATGAGTATGGGTGGAGCGACAGCGTATCCAATCTTTCCGGAAAATTGCAGCGGGAATCGCTGCGGTATCGGGAGGCCGTGGAGTTGGCTGACGTGCTGGGATATGACATTGTCTGGCAGAAACGGAGGGATTGAGTATGGAAAAAGCACAATACGCGATTATGCGATTTGCCAAATATAAGGGGCCTGAAATCGGCAATATCGAGGCCCATAACGAGCGCACAAAGGAAAAGTACGCCAGTAATCCCGATGTGGATACCAGCCGAAGCAAGTACAACTTCCATCTGGTCAAACCGCCCGGCAAGTACCGGGCCGAGTCAGAGAGGCAAATTGCCGCTGCCGGATGCCGTACCCGGAAAGACAGTATCCGTATGATCGAGACGCTGTTCACAGCCAGCCCGGAGTTCTTTAAGGGAAAGAAACGGGCGGAAATTCGGGTATTTTTCGAGGAAGCTCTGCACTTTTTGGAACAGCATCAGTCCAAAGAGACAATTATATCCGCCGTGGTGCATATGGACGAGAAAACGCCCCATATGCACCTTTGTTTTGTCCCTTTGACGGAGGATGGCAGGCTCAGCGCCAAAGACATCATGGGCAATAAAAAGAAGCTGACCTGGTGGCAGGATGAGTTTTGGAAACACATGGTCAAGAAGTTTCCAGATTTGGAGCGTGGCGAGAGCGCCAGCCTGACCGGGCGCGACCATATCCCGCCCCGCGTATTTAAGGAGATGACCAGACTGACCAAACAGAAAAGCAAACTGGAGGATCTGCTCACTGGAATCAATCCCTTTAACGCCAAAAGCCGGGCGGAGGAAATCTGCAAGATTCTGGATACCTATATTCCCAGCGTGGAGAAGATGGACACACTACTGCGGAAATATGGCGTAGCCTTCACGAAAACAGCATCCGAAAACAAAAAGTTGAAAACGAAAAATGCCGAACTGGAAGAATCTCTTGCATCGGCGCAGAAGGTCAGCACCCTAAAGCAGATCGAAGACCTCAAGCTGCGGCGCGACTATGACAGTGCCGTGGCGATTTTGGAACAGATACCGGCAGAAGTTTTGAACATCTATGCGCAGAGCAGCCATAGAGGAAAGGAGCGGCCTATTGAGCAAAGTTTATGATGATCCGAAATATAATGCGGCATTTGACCGCTGTGTTGATGTGATGGCGCGGCTGTTGCAGAAGTACGGGCCACAGCTGTTGGGGCAGATGCAGGAGACTGAGAAGGATGGCCGTACACAGTCTGCGGCATCAGGAAAGCAACCCGTTCCTGTGTATCAGGAATTTGACAAAGCCGCTTGATATAAATTAAATTTACACGTTGCGTATTTGTTTGGCGTATGCTATAATAAATACGCAACGTGTATTTTTGCTTTATGGGGTAAATGAAATGGACTGCAAAACCAAAATAAAAGAATTGCGGGAAAGCACTGGCATGAATCGCAAGGAATTTTGTAAATATTTTCAGATTCCCTATCGGACTGTGACAGAATGGGAACTGGATAACCGCCATGCGCCGGAATATGTACTCCGTTTGTTGGAGTACTACATTCAGAATGAAGGTCTGGCGAAGAAGAAAGTAACGGATGAATGTTTAGAGCTGGAAGAAAGGGGCGGCCTGCATGAAGAAAACTAAAACAAAATGTTATCTCTACACACGGGTATCTACATCCATGCAGGTGGACGGATATAGTCTGGATGCTCAGCGAGACAAACTGCGGAAATACGCTGAATACGAAGATATGGTAGTGGCTGGTGAATATTCTGATGAAGGCTTTTCCGGCAAGAATATTCAGGGCAGGCACGAATTTCAGCGGATGCTGCAAGACATTCAGGACTGCAAAGACGGTGTGGAATATGTGCTGGTGTTCAAGCTGTCCCGGTTTGGCAGGAATGCCGCTGACGTTCTGAATTCCTTGCAGCTGATGCAGGATTTCGGTGTCAATCTGATTTGTGTGGAAGACGGCATTGACAGTTCCAAAGATTCCGGCAAGCTGATGATTTCTGTCCTTTCTGCGGTGGCAGAGATAGAGCGTGAGAATATTCGGACACAGACGATGGCTGGACGGGAGCAGAAAGCCCGTGAAGGAAAATGGAACGGCGGCTTTGCCCCTTATGGATACCGCCTTGAAAAAGGCGAACTGTTGATTGCTGAGGATGAAGTGGACGTGATCCGCACCATCTTTGACCGCTATATTCACACCAACGATGGTGTCAGCGGCGTGGCGAAATATCTGAACCGGCAGGGCTTTGTGAAAAAGCTGCGGCAAAACGGCACTATTCCCGGTTTTTCCGCCGGCTTTGTGAAAAGTATCATTGACAATCCGGTATATATGGGGAAAATCGCCTATGGTAGACGCCGGACAGAGAAGAAGATCGGTACCCGGAATGAGATGCACGTGGTTGAACAGTCGGAGTTTCCCGTGTACGAGGGAAAGCATGAGGCTATCATTTCAGAAGAAGATTGGAATCTCGCGCAGGAGAAACGGAAAGTCAATGCTTATCGGCGTGAGAAGGTTAACGATCCTACCCATGCGCATATTCTGTCCGGCATTCTGAAATGCCCTTGCTGCGGCAAAAGCCTGTACGGGAATATTGCAAAAGCCCACAGCAAGGACAAAAAGACCCGCTATTACTATTACTGCAAGAATACGGTGACGCCAACAGGCCACGAGTGTACTTTCCGGCTGAACATTGAGCAGACCGAGATGAACCGCATGGTAGCGTCAATTATCTCTGCTATGGTCAGTGACCCACGGTTTGCGGATGCAATCAAGGCAAAAATCGGCTCCGCTGTCGATACGAACGACTTAGAGAAGCAGCTGGAAGCGTTACAAGCGCAGCTTCGGCAGACGTTAGGCACAAAGGCCCGACTGGAACGGCAGATGGACGGTTTAGATGTGAATGACCCGTATTATGACCGGAAAATTTCTGATTTGCAGCGCCGATATGACGAGCAATATGGCGCAATAGATGAGATTGAAGTCCAGATTGACGATGTGCAAAGCCAGATACGGAGTATCCGGCAGGAGAAGATTTCGGGTGATAATATCTACCGCCTGTTGCTGGCATTCGATCAGGTCTATGAAGCAGCCTCCGAAGTGGAGCGGAAGGAGTTCATGCGGGCGTTTATTGAGCGGATTGAGTTATTCCCGGAAAAGCAGCCGGATGGCAACTGGATTAGGAAGATTATCTTCAACTTCCCTGTCCCGGTGAATGGAACAGAAGTGAAAGAATTGCCCTTGGAAAATGAAACAATAGTCGAGACGGTATGTTTGCTGGTGAAATAACATGAAACCACTCATCCACATTTACGGCGCGTCCGGCTCCGGGACATCCACGCTGGGGCGATACCTGGCGGAGCAATTTCAGTATGCCTTCCTCGACTCAGACGACTATTTCTGGCTGCCCACTGACCCGAAATTCACGACAAAGCGTCCCATTGAGCAGCGCGTGCCGCTCATACGGCAGGACATTGCCGCCGCAAAAAACGGTGCTGTCCTCTCCGGCTCGCTCGTCGGCTGGGGGGATGCTCTCATCCCGGATTTCACGCTGGCGGTGCGCGTTGTGACCGACACGCCCACCCGGCTGGCGCGTATAAAACAACGTGAGTACGCGCGGTTTGGCGCGCGCATTCTGCCGGGCGGCGATATGTACGGCCATCATCAGGCATTTTTGCAGTGGGCCGCCGGTTATGATGACGGCGGGCTTGACACGCGCAGCGCTGTGCTGCATAATGAATGGCAGAAGCAGCTTGCCTGCCCGATCCTGACGGTGGACGGCACTGCGCCCCTGGCCGAGACCGCCGCCCGTGTGGAGGAATTGCTATGCTCTGCAAACTGACCCCCGAAGAAGAAGTGCGTATGCACATACTTTTGAAAGGCATCGCCGATGACCCGAACGCGCTGGAAATGCAAAAGTTCATCCAGCACGGCAGCGTGACCACCTATGAACACTGTCTGCGCGTCACCCGCATCGCGTTCTGGCTCAACATCCATCTGCACGCCCGCGCGGATGAGGCCAGCCTTGTAAAGGGGGCGTTCCTGCACGATTTTTACCTGTACGACTGGCATAATTGCAGCAACATCACCCATTGGCACGGCTTCAAGCATGCTCGTATTGCACGCTACAACGCTGAAACCGTGTTTAAACTGACCGACAAGGAAAAGGACATCATCCAGAGCCACATGTGGCCGCTGAACCCCACCGACATACCCCACAGCCGCGAGGCCGCGCTTGTCTGCATGGCCGACAAGATGTCGTCGAGCTATGAGACGATGCTGGAACGGAAGGCGAAAAGAAAGAAATAAAACACTTCTTGGCCCCCTGCTCCCCTTCTGGCGCAAGCGCCATCTCACCCATATTGGGGGAGCCTGTATCGCAGAGGGAGGCAAGATTATTATGGAGGTAACACCATGCCCGATCAATACACCCGCACACGTGCCCAGTTGGGCACACCCGCACTGGACGTGCTGCGCCGCGCCCATGTGGCCGTTTTTGGCATCGGCGGCGTCGGCGGGCAGGCTGTTGAGGTACTGGCCCGCAGCGGGGTAGGGGAGTTGAGCCTGTTTGACAGCGACACCGTCGCACTTTCCAACCTGAACCGCCAGCTTGTGGCGCTGCACTCAACGCTGGGGCAGTACAAGGTCGATGCCATGGCCACCCGCATTGCGGACATTGACCCTACCATCATCGTGCACGCCAACCGCATGTTCTACAATGCTGAGACCGCCCCGGACGTCGACCTGACGCAGTTTGACTACGTGCTGGACTGCATCGACACGGTCAGCGCCAAGCTGCTGCTGATCCGTTGCTGCAAAAAGGCCGGGGTGCCGATCCTGTGCAGCATGGGCGCGGCCAACAAGCTGGACCCGACGGCGTTCCGCGTGGCCGACATTGAAAAAACCACCGTGGACCCGCTGGCCAAGGTCATCCGCCTCGAGTGCCGCAAGCGCCGTCTGGGCAAGGTGAAGGTCGTCTTTTCGGAAGAGCAGACCCTGCCGCCGCTGCAGGAGGAAATCGAGGAAGCCCCCACCGCTGCGCGCCGCACGGTGCCCGCCAGCAACGCCTTTGTGCCCGCCGCCTGCGGGCTGGTCTGCGGGTCCGAGGTCGTCAAGGACCTGCTGCGCAAGGCCGGCGTTTACCGCGGCAAAAAATAATTTCTCTGCGCCCCGCTGGCACAAAAGCGGGGCGTTTTGCATGAAAAATACCAGTTTGCCCCCTGTGTTATCTTGACATTTGCACGAAATCAAAGTAAAATTATATATAGGAAATAAAGAGCCAAACGGCAGGCGCGGCCTGTGCGTGGCTCCTTAAAGGGTGTCGCCCAACGGGAACGCCGCTTTTTTACGATATTTAACGTCCTGATGACGGTTTGTGTATATTCTGCGCGCAGGGGCATCGTGTGTCTTTTTGGCTGACCTGCCGCGTTTCTTCATGCAACAATGTCATAGTGAAAAGCGTCCCGCTGCGCGCATCCTCCTATTTTGATAAGGAGTGAAACCGACTATGTCACCAATTTTGACCGTGGTGCTGGTCCTTGTTGCTGCCGCTGTTGCCGGGGCGCTTGGTTTTTACCTCGGCGGTGAAAACCGCAAGCGCACCGCCGAGGCGAAGATCGGCAGCGCTGAGGAGGAAGCTAAGCGCATCGTGAATGATGCCATCAAGGCTGCCGAGCAGAAGCGCAAGGAAACCATCATCGAAGCGAAGGACGAAGCCTTCAAGCTCAAGAGCGACGCAGACAAGGAAATCAAGGACCGCCGCGCCGAGATCACCCGCCAGGAGCGCCGCATCGACCAGAAGGAGGAGGCCCTCGACAAGCGCACCGCTCAGATGGAGCGCAAGGAGGAGGACCTCAAGCGCCGCAGTGAGACCGTGGAGGCCCGCCTGGACGAGCTGGAGCAGCTCAAGCTGCGCCAGACCGAAAAACTGGAAACCATCGCCGCCATGTCCAAGGAGGACGCCCGCGCCGTGTTGCTCAAGCAGGTCGATGACGAGCTGACTCACGAGAAGGCGATGAAGATCAGCGCCTACCAGGCGAACATGAAGGACGAGTGCGACAACCTCGCCCGTGAGCTGATCGGCCAGGCCATCGCCCGCTGCGCGGCAGACGCCACCAGCGAGGCCACTGTCAGCGTTGTACCGCTGCCCAGCGACGAGATGAAGGGCCGTATCATTGGCCGCGAGGGCCGCAACATCCGTGCACTCGAAACCGCCACGGGCTGTGACCTTATCATCGACGACACGCCGGAGGCCATCACGCTGTCCAGCTTTGACCAGACCCGCCGCGAGGTCGCCCGCATGGCGCTGGAGCGCTTGATTGCCGATGGCCGTATCCATCCGGCCCGCATCGAGGAGACCGTGGACAAGTGCCGCCGCGAGCTGGAAATCCAGATGAAGCGCGAAGGCGATAAGGCCGTCATGGAGCTTGGCATTCACAGCCTGCATCCCGACCTTGTCAAGCTCATTGGCCGCCTGAAGTACCGCACGAGCTTCGGCCAGAACGTCCTGAGCCACTCTCTCGAGGTGGCCTGGCTGGCCGGTCTGATGGCCGGTGAGCTGGGTGTCAATGTCCAGCTGGCCCGCCGCGCCGGTCTGCTGCATGACATCGGCAAGGCCCTTGACCACGAGATCGAGGGCAGCCACGTCCAGATCGGTGTTGACATCTGCAAGAAATACCGCGAGAACCCGCAGGTCATCCACGCCATCGAGGCCCACCACGGCGACGTGGAGCCCAAGACGACGCTGGCGTTCATCATCATGGCCGCCGACGCGATTTCCGCTGCCCGTCCCGGTGCCCGCCGCGAGAACATGGAGAGCTACATCAAGCGTCTGGAAACACTGGAGGCTCTCTGCAACGGCTTTGAGGGCGTCGAGAGCTCCTACGCCGTGCAGGCAGGCCGCGAGGTCCGCATCCTTGTCCAGCCCGACAAGGTCAGCGACGACGAGGTCATTCTGCTGGCACGCAATGTCGCCAAGAAGATCGAGAACGAGCTGGATTACCCCGGTCAGATCAAGGTCAGCGTCATCCGCGAGAGCAGAGCAACCGAGTACGCGAAGTAAAATCCACAACTGCATACAGCAACAGGCAGACCGTCAAAATTGGCGGCCTGCCTGTTTTGCTATACGATGCGGTAGGAACCGGGCATGCCCGGCCCGCAGGCTTTCCCGCAAGAGGGTGCTTATTTTACAGTGCCGGGCCGCACATGTGCGGACCTTACTGCATGGCACCGCAAGGCCCGGCGCAGGTCCTCGGACTTAATCTTCCTGCAGGCGCAATACACCCAGGAAGGGATGAATACCTCCCCTACAAAATAATAAGCCCCCGACATAATGCCGTACAGCGGCAGGTGTCGGGGGCTTGTCCTTTTACAACGATATCCTTAACCAACTCTTTGAAAACACACTGAATTTCCAATCTTTTTAACATCTATATCCTTAATAAGATAATTTGTCAAGACATTCTAATCTCGGAATCTACATTTATTTCCTTAATATGTAAAACTCTGCTGGCAAATGTATCTACAATTATATCCTTAATAAGGAAAAATCCAATGTACAAATAGTCATGTGCCACGCAATAATTATCAATGTTCACCTGATGTCAACGCTTTCATACCCTTTCATCACGAGCAGGTAGATACATCTTCTATCAACGGGGATATCAGTCCCTGCAACAAAAACTATTGATATTTACGGCTTTGTGTGGAGGCTTTTTCTTGTGTTGTTGCGATGCTATATTGAATATTGAATTTTCGGCACAATTCAAAGAACGTATCAAAAACAAACGACGATTGCTTTCTGTAGCTCGTTATTGTTCCTACTAAAAGTGATAACATAGGGATAACATTTACTATTTTTGAAAATTTTCCGCTCAATTTACCTTTTGAACCTATTGCAGATGCGTCTGACAGCAAATATACTGTTATTATGAGGCTGTAAAAAATGCTGAGAGGACGCAATTATGGGACTTTACTATTCAACGGACATGGTCCTGCGATGGTACAAGGCGGACGATTCGCAATTAAAGCAGGACCGAGGCAGAACGCAATATACTGCCATCAGCAACGATGCACTGGTAGATTTACGCGAACATGGAATCACGGAAGATAATGTGCGCCAATGGCTGGAGGAAAATCATGTCCCTCCCGATGGATATACGTCTCCCTATTTCCAACTTAGCAATCATGTCACAAGAAGGTACTGCGATGTGCATCGTGGTCCAAATGCCAAATATTATCGAAAACGCATGGAAGAAGTTAAGAAACAACAGACCGAGGAAATCGCAAAGATGTTAATGAATCAGCTAGGAAATAAAGGCGTGCCATAAACTAAAATTGGGTGTCAGAACATGAAGATTTGTACGATTATTGGCGGCATTGACGGCGTAGGAAAATCCAGCCTGCTCGGAGTTCTCAGAGCCGTGCGAACGGATTTGGGATTGGTTGTCGACGAAAAGGAAAAAGCAGCCTCAGAGCGCATTGAGACTGCTTTGAAAGATGAAATCAATTTTAGCTATGAGACTACTCTGTATGGAGAGTTCTCCAAGGAGCTGTGCCGTAGAGCCAAAGATGCCGGATACACTGTTCGTCTATATTATGTTGCCTTGGACCCCGTTGAAGAAAATCTTCTTCGCATCAAGAATCGCGCAAAAAACGGTGGGGAAAATGCTGTTTGCCAAGGGGTACAGAACCAGTATGCTCACCGAATTGATGATTTAACTGTGATTCTTCCTTACTGTGATTGTGCCGATTTCTACGACAACTACAATGGCTTTGTTTTTGTGGCGCAAAAGGATGATGGACATATAGAGCCTGTTGGTGATTATCACCCACAATGGATAACAAAACTATTAGCCACTGTAAAGTAAACATTTAGGATGGCCGCTCTCATCGCGAGGGCGGCTATTTTTATATTCAAAAGGAGTTTCTTTTACAAGAAAAATTCAAAAATCAGTGTTTTTAATCTGTTTTTGTGCAACAACGACATTTTGAGATGAAATCTTTGGTAATTATTCCAATACCCAAAACGTCAAAAATCCGATTTATAGGTATCGCAAAATGGTAGAATGGAGTTGAGAAGACAAAAAATCACTTTTTAGTGAAAAAACTCCTTTTCTGCAAGGGCTAAAAGAGGCCATAGATGATGCCAATGGCGATTGTAAGGAAGCCGAAGTACATATAGTTCCCGATGAGGACAAAAATGAAGCAAAATCAAAGAGTCTGGGGCAAAATAATCCCACAAAGGATAGCGAAATTTCTGCTAATATGATATAATTTGCACAAAAGAATAAAGCGGCGCGGAAAAGCCGGCTTTTCCTTTACGGAGTATACTCCGTAAAGGATGGCACGCTGAGCGAGAAGCTGGACGAATTGTTTGGGTAATATACGGTTGACAGTCTTTTTTGCCCTTAGTATAATACTGGTAAAGGCAGACAACACATACAGAGGCTCTATCGTGCTGATAGGGCCTCTTTTAATAGAATGCTAAAAGGATGCAATGCTCTGAAATAAGGTGTCGCAAGAGGTGAGAATATGCTGATTGAATTTAGTGTAAAGAACTATAGGTCTTTTCGTGATGAAGCCATTCTTTCTCTGGAAGCAACCAAGTCAAGCACACTAAAGAGCGTCCTTATTCCATTTGGCGGAACGCCTATTTTGCCAAGCGCTGCCATTTATGGAAAAAACGGTGGAGGAAAAAGTAACGTAATCCGAGCTTTTTGGCTTGCTGTTCAGTTCATTAGAAATGCGCAGAGAACACAGCACGAAAAAGCTCCGATACCTGTGACTCCCTTTGCACTAAATGATTATTCTGCATCTGAGCCGACTAAATTTTCCTTCCTATATACGCTGGATGGAATCAGGTACTGGTATTCGTTTTCAGCTACAAAGGAAAAAGTGTATACCGAATCATTGTATCATGCACCCAAAGGACGAAAAACGCTGGTTTTTGCCAGAGAGGGACAAGAATTTTCGTTCACAGAAGCGAAAGCCCGCAGAAAACTGATTAGTCAAGTCGTAGCAGAAAATCAGTTGTTCTTCTCGGTTGCTTGTACAATGAATGATGTGGATTGCGCTAAGGCTATGATGTGGTTCCGGGAAATGATTTATTTCTCAAGAGATTACTCGGATATTCCACGGCAGTTACTTGAATACCCCAATGATGCCAATATTTTGAGAGCCATTTCTAATTATGCGAAGGCTGCGGATGTTGGTATCGAAGATATGCGATTCGAAATCAACGGTAAACAAATTGATGAAGAAGCTGCTTCCTCGGAAGAAATCAGAGCTGAGCTGGTGCAATTTATGCGATTGCTTTCAGAGACTTCCAATGATTCGGAAACGAATCTAAAGGCAATATCAATACACCAAGGCAAAGATAAAATCGGAAAACCCAGTGTTTATACGATGGAACTTGCCGATGAATCGGACGGCACCAGAAAACTGATGGCGCTTGCTCCCGCGATTGAATCTGTATTGACCAAAGGTGGGCTTTTGCTGGTAGATGGTATAGAAAAAGAACTGCATCCGGCCTTAGTCGAATTTGTCATTGCTAAGTTCCAGAGCAAAAAGACTAACCCCAATAGCGCACAGATTGTTTTTACAACGCACAACACCGAATTGCTGGACATGGAATTGCTCCGAAAAGAACAACTCTATTTCGTGGACAAGAATAGCGAGGGCGTGTCGGAACTATATAGTATCCGTGATTTCTCGGCTCACACAACAGAAAATATACGCAAAGGATACCTTCTTGGAAAATATGGGGCGACCCCCAATATCGAAATTGAAGAGTTGTGATAAAATGCTAGGACTGTAGCAATCGTAGTTGTGCGATATACAGGGGCGATTATTTGAAAATGCGGGCAAGGCCGGATACAACAGCGCACAATTCATAGTTGACGCTATGTTTTCTTTTGTTGGATTGGAACTATTGGAGATACGGTATGGTTGTTGATGAAGGCAAACAGCAGCAGATTTGCGCAGAACACACCAATTCAAAGTGTGTGGAACCTGATTCTGTGGTAATCGCTGATAAGTCTGCACGCATTGACTTGACAGATTCTCTTACTGGGGTCATAAAAAATTCCTGCGACATTGATGCTGAAAAGGAAAAGTCGCTGAAAGAAAAGTATGGCTTCGGTAATTGAGGAATGGTAATCTTCGGAACTTGCGAGTGATTCTACATAGTCAAGTAACGCCAATTGATATCCAATTACAACGAAATATTTAGATTGCAGCCGTCCTCACCGTGAGGGCGGCTGCTTTGTTATCCGATGTTGGTATAATAGTGAGACTATCGAGTATGACTGATTCTATTGTGACCCAACGAGTAACGAGAGCAAAAGTATAATTGTCCTCAAAGCGGTTTCGATATGATACATAGAATGATATAATTAAGACATCGAAAGAGAAAAACGAATGCATATATATTCGAAATGCCTTTTCCGATATGTGACCCATGCAAAGTTCGAAAGAACTGCGCAGGTAAGGGGTTTATAGAGGGCTCTATCGTACAGTGTTTGATGGTATCTGCTATCTCATATACTCAAAAGAAGCTACATATCCGCCGTCCTCGACATCATGGGCAACTGCCATTTTGTACGGCAGAGAATCATAGTAATCTGCGCTTTTCATTAAGTGGGGCAAGGATACCCGTGACTTTAGTCGTGGGAGGAATTGCCCCTTCGCTTCCTTTCTGTAATATAATTTGTTGCGACTTCTAATAGCCGCAGCTTTTTGTAAGATATACTGTTAGAAATAACAGTACCGTCCAACTTTTTTAGAGCAAAGTATCCAGAGGTGCGTCTGCCTGTAATAAAGCATTCTGTGCCATTATAGGAAACTTTGTCCCAAAGCCGATAGCCTTTTACGATGTACGGCGCTTGATTAGCCTTGCGTATGCCGCCTTTCAGGATAGTTGCTTTATGCAGTTGCCTGTTATGGTGACGTACCGCTTTTGCGTAGTAGCAAGTATCACAAGGTATAGCCAGTGGGTTTTTGCTTATGCATCGTGCATCGTTTGTGTGGCTTTTAGGAATGCCATGCTTTTCGCGCAGGTACTTGGTTATGTAACCATAAGTCCCTTGTACAGGAATTTTTAGCTCTTTGCGTAAGCGTTCCAAAAGGGTCTTGCGCATAATGCCCATAAAGGCTGTATCTTTGAGAGGTTTGCCACGTTTTTTGCCGTCAAGTGTTACTTTTCCAGCGTGCAGAGCTTTATGGCAAGCTGTGCAAAGCGTAATCAGGTTATTGGGAGCATTGCCACCCGTTCTACGGGTCTCGATATGATGCACATGCAACTTTACAGCTTTTGTTTTTGTTGGATGCGCACCGCAGCACTGGCACGTATAATTGTCACGCTTTAACACATACTGGCGTACATTGTACTCATCGTACATTTCACCAAGCTGGTAATCTGTGCCTACCGGCAGAGGTTTACTTTCCAGCATCGCTTTTAAACGTTGTGTGTCAAACTCTGCTGTTTCCACTCTGATGAGCGTAATAGGCAGGATACGGCACACACGCTTGATAAGCGTAATGTGTTCCCGAATCTTGACCTCTACCGATGGTGCCAACCAGCCTTTGTGCTTGCTATGTACCCTGTTGTTGAAACGTGGCGCACGATAACGGGTTTTACGGTTTCGTCTGCTGCGTCTGAAGGCACGGCGTGCAGAAAGCAAATCAACCACATCATTGCGTGGAGTTGCTTCTTCACGATAGAGCTCGTGCTTTTCAGTGGTAGCAGATATACCGATATGCTTGCTGCCTGCATCTACACCCAAAGTAATAGGTTGTTTGTATCCTGTACTTCCATACAGAAGCTTGATTGTAAACGGTGTGCGTTTTACAACGCATGCTTTCTTCTGCTTTAACAATAAGCGAGCCTTACGTGGAGAACACGGCATCAAAGGCTCGCCGTGTTTGTTAAGAACATACACATATTGCATGATACCATGCTCCTTTCTATTAGTGTGACAGCTAATGATAAGCTGTCCTCTCCTCCGGAGAGGAGTTGGAATCCTTCCCCAATGTCATAAGCGGTTTGATGCAGCCACACCTGTTGTCTTTACCTCAGATTTTTTTGATGTGTTGCCTTAGAGCGTGCAGTTAGGATTGACGCCACACGGTAACTATCTATTCGCTTATAACGGGGCGCAACTTAATGCGCATAGGGTAGTCAACACACCCTTTCGGGCACATCTGAAATTACAGACTCGTGTTTCCACAAGCCCGCGACTTCAGTCGTGGGTTATTGACTTTCTGACACCTCATTTTGGGTCACTATTCGTAGTTAGAGTTCAATCCGATATACCTTTACAATCTGCTCGAGTTCAGGACACTCCAGTGCCTTCTTAGGAAACGGACATTTCTCAGCCAGATGGGTTTTTGCTGCATCTGCTGCATTGACAATAAAATAAAGCGCTGCATATACGGACTCCTCTTTTAATGCCTCAATCATTGCCATCAGAGCATCATAACCATAGCCCTTTCTGCGGGCATCGGGCCGAATATATAGGATAACACTTGGCGCTGTCCTATCGGTCTGCATCAGTTGGAGGTATCCTACTGTTTCAGAATCGTCGATTGTTTTAATAATGTAGTTGCGTGGCTGATTATCCTCGACCTTAGTTGACTTCTCCCACGATTGAAATCGTGGGATTCTTAGCGAGTGATTAAACTGCGTACATTTCTGTCGCAGAGTTGGCAGTCCTCGCCATAGGGGTGAGTCATCACCCCGTCCCATGGCAGAGCATATAGCTCCATGGGCAAGTATTCTGTTACCAAATACCTCAGGCAGTAAGAATATTTACTGCGCCGAGTCTATCTCTATGGGTGTGATACCCACAAGAACAGACATAATTCCTATCGTTTGCATGATTGCGCTTCCCGCAGCGGGGACACGTCTGACTTGTATAAGCTAGGTTGACATATACAACTTCAATTCCTGCAAGGGCAGCCTTGTACTCGATGAATTTTGCTAAACGATAGAAACTCCAACTATGAAGGCTGTGATTGTTTTTACGGCTTGTTCTTGCCGATTGGCGGATACCGGAAAGCTCCTCCAATTTGATGGTTTTTACACCGCTCGCAACCGCGTCATTCACGATGGCGCGGCTTATCTTATGGTCTTGGTCTGTCATCCAACGCTGTTCTTTATTGCGAGATTTTTTAATGACTTTCAGCTTTTTCGCTTTGCCGAGTTTTTTGCGCTTCGCAGTAAACTTACGGCGTTTCTGTTTGTTTTGACGACCGTTTCCGTAAAATTTTGTTTTGCCATTGCTGGTAACTGCTACAGCAGGACACTTGATGCCAATGTCAATGCCCATAACATTACCATCGGTTTTGACAGCAGACTCCGCTATTTCATAGGCAATTTGCGCAATATATTTATCACCTTTTTTCGTGATACGCAGTGTCCCCAACTTATGAGTAGCAGCAATATCCAATACTCGCTGTGGAACGATAGCTGCTATCTTTGTTTTTGTAATCTTGTTATTCACCAAAAGTGGAAATGCTACATATCCATCGCCAATTGTATAGTTTTGGTTATTCCATATTGCCACTGGTTTTTTGAGGACAGGTAGTCTGCTTTTATGTTTTAGTGTTTTATTGTAGATGCTTTTTGCGTCCACATAGCATTGTGCCTTTAATGCTGATGGCAGCGGCGCAATCATCGTCTTGGATGTCAGTCTTGGCATGATGTCGCTTGCAATGGCGTAGTCAAGAATGTCATTCACAAGTGAAATATACTCCTGCATTGTAAAATCCAGAAGCGCCATTTCTTCTTTTGTTGGTTGTAATTTAATCTGCATTGTGATTTTCAAATTATCACCTTCTTTCGTATTTATTGTATTCACATTGCAGCAAATGTCCACAAAAAAACGGTTTACCTATACGGAAGCCGTTTCTTAAAAACTCATTCACTTCTATCTGTCAAAGATAGAAACGACCTTTCATCCCACGGTTAAAACCGTGGGTTTTCCCGGTCTATCTTTATAAGAGGAAATTCCAGTATACGAGAGCAAAAAACGAATTTCTAAAAACAAATGTGCATGGATATGCTCGTGACACCTTCAATGACGACCTTCGAAGGATATAGATACACTGAATAATGTCAACTTGATAGATTAACAAAAATTTCAGTTATCCCGTAAAAAAATAGTTAAATTTGTAGATTTTAAGAAAACGTCTTGAATCCGTGGGGGGGGGTGCTATAATCCCACTGAAATAATATAGTATAGGTGAATTTGTTGCCTACACATATGCCTACAATTCCGTCCTAGTTTACCGTGACGGCTATTTTTATATGCTTATCAAATGCAGTTAGATAACAAAATTTAAAATCTGAATCGTACAAACAACGAAACGCCTATTTGGCAAGGAGTGCGAAATACTATCTTATGCAACATTACTCTTTTCTGAGATGTGTGTCTGCGGCAATGGCAGCGCTTATGCTGTTCCAGAGTACAGCACCGGTAGCCTATGCTGCAAATGACACCACCCCACTGGGGAGCAGTGTGATGACTTCCGAAAGCGTGGACGAGAGTGTACCTGCAGACAGTGACGCAGGGTACATTCCGGAAACTCCTTCGGATGACACGAATATATCGGACGATGCTGATACGGATGGCGCGGTAGACGCTGCTCCATCCGAGGGCAATTCAGGCAAAGCAGATGAGCCGGACTCCTCTGAATCAACGGACTCTTCATTGGGAGATACACCGGATTCAGGCACGGACATCGACCCAATTACCCCAGATGAGGAACAGCCCCTGCCGGATGACGAGCAACTTCCCTCTGACGAGGAAATCGTCACGCAGGAGGAAAGCAGTGACAAACCACTGTTTCAGGACGGCAAGATTCTCATTTACACTTGCGACCAGCTAAAAGAAATTGGAAGCGGTAATACAGTTACCGGCGAAGACGGTACAGACATCACATACGCTTCGGACGCGCAATACGCCATTGCAGAGGACATTGAGCTGACGGGCGATATGCTGCAATGGCAGCTGCCGGAAGGCTTTACCGGCAGCATCACACCGCTTACCGAAAACAGCGATGACCTTACGCTGTATGATGCGCAAAGCGACACCATCTATCTTTACAACCCGTACCAATTGGCGGTGCTGCACGAGGAAAGCCCAGACGCAGAGCCGGTCATGGATGGGGATGCACAAGCTGAGACATTTGGCTGCGGTCAACTTATCTATCCCGATGGGGAGGATAATGCGTATCTGACATATAGCCTAAATCACCGCTATGTACTTTCTACGCAGTTCAGTTCGGATACCTCTGTACAGCCGTACTCGATTGATGGCAAGGCGGACGGACGCGATTTTCCGGGACAGGTCATTAAGGAACTCGGCGGAAAAACCTATATCCTGATTGGTAATGAGCAGCAGCTGCGAAAAATCGGCGTAAAGGTATCGGACGATAAGTATTATCCGGTGCGTGGTGCTGCTTATCAGGCATACAATTCGGGTGTGATTATCCCATCGTGGCATGTCGATACGGACAATAACGATAACCCCATTATGCTGTACGGCGGCGATGCGGATTTGTCTACCGAACACAACGGAAAAAAAGATTATTCTCTTGGAACCGCAGATAAGGCAAATAAATCCCTAGGGACTCACAATAAAACTGTTGACCTTTGCGGTGTCAACCAGACAACAGGCGAAATTGACCCTAATCTGAATATTGATGATGCTACCGGTCAAACTTACGCCCCAAACGCCAACTACATCATCTTCCGAGATATTGACCTTGGCAGTGCAAACTGGACGCCGCTGACTTTTCAAGGGACTATGATTGGTGCCAAGTCGGCCAACGGCGAAAAAATATGGAATGATGACTCTTCCACCATCAACACATCCACAAAGCCTACAATTTCAAATATCAACGTAATGCAGACCGACAAACTGAATGTCGGCGAACAGATGGGCGTTGGGTTCTTCTCCACAATCTCCAGCGAGGTGAGCGAGAAGGATATTGGTCTTAGCAAGGGACTGGTTCTGGTTTCAAACCTCAAATTCCAGAACATTTCTGTTCAAACAACGACAAGCGAAACTTATTATCCAAGCACACTTGTCAGCACATTGACAAGCACATTGGGTAAGCTGTTGGGCGGTTTGCTGAGTGGCCTAACTTTCATCCTGACTTTTGGACAGGTGAAAATCGACTTAGGTAAAACTCTGGGAGATGTTCTTGACGCCCGAAAGAACGACCTAACGGCGCTTGCTACCGGCGCAATAGCCGGGCGCGTAGAAGGGCAGGTTGAGTTCTCCGGCATCGAAGTGGTTGATGCAGCAATTCAGAATGTCAATAACAATACAGGCGGCTTTGTTGGTTACACCGTTGGTGTGACGCAATACGATGGCCTTTCAAAAGCGCTGGGAAAAATAGTTGAACTGCTGACCAATATCCTGAATGTCATTCCGGGTTTGGGATTGGGCGATTTGATTACCATTTTGCTAGGCAATGCGATTCCCCTAGAAAAATTGATTCCTACCGGGTACATCAATGCCAAATTTGTCAATTGCGGTATAAACAATTTGAGTCTGACAACTGCAAGCGATAAGGAATACGCAGGCGGGTTTGTTGGGCAACAGGTTGGCTCTATCTTTGAAAACTGTTCCATCACAGGTAGTAGCTATACTGTCAATGGCGTGAATTATGTGGGCGGCTTCGCAGGTATTGCCCGCGACGGTGTAATCGAGGGCACTCTTTCCGGCGCTCTGGACATTCAGACGAAGCTGCCGAAAATGAACACAGAAAGCTTGCTCCTTAACTGCACGCTGGAGAATGCGACTATAAGCGTCAATGGTGGAAACTATGTTGGCGGTTTTGCAGGTGCGTTTGCCAATACATCGGCAGTTAACTGCACGCTGACGACTACAGAACCTCTCACAGTTCACGCAACGGGCAGTAATGTTGGCGGTTTTGCAGGCATTGCAACTCTTGGCTGGGCAGCGAATCTAGGTAAATCTGACACCAAAGACAATTTACTTGGCGGTCTTGTAGACCTAGTTGTAAAACTGCTCAGCAGCGATAAGAATTCAGCAACCTCACTACTTTCCCTTGCTGGCGTGAATCCGTCTTACATTTTGGGATGCACCATCAACGCACCACTGACAGTCATTGGCACCAACTACGCAGGCGGCATAACCGGACGGGGCGACGGTGCATACATTGCTCCATCGAGTGCCGATTATCTGAGCAAGGTATCGTACTGGAGAAACGGAGTATATTACCTAGCGACTGTTGAGCAACGAAACACGACAGTGTCCGGTTTGCAAAGCGTTTCGGGTCACGATTATACCGGTGGCATTGCGGGTTCTCTTGGAACGGCCAGCGTTGGCGGCTTACTGAATAATACAGCTGGCATTGCTTCTTATCTTGGCTTTACCGTGGACGGCGTTACGGTGACCGGTAGTGACAACGGTCTTACTGTCGATGGATGGGAGCGTGTCGGCGGCGGACTTGGTGATGCTATTGGAGGCACCATCAACAATGTTTCCGTTAATAATCTAAAATCTGTCGAAGGCAAAAACTATGCTGGCGGCTTTATTGGCTTGTCCGGCCCCGGCGAACTGGTTGGAACTGACGGCGGTTTGACCGTCAACCTGCTGGGCTTGAACTACATCTTAAAGCTTAATAAGCTTCTCGCTATAGGCCAGTATGTACAGGTCAACATCACGAACGCCAGTGTGAACGGAATCAATGACGGATTTACTGTCACCGCAACCGGAGTGCGGGATGAAAACTCTGTGCTCGATTACACCGCAGCAGGCTTTATTGCTCGCAGCAACAGCACAAAGATAGAAAACTCGCATGTCACTAATCTGAAATCCGTAACAGCAGCTAATGATGGCGGCTATGCGGCAGGCTTTGTGGCAATCTCCAAAACGGGTGGTCTGGCAGATGTCGGCGATGAAGCAGAGGTCAAGAAACAGCTGCTACAAATCAACGGACTGGTTACTGCTATTGCCTACCTGATTCCCAGCTACACAAACTGCACGGTTTCTTATGTAGACGGTGGCAGTGTTACCGGTGATATTGCAGGCGGTTTTACAGCCGACTTCCAGAGCGGAACGGTGAATAACCAAGCCCGTGGGGAAAACGATTACTACGCTGTCTATAATCTCGGTTCCGTAAACGGTCAATCTTACGCGGGCGGTTTTGCCGGACGTGCTTACTCAGGTGCCTTGGCAGATGCCTCTAAGGGCATCTCCATACTGGGCGGTTTAACAGGTGTGAATATCAACCTGAGTGACCTTCTCAGCGTGATAAACGCCTATGTGCCGTACATCCAGTATGCAGGCGTGAAATCCAATGGCGGCTTTACCGTTACGGCAAAGAAGCTGACAGAGGACACTACCGTGGGCAGCGCAGGCGGCTTCGTAGGCTATGCCAGCGGCGCACAGATTTCGTATTCCGATGTCACTAAGCTGAAACACACCATCGTCAAGGCTCCGGATAATCTGGAAGATACATCCGCGCCTACCTACTTCAACAATGAAAGCGCCTACGCGGTCACGGGTGGTCGCTATGCAGGCGGCTATGTAGGTGATATGGACATCGGCAGTGCAGCCTCTGTGGGCGGCGGTCTGAAGGTTCTGGGGAACGCAGTTTCCGTTTCCGGTATTCTCAATGCCCTCTCTGTGGTTGTGACGACCATTGAACACTCCGATGTCACTGGCGGACCCGGTGGATATGCCATTCTGGCAACCGGTGATTTGGACAAAGGCAAGGTCGGTATGGCTGGCGGTTACGCTGGCGGAATGTACGGCGGTCACATTCAGGACAGCCAAGCGGTCAACTTCTCGTACATAATCGGGGAGATTGCCGCAGGCGGTTATGTGGGTGAAATGCAGCCCGGCGATGTTGCCAAGCTTTTGGACAACGCCAGTATTCTGAATGGACTGGTCAATGTTGATGAAGTGCTTGCCTCTGTCTTGCAAAGTTTCGTTCCGTCCATCCGCAACAGTTCTACCAACTGTGTGCCCTGCGGCGGCGCAGTACGCGCCAATGCTGAATCGGACGAAACTGTGCAGCGCGGCATGGCTGGCGGCTATGTGGGTCACAATATGGGCGGCACCATCCACGGTTTTGATACATCTCTCTGGTTTGCCGAGGATGGCACCAGCAAAGCCTACAACGGTCCCATGAGCCTTTGCAAGGCCGAGCGCATCCGTTCGGTCTACGGGCATGAGTACGCGGGCGGTTATACAGGTCTTATGGAACCCGCAGACACCGCAAAAGTCGGCGGCTTAAAGGTGCTGGGCGGTCTGATAAAAGTCAATAACATTCTCGGCGCATTGGGTGTCATTTACCCGGTACAGACCAACACAGCCGTGTATGGTCCTTTGGCGGGGCTGGACGTGCAAACATGGAACAGCTGGGTCGAGTATGTCGGCGTACACGGCGGCTACGGATACGAATTGGCGCAAACCGGAAAAGTAGATTCGCAAGCTGAGTTGGATGCAAAACTTGCCGATTACATCTACGGCTACAATGTCGTTGCCGGACGCAGTGAGTTTAACAATATGCTCTACGGCGGTGATGCAGGCGGTTATGTTGGCTGCATGAACAGCGGAACCCTGACCAACTGCATGGCATACGATGCCAAGCTGGTCAGTGCCATGCACAGTGCAGGCGGTTTTGCCGGACAGATGAAAACCGGTGGCGCAGTAGAACTCGGCACAGTCAAAATTCTGGGTTTGGAACTCAATGCAGAACAACTGCTGAGCATTGCAAAGTTGTTTGTCCCTGCCGTTCGCAATTCCTCAGTGCAGGGCTACCAGTCAGGTCTTACGGTACAGGCCACAGGCATGCCGGAAAACCATTGCGGCTATTCGGGCGGCTATGTAGGCAGTGCCTACGGCGCACAGATTCAGCTGAACGGAGCCAATAAACTCCCCACCGCTGACCAATGGAAATCCACTAGCAAGTATGCCGCGCCCGTGGCTTCCTGCAACGCTACCAACCTGCGCCGTGTTACGGGTCGCATTGCGGTTGGCGGCTATGTGGGTCTTGCCTCGGCAGGCAGCGTGGCGGGAGTGAATACCAACGCCTCCAACGGCTTGCTGCAAGGTATCTTGGAACACCTCATCAGCGCCCCCGGCGATTTAGTCAAGGTGCTGCAGGTTACTGCCACCACCATTCACGCGGCAACCGTTTCTGCCGCTGACAATACATGGGGATTTGTGGTAGATGGCGCGTATAAAGACGGTGACGCCGTAAAGTATGCAGCCTATGCGGGCGGCTTTGCGGGTTCACTGGAAGCCAGTGCAGTGGGCGAGAAGGGCTCAACCGCTAAAAAGATACAGGTACAAAATCTGCGCAGTGTAGACGGCGGCCTGTATGCGGGCGGATTCTTCGGCTTGGCTGATGTGGCCGGTGTGGCACAGATATCCGGTAAAGACGCGAACGGCAACGAAACCAAGCTGCTGCAAGGTTTGATTAAGCTGGGGAAAACAAAGGTGTTGGAAGCCTTCCGCACTTATATTTACGATTCCACAGTCACCGGCGTTTCGGATGGTCTGACCGTGCGGGCATATACCGCAAAACAGCAAGGAACCTTGAGTGAAACCCGTTACAGCGGTTGTGCAGGCGGCTTTGGCGGCGGCATGATGGACGGCAGCGTAAAGAACAGTGCTGTTTCCAACCTCGCTACCGTGGAAGGACTCAACTACACAGGCGGCTTTGTCGGGCATCTGGGAAAAAGCGGCGTGGCTGACATTGACAAGGTAAACGTTCTTAAAGAGCTGCTGGACGCCAACGCGGGTGTGCTCGATTTGTTCGGCTCCCATGTGGAAAACTGCACCGTGACCGGCTTTGGGCTTGGCACGGTGGTCGAGGCCAAAGGCGGTGAACAGCCCATTGCGGGTGGCTTTGCCGGGTATGCAGACCTTGCCAAAATCAATGGCTGCAGCACCACGGCACTTAAACAGGTCACCAGCGGCAAAATCGCAGGCGGCTTTATCGGCAAGACCGATATGAACTATGTGGTTTCTGCTGAATTGCAGTCCAAACTGCTGAACGCTGTATTTGAGATTGTGGATAAGCTTCTGTACTACCTATACATCGAAAAATTGCAGGATGTTGGCTTAATCGATGTCAACCTTGGTCCTATCCTGAAACTTCAAGTAATGAGCGAAGGCAAAACCTTATATGTTGAATTGCTCGGTCTAAAAATCGGTGTTGCACTCAGCAAAAAAGCAGGACCGAACCAGAGCGACCTTGCCATTATCACCATCGGTGACTCGGTCATTGAACTGCCCTGTACGGAAAAAGGCGGCATAGATAAAGACAAAATCTCCAATATAAAAATCAACCTCATCAAGGGCAACCGCACCGACATTGACGGCTGCAGCGTTACGGGCATTTCTGCCGGATACGATGTATTTGCGGGCGGTGCCGGAAATGATGTAGATGGCACAAATGAGGATGGTTATTCCGGCGGCTTTATTGGCCTGAACCATGAAGGTCAGGTCAAGAACAGCACCATGACCCTCTGCGATGTGGTGCGCGGGACACCAAACTTGGTCGGACCCTTTACCGGCGTGAATGATTTGAAGTCGGTTTACAGCTTCAATACCATCCAATCGATTGAGGGCAACAACAACCACTATTCCATCTACCGCGCCTTTGATACAGTGCTGAACCGGGTTGTCAAAGCGGATAGAACCACAATATTCAGCACAGCCAAATCGGATACCTCTACCGGCACCAATTATAACCGGTATGATGTAAAGCATCTGGAAATCATCAACGCATACGATGATTTGAAGGATGCAAAGATGGAGGATACCACAGCATCCAAGACCGCAGACCTTGCGGCTTATGAAAGCCCGGCGAAAGCGGTATTGATGCTCGATACCCCCACAAACGCAAACCCCGACAGTACAACTACCGAACCTGCCGATACCGCAGACCCCTGTAAAAAGAAGATTGATTTGACCATCAGCAAAATCTGGAAGGACTTCGCCAACATTGACGGCAAACGCCCGGATAGTATTACGGTCAAAGTATACCGGCAGGAGTTTAAAGCGAACGGCTCGCCCGTTGAAGATAAAGCCTGGTATGCAACCGTTACGATGACGAAGGCTGATGCTCAGAACGGACAATCCTCTGTTTGGCGCACGGTGCTGAAAAACGCACCTGTGCTGGAATATACCATGGGTTCGGACGGGAAACCGACCAATACCATCAAAGCCTACTATGTCTATTCGTTTGAGGAGGACCCGGTCCCCGGTTACACGACGACCGAACCTAAGTATGACGAAAAGACCTACCACGCAACCATTACCAATACCCACCATCCGCGCCTGCCCGATACAGGCAGTACCGGTGACTGGATGTTTGTGATGTTCGGTGTTGGAATTCTGCTGTTTGCGCTTGCTGTACCGCGCAGACGAAAGGATAAGGGGGAGATGGAATAATAGCACACGGTACAGAAAGAAATACTAAGAAACAAGAAAATCAAATTGAAAGGACACTTGTTATGAAACATTTTAAGCGTGCAGCCGCAATGTTGCTGGCTGTTGTACTTTCCCTCTGCTTGGCAGTGACCGCGTTTGCGGCAGACACTGAACAGAAAACTGGCAGCCTGACTGTAACTGGTTCTGGCATGTGGAATCCGTCTGAGAGTAAAGGCAAAGAAGTGACCGCCATCCGTATGTTTACTGCTCGCGTTACTGGTGACGCTACCACTAACCCTGCACAGAAGAACGAGTTCGACAGCTATGTGTTGGAAGAAAAGTGGGAAGCATTCTTCAAGCAGGATGAGGTTTTTACTGCTATGAAGACTGCTGGTGCTACAACAGTGAGCACCGCTAACGATTTGGATTCTGCTGCCCTGAGTGATGCTGCCGTTGCGTATATCAACACCCTCCTGAGCGAGACGACTACCACCAAGGGCACCACTCTAGTTGAATTTGCTCACAAAGCACAGAAGTGGGCACGCAAAAATAGCACTAATCTTTCTGACGCCCCGTCTTTGGTGACTGTTAAGACTGCTAAACAGGATTCTGGTGAAGATGAAACCAAGGGCACTGCCACCTTCGACAACCTGACTGCTGGTTACTATCTGGTGTTCCCTGATGGCGGTTCTACTGGTAACAATAGCCGTGGTACTGATGCTATCCTTGTGAATGTCCCCAGAGACGGCGGAAACACTGCGGTTAAGATTAAGAGCACCTTCCCGACTGTTGATAAAAAGGTACAGACTACTGACGGCGGAGACTTTACTGACAATGGCACCGCACAGGTTGGCAAAAAGGTAGCTTTCCAGCTTACTACCGAAGTCCCCGACATGAGCGACTACACGAAGTATACCTTTAAGTTCGTTGATACTATGACTAAGGGCTTGGATTTTGTTGAGAACTCTGTTAAGGTGACGATTGCAGGCAAAAACATCGATGCTGGCGAAAACACTTATAAGGTAAAATTTGACACAGCACAGAAAGTTCTCACCGTTACCTTTGACAACTTGAAAAAGGTTAATAAAGAACAAAACACTCCTGTCGCCACTGGTGACAAAATCGTTGTGACCTACGAGGCTTACATCAACAAAGATGCTTCTCGTACTGACCCTGCAACCAACAAAGTTTATCTGGAATACAGCAATGACCCCAGTGGCAATGGCACCGGCACCTCCAACCCTGACGAGAGCAAGGTTTACACCTACGACATCAATATCTTCAAGTTCTATACAAACGAGAGCAATACTGAAACCGCACTGGCTAACGCAACCTTTAAGCTGACTGCTTCTGAGGACAGCACCTCCACTGCGATTGAGTTGGTCAAGGAAGAGGGCACAGACCTTGTTTACCATGTAAAGGGCAATAACGAAGCCGATGCAGTAAGTACGGTTACTACTGGTGCTGACGGCAAAATCACCATCAAGGGTCTGAAAGCCGGTACTTACTACCTGCACGAAACCATCGCTCCTACTGGCTACAACAAGCTGAAGAAGCCTATCAAGATTGATATTACTGTCACCAGCGAAGCTTATACCACTCCCTCCTACAAGGTCGATGATAAGGCCAATGCCGATAACACTATCAAGGTCGAAAACGTCAAGGGCGTTATGCTGCCTGAAACTGGTAGCATCGGTACTATTGGCCTGACCGCGCTGGGCGTTGCCGTTGTGCTGCTGGGTGTGTTTGCTCCCCGCAAAAAGAAGAAGGAAAATCAGTAAATGAAAGACAGGCTGCTTGGACTGGCTCGCTTACTGCTGATTCTGGTAGGCGTTGGCATTCTTGTATATCCATCTTTAAGTGAATATCTGTCCGAGGTTCATGGCAGTCGAACGACCGCTTCCTACGATGATTCGGTCAGCAAGCTTCAACAGCAGCAGCTGGATGAATTGCTGGCCGAAGCGCAGGAATACAACCGTCAGCTTGCCGAACAGGGCAATCAAACGGATTCCATCGATAACCGGGAATCTGAGGACAAAAACACCGAATATTGGCAGCTTTTGAACTTAGATAGTACCGGTATGATGGGCTACATCACTATTCCGCGCTTAAATACGACCATTCCGATTTATCACGGCACAGCGGAATCTGTATTGCAGGTGGGTGTAGGTCATGTTATGACTACATCACTGCCTGTCGGCGGCGAAAACACCCATGCGGCGCTTTCCGGGCATCGTGGCCTGCCTACCGCCAGCTTGTTTACCGACCTTGACCAAATGCAAGTCGGAGACATGTTCTACATCAAAGTGTTGGGACAAACGCTGGCGTATCAGGTTGACCAAATCCTGACTGTGCTCCCGGAAGAAACCGAGCATCTGGCTATTGAACCCGGCAGAGACCTTGTTACTCTGATTACCTGCACGCCCTATGGTGTCAACTCGCATCGTTTATTGGTGCGCGGAACAAGGGTAGAATATATCCCTGAGGATATGCAGCAGGTCATGCAGGAGCAAGCCCCTGAGAACTGGTTTGAAAGCCTGCCTATTCAGTTCCGACACGGACTGACGGGTGCTGCAGTCATTCTGGTGGTTGTGCTGCTGCGTTGGCTGATATTGCTGTTCGCTAAGTTTCTGAAAAGGAGAAAACAATCATGAGCCTGCCCGGAATCCGCAAAATTTGCGCCGTTCTGATGGCAGTGCTGTTGGGATTCGCTTTTCAGACGGTGGTGTTTGCTGCACCGCTTGGTGGAACATGCTCTATCACGCTCGATGCGCATTACCATGAGGATGACGGAACGACCCGATACCTTGCGGGCGATACGTACGCTCTGACATTGATTGCCGACAAGACTGTCGATGCCGCTACGCTGGATGTCACCTACACGGTTGTGGACGCTTACCGCGCCTACGACTGTGACTGGGATGCAGCGACAGCCTCTGATAAGCTGGCTCTTGCCAAAAAGCTGGCTAAGGTTGCGGTGCCTGAAAAAACGGGCGTCACCGACCATAATGGCAAACTTACCTTCGGAGGACTGAAACCGGGCTTGTATCTGGTGGTACGCTGTGATGTGGCTGAGGGAAACGAGGCATATATCCTTGACCCTTACCTCGTTACACTGCCGAGCATTGAGGACGGTGCTGTATACAAGGACATCGAAGTGGACGAGAAGTTCGCTAAGGTGGACCCTGAATCTCCGAAACCGAGCCCTGAACCGACAATCGGACCGCCTGCAAAAGAACCTGCGAAACCGTCTGTACAACCATCTACGCCTGACAAGCTGTACCAAACCGGACAGTTGAAATGGCCCATTCCGGTATTGCTGACACTCGGTATGGCACTGATGCTGCTCGGTGCATGGCTGCAAAGGAAGTCTCGCCATGAAAAGTAAGCTTGGGAAAATCTGCACCATTCTGGGCGCGGCTCTGGTATTGGCAGCATTGATGCTTTGGCATTATAATGATGCTGAGGCAAATCGCGCAGAAAAGGCATCTCAGAAACTTCTGATGGAAGTGACCACGATGCGAACGGAAACGCCCGAAACTGCCATGCTATCTGCTACACCGGAAACGGCACAGGAGAGTTTTCTTGGTGTGTTGAGGATTCCGGCATTAGACCTTGAATTGCCTGTATACGCAACCTGCGACGATGAACGGATGAAGGATACTGTCTGCCGATATTCCGGCAGCGTTGCCGAAAACAATCTGGTCATTGCGGGACATAATTACAAGCGTCATTTCGGTGGGCTTACCAATTTGAAGACCGGCGATGAGGTCACGCTGCAAACCATGGACGGAGAAAAGCACTCCTATCAGGTGGCACAGCTGGAAACACTGGCTGAAACCGCAGTGAAAGAGATGACGGCGGGCGATTACCCCCTGACACTCTTTACCTGCGATTACAGCGGTCAGGCGCGTATCGCTGTGCGCTGTCAACTGAACAAATAAAATAAGCAAGCTGCAAGAAAGACGAAAGCGTCTGACTTGCAGCTTGTTTTTGTTTGGAGCCTGATGGAATGCAGACTCCCCTACTGCTGCTCAAGTTTTCTACTTGTGACATCCCACAAAAAGTAGCCGCCATCTTCCATCCCATCGGACAGATAGCGACCGTATCATCTTGTATGGATGAAAAATTCCCGGAAGATATTGCGCCATATATGTATAAACTTGTGCTTACAAAGCCACATGGATTGAGCCAAACATATTATCGCTGCTTTGCGAGTGATACTTTCCCTGATATGTGGCAAATGTTTTGTTTTGTGGAACGTAGCGGTGGAGGTGGATGGCAGTGAATGAAAATATACCTCAATATGGCGATATATTGTATCTTTTGACACCTCCCACGATTGAAATCGTGGGATTCCTGGGCGGCGCGGCAAGGTTCATCACCAAACCGTGTCTGAAACAGCGAGTTATGCGGTTTCCCACCATACGCTACGGGTGTAGCGTATGACGAGCATCCAGCCTAAAAGATTGACCAACATACTTGTCTGCATTCCCAGTTCTTTTAAGTGCATCCTCCAAAGGGAGTTTTACCTCTTGCGAGGCAGCTCTTTAATGAGGGAGTGTCGAGCCCCCAGAAAGTTGTTATTTAGAATCCAATGCTTGCAGGAAGAGAACTTCCAACCGCCTGCAGGCGCTGCTTTGTATTTTCGTGCATTTCTAAAAATGCAGGAAAAGCTGAATTAAGGGTTTCCATATTGTACTGCAAAGATTCGATGTCTATATGTTCAAGCAGGAAGGCAGAATATAAGTCACGTTGAACTATATCGCCGCTGCGGAGGCGAGCCATTCGCTTGGATAGTTTCTTTTTGGTATAACTTTCGTCTGTATGGTCAAATTGTGAGGCTTTTGTTTCAAAGGTACTGACCTTAATAACGCTGCCTCCGTAACGGCTTGCCTTTTTCTCCAAAATGGAAATAAACATTGCAGGCGCGCAACGACTCAATGATTTGCCAAACCGTTTTTTAGTATGTGCTCTACCGGTTTTTGGATTGATTTTTGTTTCTTTACTGCACTTCTGCAAGGCTTTATAGTTCATATCTTCAACAACGAACCCGTTACCGTGGACAAGCAATTCATTTGCAAGAATGTTATGCTCCATTTTGCGGATGTCAGTCAACTTGCGGTACAGGTTACGCAGTTTTGCACGCAGACGATAATACCTTTTGCTGTATTTCCACTTGCGCTTTTGTTTTTGCCCATGCTGCCGCCTCAACCTTTTGATTGTACCATCCGGATTGTAGTATTTCGGATTTGTAGCGCGGCGTGAACGGTCCATTGCGCGGAGTGTAGAAGCGATTTCGTTCACGAGGCTTTTTGCCTGCGCTCTTGCAGACGGGGCAAGCACGCGAAGGTCACAAACATCCTTGCCGCTAAAGGCAATAGTTTGTGTTCCGATATCTATACCGACACGACCCTGCTTGACAGGATGTTTCGCAACACCGTTGTTGTCGCACTTGATAGGAGGATAGCCTTCAAGGACAATTTGGGCATAATACTTCCATTTAGTGCCGACCCATTTGCGAATTATGCGGCAGTATTTAACGCCGCATTTGAGCGCTTCCTGCTGATATCTTCCCGTTTGAGTATTGGGATTTCGCAATGTCACCGGGAATGCATGATTCCCATAAACAATACGTAGTTCACCTTTGCCGATGGAGGTTTTGACTTTTGCTGTAGCGGCAACAATCTCTTTCTCCATTTGCGCTTTTACTTCATCGGGGAGAGCCACTTCTTCGTCTTTTTTGGCATCCGGCTTCCTGTACGCAGCGAAGTATTTTTCCTCAATGGAGTTTTTAATCTTCTTCTTGGCAGAGTTAATGACACTTGTTGTGCAGTTTGCTGGACGAAGTATTATGCCTGTGGCATTATTCTTTCCGGACATCGAGGACACCTGCTCCAATTTCTTATAGTGAACTTCTTTTCCGTTGTCAAAAAAGAAAGATGACCACGCAGTCCAAACCGCAGTGGCAATCGACTGAGCCACATGAGAATTGATAGCATAATACTTTGCATAGGGCGCAACCATCGCGTGAAAGGCATCTTCAGAAAAGCGGTACTCTTTAAGCATCTTCTCTCGCTGCTTAAAGAGTGCCTTCTGTTCATCGCTATCGGGAACAGCCTTTGCAATAGCAGCCATCAGTTCACGATATTTACGTGTCTTACGCAATTGGTGCCACATTTTTGTGGTCACGCTGACAAGTTGATTATATATAATGCCACACTTTTTGAATTCTTTGTACAAGAGGTCCTGTTCATTGAGACCTATATCCATTGACAACGTCAATACAAACGACGGTGTGCTATTTTTACTCCCGATTGCCATGATTACCCTCCTCTCGTTTTCTGTTCCTCAACATAGCGTTGAATTGTAGCATTGGACACATCGCCAGCGGTACTTACAAAGTAGCTGCGAGTCCACATTTGCATAACCGTGTCAGGGAAAAACTCTTGCTTGAGCATCCTGCCGGTGGTTCCTTTAATAATTTTCATGATTTCCGCAGCACTTAATGTAGGCGGAGCATTCACGAAAAAATGGCAATGGTCGATATGACATTCCATTGCCAATATCACGATGCCGTTTTGCTCACAGATTTGGGATACAAGCTCCTTGAATCGAGCCCCAAACCCAGCCAACAGAAACAGTTTTCTCCGATAGCGCGGGCAAAATACAAAGTGATAATTTATCATGGAAACAGTGGTTTTGGTGCGTCTGTAGCTCCTTTTCATGTATCTATTATACCATAATCCAGACAAATTTGTGTTAAAGACATATGAATTTTATGCCGTAGCACCGTTACAATGTGCCTTTATAGAGCAATACAAAGAAAATCGATAACGACGGTCTTTCATCCCACGGTTGAAACCGTGGGCTTTCCCGGCCTTCATCTTGTAATCACTGTACACCGCCAGTGCATTTCGTAGGACATGCAGGTCAAATGTGCTCATCATTCCAACATTTACGGTTCGTTCTTGCATATGGATTCCTCCTTTGCGGCCGTCTCTTCCAACTTCTTATAAATCAGTTTCCGCTGATACTGCCCATTCGGGGGCATGTGGGCATCACAGTATTTTCGGTCATGATTTCCAACAACAAAGTATGTGTCGCAGCAAAGACATTTCTTGTAAGACAATCCATGCTGCAAATCCCACGACAAGTACGCATACATCGCATCTACAATGGAATCAGAAACAAGGTATTGCTGGTCGGTACCGCTGTCTATCTGCAGGCGTACACTGCTTAGGTGCGCGTTTACAATGTCGTCCATGCCGCGTTTTACGCATACATCAGGGCTTGCAAGCACATAATCCAGCATTGCCTCTGCACTCGGCCATTGCGGACCTACACGAATCTGCTCGATTTTGGAAATGGCGTTCAGCCAACTGCCGGGGAATCGCTTTAGAGTCTGAATTTCAGCATCAGGTTCATCATTCACATATTTTCGCCTGTAATAGAACAAGCTTTTTAGAATGTATTGTCGTCGTTCTTCCAATAACTCGCAAATTTCGGTGATGGCTGCCGGGTTGGACCACCATCGCAGAACACCAGCCGTTCCTTTTCCATAGTCCCGGATTTTCAGGCCGTATTTCTTTTGTAGTTCTTCATCATGCTGTTGTTCAATGTCTTTCCACATACAGCAGAGAACCGTAGCAGCGGCGAGGGCATTGGTATATTGCGGCCACTTTCCTAATAATAGGTTGATGGCTTCATCGGTATAACCCATGCGCTCGGCAAGAAAGTCAGGTACACCATCTTCGATATAGTGCCTGGTCTGTTCCTCTCGCGTTTCGGTGGGCAGAAAGCACCCAACAGCTTCATGTAGGGCCTCGTATACCGCACCATCCTTGAGCGCAGCATAGCAGCGCTTTACATTGCGATAGCGGTTGATGTCCTCGAACATAGCGTCTATGAGAGCTTTATCGCGCACACCGTCAAAAGGAACGGTATATCCATCAGGCGGCAGACGCTTACGGCCCAGCCATTTCGCTAGTTCACTAATCGAGCGAATCGTTTCTTGACAATCCGTCAGCTTGTCTTTGTCGAGAATCGTGTATTTAGTGGCCTGCCCATCTGCATCATCTTTGCTTTTTCGATACCACTTGTACACGATTTCGGTCTGGTAGAAGGTCGCCAAAACTTTCACATCCTTTCAATTCGATTATACAATATCCATCGTGTAACCGCAATATTTTTGATGAAAAAGTGTAGATTTATATGGAATGTATAAGTATAATTGAAAATCTGTTTGTGGTATAATAAAAGAAAATGCGAAAATTGACGATACAAGGAATATTCGCAATATGTATTTGCCTGTTATCATTGCCCAGAAGAACGACGAAACAACTGCTTCATGGATTAGACGCTTGACCTTGGCGAACGGATTTGACAACACAGAAGAATTTGCCCAACAATTCATCTGCGATTTTGACATTGCAAATGAGCAGAGATTTAAAGCTATGCTGGGTACCGAAGATTTTATCTCGTTATACAAAGCGCTCAATTTGCAGGGTGTCTCCATGTGGGACTTTTATATGAAAACATCCTGCTATGACGGTATTGCTCCGTTCTTATCCGATGCGCGGCAAACCCATTATCTGAATACCGCATTTCGGCTTGGAGCGTCGAATAATTCCATCGTGAGTGCATCAAACTCGCTCACCTCAGAACTTCGGTTCTGCCCACTATGCAAAAAAGAGGATGAAGTTGCTGGTGGTTGGTACTATCATCGCGCCCACCAGATGCCAAGCATTAAGGTTTGCTATAAACATGGCTCTATTTTACGTCGTTTTACGGGAAAATTTGGTACAGAACTTTCAGCAAGCCCCCAGTCAGTTTCGTGTACTAATACAGAGAATTCGTGGGAACAAGACTTTGCTGTGTTTGCAAAAGAGTTGTTGGATGCAGCACCAGATATTTTGGCCGAGAACACCAAGGCGGCTGTTCTGCGGGAAGTGAAGTGCCAAGGCTTCTATGCACCTGCATCCGAGTATGCGAAATTGAATACGGCGCTGAAAAATGCAGGTGTTTCTATTCCCAACCTGAGTAGGCTTTTTGTGCAGATGTATGACATGAATTATGTTGCGATAGATGACCTTATGAGGCTGTGCTGGTTTCTGTTTGGTACGGCCGACAAATTCATTTCTGCGTGTAAACAAGTGCAAAAGCCGACAGTTCCGTTGCAATTGCCAGAGGGATACACTGCTTGCAGCCCTTATCACCGCAACATTATGGAATTTGAACATTCCTGCGGAACACGTTTCTGCATCAATCCGGTTGGCTTTATGAACGGCTGGCAATGCCCGGTATGTGATGGCGCGATGTCGTTACAACAGCAATATGAAAAGGTGGTTCGCTGGACGGGCCACGGCGATTATACTGTTGAGGGCAAATTCAAGGGAATGGAACAGCCTATCATCCTCCGCCATAAGTGCGGCAGAACGATAAATCGACCCGCCAGAGACTTCGTATACGATGGTGCCCGCTGCATCTGCGAATCTACTCGTACATTTGAAGAAATGCAAGACAAAATCCAATCTTACGGCGATTTTGAACTGCTGAAATACGACCCGAAAACCGAACGGGTCCAAATCCACCACAAAGGCTGCGGACGAAACTTTGAAATTGGTTATGTAAAATTTTTGAAGGTTCCTGTCTGTAAGGTCTGCCAGCCTGCAATCCGGAACAATGAAACCTTTAAGCGTGAAATCAAAGAATTGGTTGGCGATGAATACGAACTTGTCGGAGAGTATTCCGATAAAGACACAAAGGTGGTCCTGCGGCATAACCATTGCGGTACAGAACAGGAATATAAGGTGGCTCACTTCCTGCGGGGCCAGCGATGCTCTAAATGTAGCCGTGACATCCCGATACCACGCTTTGCTGAAATCGTCTCGGAACGGTCTTGCGGGCGATACCAATTTATAAAAATGAAAACTCAAAATCAGGCGCTGCTATTAGACAACGAAACCAAAAAGGAAATCTGCATGGAGCGCTACTATGCTTTACAGGAATTGCTTCGGCCAACACCATCGGAAATTTTGCCTTGTGAACATCCCGTAGCAGCAGAACCTCTCAAATTAAGAAAAAGTGAAGTGTTCTTGTCGTGGTTGAGAGAGAACTATACTGCTGATTCCGAAATGACAATGAAAGATATGACACGGCGCAGCACCTTAGCCTATTCGGAAATCAAACGAATAGTACAGTCTCTAAAGGATGATGGCTCTCTTGTTTGGATTCGTAAGGGAACCTACTGCTTTCCGGAACATGCGGCACACCTAAATGTGGACGGAAAGCCTGTAACCAAGCTGGAAACACTTTGGAACTGGATAAAAGAAAACTATTCTACTAAGGAGGTCATCACAAGTGAGGCTCTGCGCGAGCAGAGTAAGGACTATTTATCACCGGAAACTTTGAAGCAGGTCATTATTCGGATGCGGAAGCAGGGCCTGCTGCTGACGGTAGACCGAGGAAAATACATGCGCGGAGACGTAAAGGAGTGATGCAGCGTGAAACAGATAAGCGACCAACGCAAACGACAAGAAGGCCGTGGAACAGGAACAGAGAAGGACTATAAGCCTTATATTCAGGCGCGAGAAGTAAACTCTTTGGGAACCTGTTCCAATCCGATTGATTGGAAAACAGGAAGAACAGTTGAACTTTTGTCGCAAGGTGAGAGTGCTCTTTGGCATATTCTTCGATGGGACGATGATGTCGTTGATATTCGAGAACAGTATCCACTGGACTTGAAGCAGACCTTTAAAATTTCAGGGAAATTTGGTATTCAGCATCCCGGTAAAAATCCGATGACTACGGATTTGCTTGCAACAATGCGTGATGGAAGGCTAATTGCTTATTCCCTCAAACCCTCTAAGGCGGTTTTAAATAATAAGCGAACAGTGGAAAAGCTTTTTCTTGAAAAAATGTATTGGACAAAGCAGAATGTCGAATTCAGGTTGATTTTTAAGAGTGACATCAATATGACTTTATATCATAATATTCGTCTTGTTGTTGAATTTTATGATGCCAAATTTGTACATGATGATGCCTCAGTTTTAAAACATCTTATAGCAACAAAGCAAGTATCGGTGAATATGGAATCCGCGATACTAAGCATCCGAAAGTTAAAGCCTATATATGAAAAGGAGATTGCAATATGGAGACGAAATTCAATGTCGGTGACATTCTGACAGATAAAAACACGTCTACTCGCTATCGCATAATCTGTATCAAAAGCAATCAAGTTGTATTATGCCAGATGAATTGCGACACGTTGAACTTGTATTCGCATGATATTCGGGTGGTTGCCTCCCTCATAGAAACTTTTTCTGTAGAAGTCACAGAAGAAACCCCGCGTGTTTATGATGTAAGAATGCTTGCGCCACCAGTCAAGAAGAGATTTGACTATTGCGTCGGTATCATCAAAAAAATAGAAGCTGCTTATGGACCAGACTATTTGAAACTAAGCAGCAAGTCACCGAAGCCAGAACTAGAGAAGATTCTTTCTGAATCGGATATGTCAAGGCCGACACTGTGGAGAATTATACGTGTTTATCTACAAAGCGGGTCTGATTTGTACAGCCTTATAGATGGAAGGGCTGACTCGGCTCGAAAAGACTGGAACTATAACAGAAAACCAGGAAGAAAGACATCCGGCGGATTGTCTTTCGGAACCCTTGTTGACGACAATACTAAGGAAAATTTTAATGATGCGTTGGATTACTATAAATCAGGCAGAGCAAAAACTTACGAGGATGCTTATGATTTTCTTTGCATGAAATATTACAGCACACTACAAAAAACCAGTGAAGGTGTCACAAAAGCGCTGCTTCCAGCTTCACTAAGGCCCACACTTCGCCAGTTTACATATTATTGCCAAAAACATATTATGCCGGAAGAAATTGATGCTATAAAAACAAGCCGTCAAGAACAGCGTAATAATAAGCGCCTTCTTCTCAGCGATAACCTCAAAGGAGTTACCGGACCGTGGGATTGCGTTGAGATGGATGAGGTCGAAGTTGACCTTTCATTGGTTTCAGCCGATGACCCGAAGAGAGTTGTCGGACGGCCAATTGTGTATGTCATGCTGGATTTGTATACGCGGTTGATTGTTGCAGTATCTATCGGGTTCGATAATAACAGTGTTCTTGGCTTTACCAACTGTCTTATGAATTTAGCAGATGACAAGGTGGAATATTGCAAAAAATACGGATTGACCATAACGGAGAACATCTGGCCGTCAGGATATTTACCCAAACGCATCCGCTGCGACCGTGGTGCTGAATACCGCAGCAAGCGAGTAAAGGAAATCTGTAATGAGCTTGGAATTATGCGTGAGCTGGTTACAGCCGGAACAGGTTCTTTGAAAGGCAGTGTAGAGCAGCTTTTTCATATGATGCATGCTGCGCAGAATCCTGATATGGAGAATATCGGCCTTATCGAGAAGCGGCACGACTCTATGCATCATCAAGAGGCCACGCTTAATATCAACGATTTCACTAAGATTTTCTTGGATTTTGTCATCACCTACAACCAGCGTTACATGAAGAACTATCCATTGACAAAGGATATGCTTTCCAGAAATGTGCAGCCCATTCCGCTTAAACTGTGGGAGTACGGTATAGAAAATAATGGTATGCCTAAGAAAATCATAAATAAAAATCAGTATTATTATTCGCTGCTTACTCCGGTTAATGCTCGCATTTCTCGTGTTGGTCTTACTTTCAACGGCCTTTATTATATCAACTATAAGGATGATGACTTCCTTCACAAGATGTATGTCAGTGGTACAAAGCGTGTGCCATTTGAATGCCGTATGGATGAGCGCGATATAAGTAATCTCTATTATCTTCGAGATGGTAAGCTTGTTGCAGCATCATTGAATAATGAAAAAACTGGAAATGGAGACTATGCTGGGCTTACTCATGCGGAATATCAAGCTCTGAGGAAAGAAAAACACTTGATGGATGTGGCAGGGAACGAACACAATCGTCAGCTTCGGGTGGCACGTAAAGAATTGAATAAGGCTGTTCTTGATGCTGCTAAAGGGCGTACGAAAGATATCGTGGATAAAACCAATGATACGAAGGAAATCCGTAAGAATCGCCGTATTGAGCAGCAAAGTGTAGCAAATGAAAGCAGCATAGAATCACATACGCCTCTTGCGACCTTTGAAGACACTTCTTGGAGCGGCAAGCCAAGTGATTTCGATGCTGGAATTGACGAGAATGATTGGGAAAGTGCCATGGCACTGTTTAACTAAGGGAGTGTGAATGCTAATGATGGAGAAAATCAGCAAGGCAAAATACGAATATACCGATATTCCCATGGGGGAAAATCAATATGCAAATATTGACTTCGAAAATACACTTTTTGTGGATGCAAAATATACTCATGCAATGATTCCTTCTGATAGAGGAAACCGCTATATTGAAGCACTGCCTCCACCGCGCACAGAGCAGGAAATTCTACAAGCATATAGTAAGCCTATCCTGACATATGACTTCGAACGTGAGTCGAATCTGCCAGACAGTACGCGGCTTTATATGGTGGGCCAGCTTCGGTCGCTGCGATTGCCTCTGCCGTTTCATAAAGAATTGGAGCAGTCTTTCCGTTTGGCGTTGGAAGAGTCCTATCGGAACCGTTACACGATTGCTGATGAGCAGGCAAAGTTGAAAGTGACCGTAGCTGATGTGAAACAAGGGCAGCACAATAAATTGGTCGGTGATAATTTTAGCAGCGCAAATGCGGGCTTTTCATTACTCGGTTGTTCCGGATGCGGTAAGAGCTCGTCATTAAAAATTTTGCTTTCCCAATATCCGCAGGTCATCATGCACCATGATGACAAGTATGGTCGGTATCCCCAGATTGTTTACCTTGTAGTCAACTGCGTTGCCAACAGCAACTTCTCAGCGTTGTATGCCAGCATTGGCAATGCCATAGACCGTGCATTGGGAATTACAACGAGCGTTTATCAAAAGCTCATTGAATCACGCCGTTCTCTCGGCGAAAAAGCGGAGAAGGTTCGTGAATTGGTTGAAATATTTGCTATTGGAATCATCATTCTCGATGAGATTCAGTTGATTGACTTCCAAAGCACAAAAGAAAATTCCTTTGAATCGCTGATGACGCTTACCAATAGAACGAAAGTCGCTATTGCAGTTGTCGGTACAGAGGATGCTTACTCGAAAATGTTCACCCACCTTCGTACTGCCCGAAGACTTGGAAACATCATATCAGGCAACCTCTATTGCGAAAATCGCACCTATTTCAGCATTCTGGCAAAACGCGTTTTCAAGTACCAGTGGTTTGATAGTCCGGTCGAAATGACAAATGATATGCTTGAGGCACTATATAGGAATACACATGGCATTATTGACCAGTTAGTAGGTCTGTGTATGTATCTTAACCTCGACTATATATCGTCAAAAAGCCGTCCAACCATCGATGCGGATTACATAAATAAAGTCGCAAAGCGACATTATCGCGGAATACAGAAACTCATGGATGAACTTGATGACCCTCTTAACGAGAAGAAACGCCAAAAGATTATTGAAGAAGCCGACCGAAAGCTGGATAATCTGCTTCAGGAGCATAAGCAAACAGCTTTTGCAGAAAAAATAATGGAAAGCGCAGAAGCAGACGAGAAGAAAATCCCATTGAAAAGGAATATCATCCACAACATCGAAATGGTTATTGCCGATTACACCTCGGACAGAATTGCGGCAGCAGTGGATAGAGTCTTAATTTCAACCGATGAAACAGACGAAAAAGTGCTGACCCGTGTAGTGATGAAACTGCTAACGGATTCGGAAAAGGAAACTCCAACGAAAAAGCAAAAAAGTAAAAAGAAACCTCTGCAAACATCTGACATGGTAAAGTTCATTATCGAGTAAATGAAAAGGAACCCTTTCTGCTCAACAGAATTGGTTCCTTGTTTTGTAATTGAAAAGAGAAAGCCACTTCCAACCCATTACGGTGGAAGTGGCTTTCGTTGTACTCTTATTAAGGATATAATTGTATTTTTACTGTGTAAGCAAAAATTCCTTATTAAGATTATCGCTACTCATTAAGGATATAATTGTAAGTGGTCTTTTCAGCCAAAACGCCTTATTAAGGTTATAATTGTATTTCTTGTGTGCAAGGTAATACACGCTTATTAAGATTGTTTTGTCTTATTAAGGATATAATTGTAGATTTACAGGGCTAACTTATTCTATTACAGATGCAGCACTCTGTCCTTGATCTCGGCAGTTCGGCCCTGGTTCCAGAACTGGGTGCCGATGTAGCCGCAGGTGCGGCGGGCGACGT
>ERZ773134.413-NODE-413-length-45762-cov-4.725491_pt1 | contig 45762 bp, 42 predicted proteins | sample MGYA00580856_ERZ773134 | MGnify/ENA primary metagenome ERZ773134 (study PRJEB29015, sample SAMEA2737823) | human gut metagenome | biome: human gut; feature: human-associated habitat; material: faeces | place: China | collected 2012 ... | reverse complement strand
GCAAAGGAAGCACTCTCTGCCGAGATTGCATCCATCACCGCAAACATTGACACTTTGAAGGCTGATCTGAAAGCAAAAAAGGCTGCTTTGAGGAAGGCCGAAAAAGAAGTGACATCCCTGGAAGCGAAGAAGGCAAAGGAAGATGCTAAGGCCGCAGAGGAAGCAAAGAAGGCTGAAGCTGAGAGTGTGGTTAAGAGATTATTAGCCAGTGGTATGAGTGCGGATGAAATCCTTGAAAGACTGAAATAAACAAGAATCCAAAAAATAAATGCCGTGTGGACAAACTGAACTTCAGGAGTTCACACGGTATATTTTGAGGGTTGATATATAGTTTATAACGAAAATAAAATAAGAATTAAAGAAATGGAGTGTGAGAAAAATGAACTTATCAAAAATACATCACATTGCGATCATCGTATCTGATTACGAAGCAGCTAAGGATTTCTATGTAAACAGGTTGGGCTTCTCTGTTATCAGGGAAAACTACCGTCCAGAGCGTAAAGATTGGAAGCTGGATCTTCGTGTTAACGAACACACAGAGCTGGAGATTTTCGCTGAGAAAACCCCGCCGATGCGTGTGAACCGTCCGGAAGCATGTGGGCTGCGGCATCTTGCTTTCTGTGTAGAGAGTGTGGAGCAGACGGTGAGAGAACTGGCAGAAGTTGGGATTGAATGTGAGCCAATCCGTGTGGATGATTACACCGGCAAGAAGATGACATTCTTCCACGACCCGGATGGACTGCCGCTGGAACTGCACGAATAATTATGGGAGAGAAAAGAGCATATAAAGCCAGAAAGCCTGGCGGCGGCCGGAAAAAGTTAAAGCCGGAATACGATGCCGGGAAGAATCTGAAAAATCAGATGGATGCGGCTGTGGCGCTCTATGAGGAGGACTGCTCCCTCCAATCCATCGCCGATGTGCTAAACCTAAACCCAATCAAAGTGAGAAAGCTGCTCATCACAGCCGGTGTGTATGAATCAGAAGTGGCGGAGAAGGTACAGGACACGTTTGAGAGGTATCGAAAAACGCAGGACTATAAAACTTCCATTCTCTCAACGGCAACAGTCCTTGGCCTATCCAAAGCCTCCGTCACATCGTATCTGCCTTATGAAAAAGGCGTGTACTTTCCAAACACAGCAGATAAAGAGAAAATCAGCGTAGGAGCAGAGCGGCAGCGGAGATATAGAGCGGTAAGAAAACTGAGAACCGAGCCGACAGAAGAGCATCTGTGGGAGGTGGTTCTTCTTTATGCAGGGGTGTGTTTCAAAACCTACTCCGGCTTACCCTTCACCTATGAAATACGAAAAGGTCGGAATGGACAATACACAAAAGAGCTTTGGATCGACCGCCGGGAGAATAGTAAAAGCCTGGCATGGAGTTCGGTATTGCTGGCACTGAACAATATAAAAGAGGTGGGAGCGGTGGTGGACAGGCCAAAAGCTCTAGGCGACATTCGAGGTGTGACTTATATTTATGGAATATTTTACCGTTTTAGCATGATTGATGTGTCGGACAAGGTTAAGGAGAAGATGATGAAGCGATAAGTGCGTGAGATATCGTTTGCGAAACCACTGCCTTCCGTGGATACCACAGAAGGCAGTCAGTTGGCTTATTCCTACTCCTCATCCCTAGCCCGCAGAAGATCCTGCACCTCTTCTTCGGTTGCCGGGCGGATGGCAGGCCTGTTCTGATAGTCCGTTTTGCCGCAGTCTGGGCAACGGTCAGGCAGCGATTCCGCCTCAAAGCAGTAATGGCAGACATCGCAAAAATAGTAGTTCACGGCGTTTTGCACTTCCTTTGTCATGTAGGAGTTTATATGTCATCAGGATATTTTTCAAGCCCAAGGTAGTCCTCAATACTAGTGATGCCCTCACCGGCAAGATCAGCAATGTCATCGAAGGGAATGATGACCGGCAACTCTTTCTCAATGCCCATGGCTTTTCTATCACTGTCCTGCATGACTTTCAGTTCTCGATAAACTGGGTCGATCATAACAACTGTGCCAGTCAGACTTATGTACTTTCCGGTACTTTCTGCGGTCTTCATAAAGTACCGCACTACGACCTTCATACCTTTTTTGACCTGCAGGAGCTTGTCGGAGAGAGTGTTCTTCTCCTCATCGGAAAGTTCGACTTTCTTCACCAGCAGCTTGCTGGCTCCCTCGCTGGAAATTTCATCATCGAAGCCACGCAGCGCGGCGAAGGGGCTGAATATCTTTGCCCGGTTTGAGAGTGCCATCCGGGGATGCTTTACGGGTGGCTCTGGGCGGCTGAGATGGAGGATGTCCGCATACTTCTGTGCGACGTTTCGCCCTTGTTTGGTATTCTTGAAATCTGCCATAGAATCCTCCTTGTTGCTTTATTTTGCCTTATGACCGCCTATCTGGCCGTTACGCTCTCGCATAGTGGCTCCTTCCAGATAGTTGGTGCCCTTCAGAACAGCGTTTTTTCCGAACTTCTTCTTGATACCGAGCATGGTCGCCTGTAGCGATTTCTCCCGTTCCAGTTTGCTGGTGTCGGTGAAAAGATCCACTTGCAAGATGCCCTGATCCTTGACCACACGGTTTGCTGCGATTGTTATTCTCCGCACAGTCAGATTTCTGTTGGCAATGCGGTCGAACAGTTCTGTGGTAGCGGCCATCAGTTGGCTGCTGAGATTAGTCGGGTTATCCAGCCGTGTACTGCCGTGGGCACCCTTCGGGACAGTGCGACCGTAGTGATCGATGTGGACAGGACCGTGATAGATGCCCTTGTCGCAGTTCTCCCGGTCATAGCCGATGTCCAGTGTCAGGCTGTCCGTGACCAGTCCCTTGTCCGTAAGCTGGAATACCAGACTGTCGGTCATCTCCTGGACGATGATTCGAGCCTTGTCATAAGGATAAGGGCAGGAGAGAACCTGACCTTCGGACAGGCTGTTGGTTTCCGGGCGATAGGCATTGATCTCCTTCATCCCGCAGGGTTCCAGCCCCCAGGCATGGTCGATGAGAATCTCAGCGTCTATGCCGAACTCCTTGTAAAGTATCTCAGGAAAGTGAATGCTGGCTCTTGCCAGTTCACCCATCGTATGGATGCCATGTTTTTCCAGCCTGCGGACGGTGCCGGGCCCAGTCTGCCAGAAATCGGTGAGCGGCTTGTGATCCCAGAGCAGATACCGGAAGGATTCTTCGTCAAGCTCTGCGATGCGGACACCGTCCTTGTCCGGTGCGGCGTGCTTGGCGGTGATGTCCATTGCCAGCTTTGCCAGGTATAGATTGGTGCCGATCCCGGCGGTGGCGGTGATGCCGGTGGTGTACAATACCTCACGGATCATGGTCATGGCGAGGTCGTGGGCAGACATTTTATAATGAGTAAGGTATGCGGTGGCATCGATGAACACCTCATCGATGGAATACACCACGATGTCCTCCGGTGCAATGTACTTGAGATAGATGCCGTAAATCTGCCGTGAGATCTTCTCATAGTACGCCATCCGGGGTGGTGCCACCAGATAGGATACTTCAAGAGAGGGATCGGCGGCGAGGGCAGTTGCATCATAGGACGCAGCCGCAAGAGAGGGAATACCATCATTGTACACAGCGGTCTTGTTACGGATGGCATCCCGCAAACGACCGTTGTTGATCTCTTTGACACGCTGCACGACCTCGAACAGTCGAGCTCGACCGGGAATGCCGTAGGACTTCAGGGATGGGGACACAGCCAAGCAGATGGTTTTCTCCGTGCGGCTGGCATCAGCCACGACCAGATTGGTGGTAAGTGGATCGAGATGCCGTGCGGCGCATTCTGCCGAGGCATAATACGACTTGAGGTCTATTGCCAGATACGTGCGCTGCGCCATGCTGTGTCACTCCCTTTCCGTGGTGGATTTCGCAATGTTATTTGCTTGCTTTTTCAAGTTCCTTGATTTTTCCCTTAAGAGAATCGATTTCCTGCGTTTGCCGATGGAAAATCTCGCGGTTAGATTGCTCGTTCTTGTTATAGGCCAGAGCAAGAACCACCAGAGCCAGACGAAGTTCCTCGTCTGGAATTATCTTGCAGGCTTTAATAATTTCATCTTGGTCGGTAATCTCGGCGAGTGTACTCAGTTTCTCAAAGATGGTCACTTATACCCCTCCTTCGTTGGATGAGCTTATTGTGCCGTCCGCTCCACAAACCAGCGGCCAAGCCGTCCGGTGAAGCGAGGGTCGATGTGTTCAAAGAACAGGTGCTTCTCCTGTCCTTGGATTAGGACAGTGAAACAGTCGCCATTGCAGTCGTTGTCTGCGGTTCCTGCCGGCCGGAAGTCCCGGACGGTTTCGATAGGGAAGGTCCTGCCGTCTGCCCAGGTGATGGATGTTGGCTGCATATAGCCGGTTGAATCAAACTCCGAGGCGACCTTTACATAGACACGCTCAATCTTGTTTCGTTTGGGTATCGCCATGTGGGTCACCTCCGATCCTTAGTGCTTAGCCCGCAGGAAGCGGTTGTCGATATCAACGGGCAGTTGGAGGTGCTCACCGCGGCGAATCAGGCTGTACATCTTAAACGCAAAAAAAGGCGCTGGAATGCAGAGCTCTTTGGCAACGCTGAAAAAGTCGGTGTTGCCGGAGTGAATCAGATCCAGCACTTCCTCATCATCCAGTAACAGATCAGCGGCGAAGAAATTGGCCTCTCTTTCCAGTCTGCCGGTGGCCTGATAAATGTCGAAATCCTGCATGGCTTGGCAGCGCAGATGATTCGAGTGTTCAAAGATATGGCCCAGTTCGTGACCGGCAATGACACGCTGCTCCTCGCAGGGAAGATGAGGATTGACTGCTATGTATCGGACACGATTTACAATCGTAGCGAAGCCACGCAAACCATCCGCATCGAGTGATCTGGCAGGCCAGAGCTTTGTGTTGGGCAGCGCATCGATCAATTCAAAAGGGTCACGGGTACCATATTTCTGAATCAATTTTTGAGTATCGTCAAAGGTTTGAAGTTGTGTCATTCTTTCACCAACTTTCTGGCAGAAGATCAGGTGCCGTCATCTTCGGCATTCTTCCGGTATTTCTTCGGCGTGAACTTTTCACGTGCCACCTTCTTGGAATCCATAAAAATCCGCTGCATTTCAATGGCAAACGCCTTCTGATCTTCCTCCGAAAGAGAACCGCCGGCGAATAGCTCACGAGTCTGGCAGAGAATCTCGCTGGCCTGAGCCTGACCGCGCCGCCCATAGAAGGAGCCCACCTCGGTCATGAACTCCTCATTTTCGGTCATCAGATAATTGACGTCCGTTTCAAGCAGCTCGGCCAGCTTTGCATACATATCGCGAGTGCGGGGATAGGTGGTACCGGCCTCATAACCGCCAATGGTACGGCGGGTTACGCCCATCTGTTTCGCAAGTTCCTCCTGAGACCACCCCTTCTGTGTGCGGAGGTCTTTTAGTTTTTCCCCGAAGTTCATTGCTAGTGCTCCTTTCCCTAGATGATGTTTTCCCTGGACGTTTGCTCTAAATGTGTTATTGACAAGAGCTAAGAGCGTCGTTAGAATTGAAATGGGAAAACAGATTTCGCATTTATTATATCAATGGGAAAATAACCTGTCAAGAGGTTTGCATTGAAATGAGAAGTTTATTTTCTTATAGTGTGCAAAAGATGACACAGCAAAGAGGCTGATAGAAGACGAGGGGGCGAGGAATTGGAGTGCTTTTCGCATGATATCGGACCGGTTGTCCGTATGGCTCGACCGGAAAATTCCAATGAAATAGATGAATATGTGAATCCGTTCTGCACAGAACTGGACGAAATCGGATCTTTTCAGAGCTACTGTATCGGGCACTTTGAGCACGAGTGGTTGGATGCGCTGGGCCAGATGATCGCGGAGAGGCGAGTACCGATTACGGATGCACCGAGGGTGGATGATCCAACAGAGCTGCGCCACATGGATAGCGGGTACATTCATAGGATGGAGTTTTCACGTCTGGATCGGGGCACTTCTATGCGGATGCCATCGTATAATGAAGCCAACGGATTAGAAAAGATGCGTAGTTTTGTTGATGCAGCAACAATCAACAGGAAAGATTGATCTTGAACGCACCTGACCATGATGCCAGCCAAAAGTGTATACATCGTACTCAAGGTGTTGCTGTTTCTCCAATATGGTTTCGCTACTGCTCCGATTTATGCAATTTTTACAGAGTACAGGAATGCTGAGTAAAAGAGGTAACCAGAAATACTAATTATCCACTTCGCAGTCATGTGTAAGCATGGCTACTGTCACAGCCGGAGCATTTTGTCGGCGTTGACAAAATACTCCGGCTATGATACTGATCAATAAGATTAGGTTGACATACAATGAGGCTGTTGTATACTAAACTTTGACGTACACTTAAAGCAAAGTGTCAAAACTTATTTTGCTGTGAGCGCGGACACACTTATGAGCAGGCGATGGACAGATTGACGGTGTCTTTTGCCAGGCCGCGATAAAACCGCCAATTAAAATTATAACGAGGTATCCTCCATTTTTATAATGGAGGATACCTCGCTTTTTGCTTATATATGTATAATCCATTTATAGTATAATAACACATAAGCCGACATTTTTCAACAAATCATGTAATATTAAATTATACCGGATTTGAAATTGTCAATTTCACCAGATATACAAGATTTTTTCGTCAGCAAAGCAACCAATATGTGACAATTGTTATTAAATCATGGCTTAGTATGGGGGAGGTTTCGCATGGCAAGACGAGGAGAGAACATTCGTAAGCGTAAAGATGGTCGTTGGGAGGGTCGATATATCAAGGGCCGCAAGCCTGATCGAACAGCAATTTGGGGATATGTATACGGACACAGTTACACCGAAGTAAAAAAGAAAATGACAATGCGCAAGGCCGAGGTCAGAGCCTGCGCACTGTCGGAACAGAATCCAACATTTCAGGAGCTTTCTCATAATTGGGAAGGCTCCATTTCTTTAGGGGTCAAAGCGTCGACAATTACACACTATCAGTATACTTTGGAACATTACATTCTCCCTGTACTTGGCGACTATCGTGTGCAAGAGTTGGATGAATATACCTTAGAAAGGTCATTGCTTGAGATTATCACGCCAACAGACAACAGCCACAAACCATTAGGGGCTACTATGGCGCGCGAATGTCTTGTGCTTGTACGCCGCATTTGCCGATATGCAGCACACGTGCACCTTATGCGGTCACTTGAAATTGATGTTAAGATGGCAAAACCACCTATGGCTACGCCTGCTACGCTCAGCAAATCTGAACAGCAATGCTTGCAGAGCTATGTTGAATTTGCCCCAACTACTCGGAAGCTTGGTTCGCTGCTCATGATGCAGATGGGACTGCGCATAGGTGAAGTCTGTGGTCTACAGTGGGCTGACTTTGATTTAGATCATGGCATTTTATCCATTGAACGGACAGTAAAACGAATTTATGTGGGCACAGGCCAGACGAGGGTTGTCATTCAATCACCAAAAACGCGAAGCTCTGAGAGAAAAATCCCGATTCCTCACGGCATTTTGGGAATGCTGAAGCAGTTGCAGCAGAAAGGAAGCTGCAAAGCTTGGTTTTTGACGGGCAATGAATCCAAACCTGTTGAGCCGCGCTGCTACCGCAAAAGTGTACACTGCTATCTCAAAGGAGCGGGCGTTACGGTAGTGAATCCTCATGCGTTGAGACATACTTTTGCAACGACATGCCTGCAAGCAGGTTGCAACATAAAAACGTTGAGTGAACTGTTGGGGCATGCCAGCTCTGACATTACATTAAAGCGCTATGTGCATACCTGTTGGGAGTGGAAACAGAATGAGATGAACCGCATTTTCCAGTAATTGATGGTCAGTCAAAGGGGCAGTTGTTGCAATAACCACCTACCTTCGCTGTTTTATGGTGTAAGATTTCCATTATAAAAATGGAGGACACTTTGCGAGGAAGTGAGGTGGGCAATATGGTGCTGGATCTGTATGAGCATAATGCGAATGCTTACGTGGCCGCGTGCGAGATGATGGACAAGTACGGCAAAGCTGCTATTGTTCACCCCACAGGCACGGGTAAGAGCTATATCGCGTTCAAACTCATTGAAGCTCATCCAAATGAAGTGATTATCTGGCTTTCCCCCAGTGAGCACATCTTCAAGACACAGCGGGAGAGCTTACTGCGGCAAGACCAGGACTTTCCGCTTCAAAATGTACGATTTTATACGTATGCCAAGCTGATGTGCAGTACGCCGGAGCAACTTAACCAGATAGCAGAACAGAACCCTACCTACATTATACTGGATGAGTTTCATCGAATTGGTGCGGAATTTTGGGGCGAGAGCACGCAAAAGCTGTTGGCTCTCTGTCCTCATGCAAAACTGCTGGGCCTGACCGCCACCAATGTGCGTTACCTTGATAATAACCGCGATATGGTCGAGGAACTCTTCAATGGCCATGTTGCCTCCGAAATGTCCCTGGGCGAAGCCATCGTCCGGGGTATTTTGCCTGCCCCGAAATATGTGACCACGGTTTTTAAATACCAGCAGAACTTGGCGCGGTATCAGTCGCGCGTTGACAATCTGCGCAGCCCCGGCATCCAGGACGTGAACCAGAAATATCTGGAAGCCCTAAAGCGCGCCTTGGAGCAGGCGGACGGACTGGACAAGGTCTTTGCCCGCCACATCACCAATAAAAACGGCAAGTACATCGTGTTCTGCTCCGGCAAGGAACACATGGACGAGATGATTTCCCATGTGCCGGAGTGGTTTGCGGCTATTGATACAAAACCTACCGTGTACAAAGCCCTGTCTGATGACCCCGCCACAGATAAGGCCTTTGCGGCATTTAAGGCCGATACCAGTAACCACCTAAAACTCTTGTTCTGCATTGATATGCTCAATGAGGGTGTCCATGTCGAGGGCATCTCGGGCGTTGTTTTGTTCCGCCCGACGATTTCGCCCATCATCTATAAGCAGCAGATTGGCCGCGCTCTGACAGCAGGGGATAGCGCGACACCGCTTATTCTGGATGTCGTCAATAACTTTGAGGGCCTGTCCAGCATCAGCAGTCTACAAAACGAGATGGCTGCCGCCGTGCAGCGTCTCTATGCCAACGGCGAGAGCGACAAGATCGTTACGGATCGTTTTGAGGTTGTGGAGCAGGTCCATGACTGCCGCGTGCTGTTTGAACAACTGCAAAGCAGCCTGTCCTCGACGTGGGATCACTACTTCTCCGAGGCAAGCATTTACTACGCCGAACACGGCAACTTGGACATTCCGCGTCGCTACAAGACGCCCATGGGTTTGAGCCTTGGCGCGTGGCTGCAAATTCAGCGGCAGGTTCGCAGTGGCAAGCGTGTCGGGAGCCTGACCCAGCAACAGATCGAACGCTTGGACAGCATCGGTATGCGCTGGGACAACTACAGCGACTTGGCCTGGACAAAAGGCTATGAAGAAGCCACGCAATATTACGCTAGGCACGGCAACCTCATGGTGCCTGTGGAATGGAAAACGAAAGATGAATTCCCATTGGGGAACTGGATTTCCAACAAGCGCACTGAAAAAGCCGCTGGAAGGCTGGACGCGGAGAAGATGAGCCAACTGGAGCGCATTGGCATGGTCTGGGATGCCTTCAGCGAAAGGTGGGAGCAGGGCTTTGCCGCTGCGGCAAAGTATTATGCTGACCACGGCAATTTAGTCGTGCCTGTGTCCTACACCACAGAGGATGGGCTGCGTTTGGGAGTCTGGATCAGAAACCAGAAAAAAACTTATGCCAACGGAACGTTGCGGCCTGAAAAGGCCGAACGGCTGGAAAGCATTGGAATTCTTTGGGAGCAAAGCAACTTCGACTTTAAGTGGAACGAGGCTTACGAAGCAGCGAAATTGTATTTTGAGGAAAACGGCAGCCTGAACGTGCCCATCGGGTATACAACCCCTGATGGCATAGCCTTGGGCAAGTGGGTGGCCCGTCAGCAGTATGCCTACAAAAGCCCGAACAATAGCAATTGCAAACTAACTTCGGCGAGGGTCACTTTGCTGGAAAAGATTGGCATGCAGTGGGAAAAGCCTGACCCGTGGCAGCATAAGTACGATTTGGCGTGGGATTATCTGCAAATGCACGGCAACCTGCAAATCCCGGCTAAGTATAAAACGGCGGACGGTATCTGGCTGGGCCGCTGGTTGTACGACCAAAAGGTTATGCTGCGCAAGCAGTCACCCCGGCTAAGCGCCGAACAGACAAATAAATTGCGGAAGCTGCTGGATGAGGACACAGCAGGAAAAGCATGTTAAGTAAAAAATGATAAGGCGGAGAACATGGCAGTTGCGGTAGAAGAAAAGACAAGCACAGAAGGTGCCTATTCCATTTACGATTCAAATGAATGGGATAACGAAGTGATTCATCAAGCGATTCAGGAACACCAATATCATTTAACAGATCGGCAGAAGCGATATGTTGGCATTAAGCGTGTGATTGATACATGCATTGCGGCTGTTGTGTTGCTGATTTTAGCAATACCGTTTTTGTTGGTTGCAATTTTGCAAAAAATCAACAGTCCTACAGAATCCGTATTCTTCCTGCAAGACCGCGTTGGACTTCACGGAAAGGTATTTAAAATCATCAAGTTTAGAACGATGAAGTCCTCAGCGCCGCACAACACGGCCACTGCTGATTTAGAAAATGCAGAGATGTATCTTTCTAGGTTTGGCAAGGCTCTGCGCCGCTTCAGCATTGATGAACTACCGCAACTCTTTAATGTACTTTGCGGTCAGATGTCACTGATTGGTCCACGTCCACTGATTGTGTCAGAGTATCCGGCGCAGTACTTACGAGAGTTCTACGGTGTATATGAAGTCCGCCCCGGCATTACGGGCCTGGCCCAGGTCAATGGCCGTGACACGTTGAACGATGTGGACAAGGTGAACTATGACCGTGCCTATACCCGCAACATCTGTGCCCGGCTGGACATAATGATTCTGTTAAAATCTGTTGGCTATGTGGCTAAGCAGGAGGGTATCGTAGAGGGTAAGCAGCCTAAGGTGCCCGGGTTTGCATCAGAAGTGAATGCGAACGTTGAGAAAGACATAAAGGATGCACTGATGAACGGATGAAAATTTTAGTTGTATGTCAGCATTACTGGCCGGAGCCGTATCCGCTCCCGGATATCTGCGAGGAACTCGTACGCCGCGGCCACAGTGTGGATTTGATCACAGATGTGCCGAACTACCCCATGGGCATCACCTATCCGAACTATAAAAACGGGCAGCGTCGTAAGGAAAAACATAACGGTGTACATATCACCCGCGTTTTTACAATTGCACGGCGACATAATGCTGTATTTCGTCTGCTGAATTATTACAGCTTCATGCTTTCATCAACGTGGTATGCAAAGCACCTGAAGGAAGAATATGACGTTGTTTTTACCAATCAGACGTCGCCTGTAATGATGAGCAATGCAGCGTTTGCCTATGCCAAAAAGTATCACAAAAAGGTTGTGATGTATTGTATGGATCTGTGGCCAGCGTGTCTGGCGGCAGGGGGCATTGCGGAAGGTTCGCTTATTTATAAATTTTTTGGGTGGGAGTCCAAGCGTCTGTACAATAAGCCGGATAAAATCCTTATTACGTCGCAGATGTTCCGCGACTACCTTGTGCAGCAGCATGATGTAGAAAACAACAAAATTGAATATCTTCCCCAATATGCACCGGCTCAGTTTGACATGATACCGCCCAGCGCAGAACACAAGGAAACCGTAGACTTGATGTTTGCGGGCAATATCGGAGCGGCGCAGAATTTACAGGTTGTGCTGAATGCTGCGGAGATCCTGAGCAATGAGAAAAAGTTGCGATGGCATATTGTGGGCGATGGCTCTGAACTGGAAAATCTAAAGCGTCTGGCAGTCGAGAAAAAGCTGGACAATGTGATTTTCTATGGCCGCAAGCCGCCTGAGAAAATGCCGAAATACTACGCCATGGCAGATGCGATGCTGGTGACGCTGACCGCGGATAAGTTTATTTCGCTAACCCTGCCAGGTAAGATCCAGACCTATATGGCCGCAGGAAAACCAATTATTGCATCTGCAACAGGGGAGATACCCAAAGTGCTTCAAGATGCGCATTGTGGGTACTGTGTTGCTCCGGATGATGCGCGGGCGTTGGCGGATGCAGTAAGAACATTTATGAATACGAATGAAAAAGCTGTGCTGGGCCAAAACGCCCGCATGTATTATGAGACGCATTTTCTGCGAGATAAATTTATGAATCGTCTTGAAAACACATTGATTGATAATGCAAGCAAAAAATGATTCAAATTCCAGAACCACTGCACAGTATACATGATGATGAAACCAATTCGGTAGGGAGGAAATAGTATGAGCAAAAATCTTTTGCGAGCCCCCATTGAGCTCGCACATCGAGTTAATGTTGATAAAGAGACAAAAACAGCTTCCTATCGCAATGATTTTATGCGTGATCGGGATCGCATAATGTACTGCAATGCATTCCGTAGGTTGGATGGGAAAACGCAGATATATTTGATCGGAAGCGACGACCATCGCAGAAACCGTTTGACGCATACGCTGGAAGTTGCGCAAATTGCACGGACTATTTCCCAGGCGTTAGGGCTGGATGAGGATTTGACGGAAGCAATCGCGCTCGGACATGACTTGGGGCATACTCCTTTTGGCCATGCGGGTGAGCGAATGCTGAACCGGATAATGATTCCGGAAAGCACTGTAAAAGTCCCGGAGTCACCGTTGTATGTGGGAAATACTGACTATAAAATATGCGAAAAGAGGCTGGAAAAGCCTTATTACGGGTTTAAGCATAACCTACAAAGTGTTCGCGTTGCTGCGCTTTTGGAAAATGGATACGGTGATAGTGGGTTAAATCTTACAAACTACACCCTTTGGGGAATGATGCATCACTCAAATTTGGCATATCGTGATGACGATGGAGCCCCTAACTACTGGTCGGTATTTACTCCCGCACTTTTGGTGGAAAATGGTCAGCAAGCCTGGTCTTTTGAGGCGTTTGTTGTAGCACAGGCAGACGAAATTGCGCAGTGGCATCATGATTTGGAAGATGCGCTGCGTAGTGGGGCGATGTCAGCCAGCGCGGTATGCGGAAAAATCAGAGAAATTTTAATCGGGATCATGAGCGAAAGTGATAAACGCTGCTTAGAGGAAATGGAGCAAGACGCTGAGCAGGAGCATTATGACCGGAAACACTTTGTGACTCTCGCCTCAAAGGTTGTCGTAAATACATTGGTTACGAGAATTGTAGAGTGCTCAAATCAAAACCTGCAAAAGATTTCTAGCGTTCATACGTTAAATGAAAATACCCGACTGAACTTTTTCCGTGAGCATACGGGAGATGAACCCTATATAAAAAATGCGATTGCATTTGATGCATATAAGGACGCTGACGGGGCCAGAGCAGAAACCATGGAAACCCTGGAAAGATTTGGCGATGCAATTAGAACCGAAATCCATCATTCTCCCGAAGTTGAGCGTATGAATGCAAAAGGCATGTACATTATTCGTAAGCTTTTCCAGGCATATGCAACGCATCCGCAGCAACTGCCGGATATTTCAATTGTGCAATTCATGGTGGAGACCCATGAAAAGAACAGCACGTCCGGGGCAAACTACCCGGATATGGCTTCCGCTTATAAGTTGAGCTCCGGCAGGGTTAGAAGTGACTTTGATGCATTCTGGAATGATAAAAACAAGAATGCTGAAAGCAGGAAATTTTCTGCTAGGGTTTGCATGATGCGAAAAATCTGTGACCACATTGCTTCTATGACCGATCATTACGCGATAGAAGAGTATGAAAAGCTGTACGGGTGAATTATGAAAGTACTTCTCATTAACTCTGTCTGTGGTATTGGCAGTACAGGACGTATTTGTACGGATCTTGCACAGCAGTTTGAGGCCGCAGGCGACGAGGTCAAAATTGCCTATGGCCGCAAGAGGACTGTGCCGGAGCAATTCCAAAAGTATGCTGTGCGCATCGGCACGGATTGGGACTGCCAAATGCACGCAATCCAGACCCGGCTGTTTGATATGCATGGATTCGGCTCCAAGCATGCAACAAAAAAGTTTTTGCAGTGGGCCGAGGAATATAAGCCGGATTTGCTTTGGCTGCACAACATCCACGGCTACTACATAAATGTAGAGATGTTGTTCGACTGGATCAAAAAACACCCCGAGATGCAGGTTAAATGGACACTGCATGACTGCTGGGCCTTTACAGGCCATTGTTCGTACTTTACTGCGGTAAAGTGCGCCCAATGGAAGAGCCATTGTTCGTACTGCTCTCAGCTCCGCCGATACCCTGCGTGCTACGCAATGAGCTCCGTTCGCCGCAACTTTGCGCGCAAGCGCGCCGCGTTTACACGCGTGCCCAACCTGACGCTCATCACCCCCAGTAAGTGGCTGGCCGACCTGGTGAAGCAGAGCTTTTTAAAGGATTATCCTGTAGAGGTTCACTATAACACCATCGACACCACAATTTTTAAGCCAACGCCCAGTGATTTTCGTGAGCGGTACGGCCTACAGTATAAAATTATTGTGCTGGGCGTCGCCAATGTGTGGGAGGACCGCAAGGGCTTATTTGATTTTTACAAACTGGCCAAAATGCTGGATGACCGCTATGCCATTGTGCTGGTTGGCCTGAGTGAAAAGCAAATTGAAGATCTGCCGAAAAGTATCAATGGAATCCAGCGCACGAACAGCCCGCAGGAATTGGCCGCAATTTATACGGCAGCCGATGTATTTGTGAATCCGACCTATGAGGATAATTATCCGACGGTGAACTTGGAAGCGCAGGCCTGTGGGACAAGAGTGATTACGTATGATACGGGGGGTAGCAAGGAGACTCTGTATAGAAGTGATTCTATGTCTGTCGAGGTAGGAAACATTCAGATGATTGTAAAATTATTAGGGGAAAAAAGATGAAAGTACTGTTTATGGCCAATATCCCGTCGCCATATCGTGTGGACTTTTTTAATGAGTTGGGGAAGTATTGTGACCTTACGGTGACATTTGAGGGAGAAACAGCGACGGATCGGGATAAAAAATGGAAGGCGGCAGAATATAAGAATTTTAAGGCTCATTTTATGAAAGGTTTTCGCACGAAAAGCGATCAGTTTCTGTGCGTCGAAATTGTTAAAGTAATAAAAAGCGGCTTTGACAGAATTATTGTGGGGGGATACTCAACTCCAACTGCGATGCTGGGAATTGAATATATGCGGCTTCATAAAATTCCATTTTTGATTGAAGCTGACGGGGGTCTTATTTCGCAAGATAATATATTGAAATACTTCATAAAAAAGCATTTTATCTCATCCGCATCTGGGTGGCTCAGCAGCGGAAAAATGACGACAAAATACCTTGTACATTACGGAGCAGATGAATCAAGAATATATTCATATCCTTTTACTTCACTACGTGAGCAAGATATTTTGAAAAAAGCACCGAGCACAGATGAGAAATTAAGACTACGCCAGAAATTGAAGATATGTATGTGAAGTGTAAGAGAATACCTATATAGATATAGCTAAGGTAAATCAAAATTTATCGGCAAAAATCATCAAAGCAATATGAATGACTAAAGGAAAGTGCGTAATAATGAGAAAAGTGGCAATAACAGTTGGACAGTTTATTTATCGAAAAGGCTTTGATGTATTACTTCGTGCGTGGGCAAAGGTTGATAGCGAGTACGAGCTTTATATTATCGGTGCACAACCAACAGCGGAATATAAAGGAATCCGAGAAAAGTTGCAATTAAGTAATGTCCATTTTGAAGGATTTAAGACGAAAGAAGAACTGAAATGTTATTACCAAGCAGCGGATTTATTTGTTTTTCCGACAAGAGAGGACATTTGGGGGCTTGTTGTAAATGAGGCCATGTCAAATGGGTTGCCGGTTATCACAACGGACAAATGCGTGGCAGGGCTCGAACTAATTGAAAACGGTAAAAATGGGTACATTGTTCCCGCAAATAATGATGAAGAACTAGCAAATAAAATCATAGAAATAATGCAAAATGATGCAGAACGAGAAGAAATGGCACAATATAGTTTGGAGAAAATAAGGAATTATACTATAGAAAGTATGGCGGATGCTCATTTAAAAGCGTTAAAAAGCGAGGAACTAAACTAGTGAAAAAAGTGAATAGAAATATATTGATCGTATTGTCGTTCTTCTTGATTGGAATTGGAGGAATTGTTTGGATTGGACTGATGCCGACTAATCTAAGCGCGCAATTACATAAAAATTACATTTTTCTCGTTGTCGCTTATTTTTTATATACTTATTTTTTATGGATCACCTTTGTGCGGCATAAAATTGACTTATTTGAACCGTTGGTTTTTGTCTCGGCAATGTATTTTGCCTTGCTGATTTTTGCACCAATGGTCTGCATTATAAGAGGAACTACGCTGATTCTAGGTGCAGATACAATGGGGGGATGCATAAGAGGAACAACCATTTTTTTGATTTCGTTTTTCTTCTTTTTTATTGGATACTACAAAAAAGGCTCACGAAAGGAAAAACGTAAAAAAATAGATGGCAATGGAGTATTCGATAAATGTCAATTGATGTTACTATTTTGGGTGGGTTGCCTATTTTTGACGATCATATATGATATGAGCGAAGGCAAGAGTCCTCTTTACATTTTGACGTTTGGACAAGCTGGAGCTGTTGCACAGGAGCAAAGTGATTCGTCGTTACAGATTCTTATTAATTTTTCTTATTCATTACTGGGGGCTTGGCTTTATCTTTGGAAAGAGTGGGAAAGTCATGGCATAGTTAAAATTGCGATGTACTTGATAACCTTGTCGGTTTTTGCAACAAGAGGATTTCGATTTATTTTAGTTATTGCATTGTTTGCACCTGTCGTTTTACATTATCTGATAAACAAAAAAAGACCGAATATTTTTAACGTAATTGTCGTCTGCATTCTAATTCTTTCGTTTATGGGTAGTTTTGAAAGCATACGCAACAATTTGAGAACGGGAACTCAAATAACAGAAGTAACAACTGGAACGGATGCCTTATGGGATGTTTTTGATTCGGATTTTTGTACTTTTAAAGCATACTATGGGGTGGTTGAGGCTTTCCCCAAAAAAATGAATTATACATATGGAAAGCAGATGCTGCTTTATACTGCAGTTATGATGATTCCGAGGGCCCTATGGAAGGAAAAACCGTATCCTCCAACGCATGAAGTTGCCACTGTAGCGATGAATGAAGTGGCAGCGAAATCAGGAATGGCATTTCCAAATATAGGCGAATTTTATTTTGAATTCGGACCGATAGGAGTCGTGGTATGCATGTTCATATTCGGTGTACTATGCTCTAACCTTAAGGTAATATTAAAAAAAGCAGATGATATAGAAGATTTGATTATTTATAGTGTTACTTTTTTAGCGCTAGTACAAATTATTGGTCGTGGATATATTCCATCTAATTTTTACTTACTAATATTTTTGAATTTACCTATGTTTCTACTAGAGCTGAATAGGCGACTTTGCACTAGATAGGTATATTAAGGAATTGGGGAGAGATAATGAAATCAATTGCCGTTGTGCACCCGGGAAAGCAACATTCGTTTCAAACAGCAAAGGCTGTAAAATTGGCTGGTGCTAGCCTAGAATACTTTACAACGGTTTACGATAAACCGGGCTCTCTAACACATGCTGTGAAGCCTTTCTTGGGAAAAACGGATTCGGAAAAGGCTAATACAAGGCGATGCACAGATCTTAATGATGATGAAGTTAAACAGTTTTTTGAGTGGTATGGACTATATCAACTCCTGATGATGCGAATGCACATTACGGGGGAGGAATATGACAGAATTAATGATCGACTTAATGTTTGGTTTGGTCATCGGGTAGCGAGGCACCTGAAAAGAGAAAATGTTGATCTTGTGATTTCTTATGACAATAATTCGGCGACGCTATTTTCAGACCTGAAAGAAAAAGCCCCTAACATTATACGTGTTTTAGATGTGTCAGCAGCAAATCGTGTTTACATGAAAAAAATATATGAAGAAGATTTGCAAGTGAGTCCAGAGTTTGCAGATAAATTAAAGGATGAATGCCCAATTTTGGGTGACCAATCTATTTGCGAGAGAATACAAGAAGAAATAAATTTATCTCAGTATTTTCTTGTTGGAAGTTCTTTTGTGAAAAAGAGTTTGGAATACTCTGGGGTAAAGCCGGAACAAATATATGTCTGTCCGTATGGAGTAGATACAGATAAGTTTTGTCGAGAGAGAATAGAGATTAGGCCAGATGAAGAGCCGATTCGTTTTGTGTTTATTGGAGGAACTAAGCAACTTAAAGGCCTCTCGTATATGCTACAGGCGTTTCAGCAGATTGATAACAAGAAAGCAACGTTTACAATTATTGGCACAGATAACATATGTAGCGATTTAAAGGAGAAATACGCAAAAAATGTAACTTTCTTAGGAATGATCCTTCATGAAAAAATGCCGGAAGTACTTCAAAACTATGATGTTATGTTGTTTCCTTCTTTAGGGGAGGGGTTTGGATTATCAATGGCCGAAGCAATGGCTTGCGGATTACCTGTTATTTCAACAGCTAACACAGGGGCGTACGATATCGTTAGTGATGCACAAAACGGCTTTATTGTTCCTATCCAGGACGCAGATGCAATTGCAAACAAAATGCAATGGTTCATAAATAACCGTGAAGAAATTCCGCGAATGGGACAGAATGCCATGAAAACTGTTTCAGAGTTGACATGGGACAACTATTATAAACAAGTAGCCGCGGCAATTGGGGAGATCACAGAGCGTGAAAAAGGAAATTGTCTTACTGGGCGATAGTATAACGCAAGGACTTGGCAGCAAAAAAGTAAACTTTACAAGTGAATTACAGAAATCTTTAGGTACAGGATATGCTGTCGATAATATGGCTTTTACAGGAACCACTGTACATTATTTGGAGCAGATTTTTGATGAGATTTTGCAAAAAAGGCCTCAATATGCTGTTATCTTGTATGGAAATGTAGATGCACAAATTCGTCCAAGTCGAACGGGCTACATCTATCCTCTTATTCCAAAACGTTTTCAAGGGGGAGGCATGTTAATGCCGCGTCCATTTTATTCCCATACGTGGCATAAGCGCATTGGACAAAGAGCCGAAAATATGATTCGTTATATATTAAGAAAGGTGATTTGTGCTGTAGATGGATATGAACAGTGGGTTACGTTGGATGAATTTCAATGTGTATATCAAAGAACTATAAAAGAATTACAAGTGAATGGAATAAGACCTATTATTTGCTCAACTGTATATATTGACGACAGTATGTTTCCGGGAAGTTTGGAGCAATATAAATTGTTTAGTGCTAAGCTCAAGGAAATTTCTATAGCTGAGAACGTTCCCTATGTCGATTTGATGTCTCCGCTGAAAAAGTCAGTTGAGGATAATGGCTGGCAAAGTATCTATTGCTTTGACCATTTTCATCCAAACGGTAGAGGCTATCAAATCATATCTCAGATCCTTGCAAGCGCAATTTTAAAGGAAGAGACTTTTTGCCATAAGGAGTAGCATTCCATGGGAAAATTAGCTCGAAACTATGTATATAATATTATCTATCAAATACTTGTTTTAGTAGCACCAATTGTAACGGCCCCCTATTTGGCGCGTGTATTAGGTGCGGAACTATTGGGTACGGCAAACTACGTTGTAACAGTTGCAGGAGTCTTCACAACAATCGGATTGTTAGGTATGCAGAACTATGCCATCCGAGAAATTGCATACGTGAAAAAGAGTAAACTCACTCTAGAACGGAGCTTCTATGAACTGTACGCTGCACGACTAATACTCATGGTAGTGACAGTTTTAGTATACTTGGTTTATATTGATGTATCTAAGTATCCGACACTTATGTGGATACAGATTATGTATGTCATTGCAGCATTTATCGATCCATGCTGGTTTTACATAGGCATGGAAGATATGGGAAAGGCGGTGGCTCGTAATTTCTTTGCGAAGGCAGCAAATGTTATTGGGATTTTTATTCTTGTAAAAACACAGACGGATTATGTGAAATATGTCTTTTTGCTTTCGTTTATGACGCTTTTTGCGTCGTTACTCGCAATACCACATTTGTGGAGCTATTTTCAGATAAGACTAACAAAGGTATCCGTTCGAAACATACTGCAGCACTTGAAAGGATCGTTGGAGTTATTCTGGCCGCAGGTAGCCACAATGATTTATTTGTCTATAGATAAAATTATGCTGGAGCATTTTGTATCATCGAGTGCTGTTGCGTTTTATGATCAGGCAGAGAAAATCGTAAAGATTCCGCTTACGTTTATCACGGTATTAAGTACCGTGATGATGCCACGATTGGCAAGTCAGTTTGCGGATAATAATTTGGTTCAGGTGAAGAACTATTTGGCGAAAACAATTACGTTTTCTTCAATGCTGGCATTTCCGATGATGTTTGGTATTGCGGGAATAGCATCTATGTTGATTCCGTGGTATTTAGGAAACGAATTTACCCCTGTAATTCAAGGAATTCGCTTTTTATCACCTATTATAGTTTTATGCTCACTGGTGGGAATATCGGGAGACCAATATTTGGTTGCAACAAAGCAAACAAACATTTTAACAGCTTCATATTTTTGCGCTGCAATAGCCAATGTGATAGTTGACACTCTTTTGATTCCACAATACAGTATTACTGGTGCAGCAATTGGAACAATCATAGCGTATGGCGTTAGTTTGATTATCCAATATAGAGTGTTACTACGCTCTATCGATATAAAGAAAACTTTACTGATGTCTTTGATATATTTAATAAAGTCGCTCCCTATGCTGGTTATTATTATATGGCTGTCAGAAAGGATGCCGCCGAGATGGACGACAACTATAATTCAAATTTTGGCAGGAGGCATTACGTATTTGGTTGTTTTACTTTTATCTAGAGATTCAATGGTAAAGGAATTATGCATTAAAGTACAAAATATGATGAAAAGAGAAAAAAATGGATAACAAGTTATTTCTCAGGGACTATGCGAGATTTACACAAGATTCAAGCACGTCTATCGAAGGTTTGAAATGCAGATTAAGACTTATAAAAAATTATGAGTTAAGAATTCTTTGGGTTCTTAGAAAATATCAAGCGAGCAGTGGCGACATGCAAACCTTTTGGATGGTCGTTTTAAATCACTATAAAAAAGCATATGGGATTGAATTGGCTTGTAAAAATATTGGGGGGGTTACGACTAATTCATCCATACGGAATAACGGTTAATTATAATGCCTCTATTGGCGAAAACGTGACTTTATTTAAAGGGGTAACTATAGGTGAAATAACAAGAGGAAGCAAAAGGGGAAATCCACATATTGGAAATAATGTGGTGATATATGCAAATGCTACAATCTGCGGTAATATTTTAGTTGGAGATAATACGGATATTGCAGCAGGAGCATTTATAAATTTTGATGTTCCCCCGAATTCTATTGTTATAGGAAACCCTGGTAAAATATATTTAAAAAGGTGAAAAAATGTCTACATTCAATAATGCAACGCTTATGATTACTGGTGGCACGGGTTCTTTTGGATCTACTGTGCTGAAGCACTTCCTTGATTCTGATCTGAAGGAAATTCGTATTTTCTCCCGTGATGAGAAGAAGCAGGATGATATGCGCCATGAACTTCAGGCCAAGCATCCGGAAAATGCAAAGAAGGTCAAGTTCTATATAGGTGATGTGCGCAATCCGCAGTCCATTCGTGATGCGATGCCTGGTGTTGACTACATTTTCCATGCAGCTGCACTGAAGCAGGTTCCTTCTTGTGAGTTTTTTCCGATGCAGGCTGTGCAAACGAATATTATCGGCACCGATAATGTGCTTCATGCAGCTATCGACGCAGGTGTGAAGCGCGTGGTTTGCTTGTCCACCGATAAGGCTGCATATCCCATCAATGCAATGGGCATCTCCAAGGCCATGATGGAACATGTCATTTATGCGAATGCTCGTGTGGCCGCTGAGCGTGGGGGTACGACGATCTGCTGCACTCGCTATGGTAATGTTATGTGTAGCCGTGGCAGTGTTATCCCACTGTTCATCGATCAAATCAAGGCTGGCAACCCCATCACCATTACTGATCCTAACATGACTCGTTTTCTGATGAATTTGGATGAGGCCGTGGATCTGGTTATGTTTGCTTTCCAGCATGCCAACCCGGGTGATTTGTTCATTCAAAAGGCCGATGCTTCTACTATTGGTGATTTGGCGAAGGCTGTCCAGCAATTGTTTGGCGACACAGGGACAAATATTATTGGTACTCGCCACGGAGAAAAACTGTTTGAGACTCTGATGACGCGTGAGGAACGCCTGCGCAGTGAGGATATGGGGCATTACTTCCGTGTGGCAGCTGACAACCGTGATTTGAATTACGATAAGTTCGTTGTCAAAGGCGAAGTACATACGATGGCTGATGAGTCCTACACAAGTCATAATACGAATCGCCTTGATGTGGAGGGTACTGTGAAAAAAATCTTAACTACAGAGTATGTTCAGAATGCCTTGGTAAATGACAGGTAAAGGACATAATGATGAACAAGAAGAATTTAATCTGCATTCCTTTTGCTTATAAGGATGGCATGAACTCCGGAGTAAATATTTCGGGGGGGGCAAAAAGCTCGAAATCTACTTGAAAAATGCTAGTGTTGCCCTAGTTTCAGCAAAACAATTCAATTCGGATTGTGATGTGGCCTTTGCAACAAATCTCAAAGAAAAAGAACTCCCTAATGAATTTTTGAAAATACTGCGCGAATGGGACATACAGGTATTAGAAATTCCGTACAATGAATTTGAATTTCCAGGAGATTATACATGGTCTCTTGCGTTTTACAAATTATGTGTATTAAAAAGAATTTCTGAGATGAAGTATATGTCCGTATGCTACCTTGATACTGATGTTTATATACAGGGAAACTTCGAGGCAATTTGGAGGGAATGCGAGCAAAATGTCATGTTGTATGACATTAATCATGGATTAAATACAGATGACTATATATCCTTATGTGATGAAGTTGAAGAGTTCTACGGGAACAGAAAATTGATTACACATTATGGTGGAGAATTTTTTGCCGCATCATCTTCCAATGCAAAAGAATTTGTAAATGTGTGTGAACAAGTTTATTCGAAAATGCTGGAAAAGGATTTTCGAACGACAAAAGGCGATGAGTTCATACTCTCTGTTGCAGCAGAGAATATGAAGGCATCGATAAAAAATGCAGGTGCATACGTTTATCGTTTTTGGACGGGAGCGAGCTTTCGCTTAGTTTCGACGTGCTATGAGTATAATCGAATCATAGTTTTGCATCTTCCAGCAGAAAAAGAGCATGGGATGCTAAAAATGTATGACCATTATATACGAAGAGGCATTGTACCTTCGGATAAAAATGCGTGGAGAATATTTAGATTGAGCAAAATGCCACTAGCAGATCAAGGAAAAAGGGTTTTGCGAAATACAGTACTGAAAAAAGTGTAAGCACTCACTTGGATACTCTTCCATATATGATGAGCGTTTTCCATGCATTAAAAAAACATGGGTTCGAAAAGAAAAACGAAATTCGAGCTAAAACTTATAAGCATAAAAGGAAAGCAGGTTTGAAAATTCCATTTAACTGTCAAGTTTGTATTGATAGCATTATTTTGAACCCTTTCCCATCAGTAGAGCAAAAAGATGCAATTCAAAAAATGGCAAGTAAACATTCTGTTTCAGGACTAATTAGGAATGTGTCTGCTGTTTGAACTTGCATATATCGATATCGACATAAGTATACAAATTACAGAGTACTCGATGAAAAACAGTTATATTTATTTTGAATTTCATCATACTGTATTTGTTTAACCGTCTCTTTATCTTCTTGCACCGCTTTGTAGACTTTCTTGACTTTTTCTGACTCCACATCAAGTTCAGCAATTCGCTTTTCTGTCTCTAAAACCAACCGTTGAAGTTTCTCCGGCTCAACAAGTTGCGAAATACCCATTTTATCAAGTTGTGAAGTTGCTCTGCTGTATGTCTGCAGGGCGGCTTCATTTTGCTTATAGAAGGCACCTTTCTTGGAGAGTGGCTGGGATGCATACTCCAACCAAACAGATTTATAGGTACGGCACACCTGCAGATTATGAGCCGTTGCTGCATACGTTTTGCTTTTGGAACGAAGCTCTGCAATCTCGTTGCGGAGCTTCATTTCTTCGCGTCGATATGCATTTATTTGTTTATCAAAGTCAGCAGCTGAATGTAAACCATTAGCAGCCATGCTGCCCAAGAGTTTTCCAAGCTCTTGGGCGTTTGCAATTCCTGCACGGCGTTCCACATTGGCGACTCGACGGGCCAAACTGCTTTCAAAAGTGTCAACCTGCACCACACATCCTAGTGACTGCGCCAGATCAGCGCCACTGATTGACTTTCGCGTCTTCTCGCTGCCGGTTGGTACATAGCTATACTGCCAACCGGGATATAAACTGATCGTACAGCTTCCTTGCTCGACGTTTCGCTGTACATAGTGTTCCGGAATGAATAGTCGCTCAATGCCATATTGCGGCAAATGCACTGTCACTCCGCGCAGGCTCATGGCGATGATCTGATTGGCAGTCAAGCTTACGGTCAGGGGCTGCGTCAGATTCGCTTCATCAATTTGTCGAATCAAATCTGTGCCACGAATAGTGCCATGTGTGCCGTCATCGTAGGTTATATCATACGAAAAGGCGGCGCCAATATCAGCGGTCACGGCACCGTCTGAGGTGGTATGAATGTGCCGATTGTCCATCATCAGCTTTGCGGGATTACCGTTCGCATCCTGTATTTGCAGCAGGACACCACGCTTTCCGGCAGAACATATCTGCCGTGCCGTAAGTCTTATAGGCGTATCGCAGTTTTGCGGATATTCCGTAGTCAGTTCTCGGTATAAGTCTGCAATCGGTGTTCCGTGGCCTTCATCAAGGCCTTCGAATCCGCTTTTCATTGAAATCTCCAAGCCGCCGAGGGTAAATCCATCTCCTAAAGCATCCGCAGGTATCCATGTGCCATCTAAGTCGACAGCCTTATACAAAAGCTGTCTGGATTGCTTCTTTACCCGTATCTTAACCCCCTCGGATTGCAGCAGTTTTGCAAAGTCAGCAAAGGTTGAGACATTCGGAAGTATCTTAGCTATGCGCTCACGAATAAATAGCTGTTCGGCAGCGTTATCCTCTAAGCACTCCATGAGGCCGGCATATGTAAACTTGTCGGTATCGGCCAGTGATGTATCTCTGATTGCACGCCCCGCGCCTTCAAGCAAGTATGTTATGTGCTTGCCGCGCTGGCAAACAGAAATGCCCAGTTCCTGCGCCATTTGCAGGAACTGGGCATAATTGGTGGCACGCTCCAGGCAGAAGTTAAGCTTTTTGCGGACTTCAGTACGATTGCTGGTTGTGCGTTTTTTCTGTATGTAAGTGGGGTAGAGTTGGCCTAGCTGTTGCGGATCTTTAATGATAGATAACTGTGATTCCATACAGAGCCGATCCGAGATACTACGGATTTGCTGCGCGGTGCGGTAGGGAACAGTGCGCAGCTTTTTGTAATCATAAAAAGAAACGGCATTGATAATGATGTGGTTATGGATTGAGTCCTTATCGATATGGGTGGCAACGACAAACTCGAATTTTCCATCGGTAAATTCCATTGCAAGCTTGCGGCCCAGCTCATGGGCTCGCTCCGGCGTGACAGCATCGTCCGGGGAAAAGGATTGAATCAGGTGGTAGGCAAGATTTCCTTGCTTTTTCGCACTTGTATTTCGTGCTTTGCGCGCCATTGCTGCAGTAACGGAAAAATCAAGCACTGCAGTCTGTGGGGCGGTATTGTAACCTGAAATCAATTCCTGCCCATCGGTTTTGTCCGGATTTTCTATGTAGTTGATTGCATCGCCAAGCCGAACTTTTACCGCATGAATTTTGGTGATAGCCATAGTAGATTCCTTCTATGTAAGAAACAGGTGAAGATTGCTACTCAGGGCTTGGTGAAAATCATCAATAACAGACAAAAACAAATAGCGATTCTCGCACGCCCGCTTACGAAAAACATGATTGGGGTTTGCATAATATTTCGCTGCATACATATTAGACTAGTTTTCGAAGAGCTTTCACCAATCGTTCCTGATAGAGCGATTTCAGCTGTACATATTCACGTCGCAACTGCTCAACATCATTGGTGGTAACAGATTGATTCGTGTTGCAGCGCTTAGCTACTTGGTTAATGTTACCTGAGATATGACTCAAGCTAGATGAGATTTCTTTTATAACAGAAAAATCATAATGCTTGACTTTACCGGTAAGCAGCATTTCCCGACAATAGGCAGAAAAGTTCGACATATCAGATTCCACCATTTTGTTTTGGATTATTTCTAATTCTTGTTCAGTAAAGTATAGTAGTTTTCCGATTGAACGCTCGCGATTCTTTTTCATTGGCACAATTCTCCAAAGGAAGTCTGGCTTCAAATTAAAGAAGCTTACGGGAAAACGGGTTTTAGGGTGTCCCTAAGAGGCATGTGTGTATAAACACATGCAATGCTTGCTAACGTTCGCTTTCGCTCACGTTACCCCTTCGGGCCGCCCCGGCGGTTCTTCTGGCAAAACCAGAACAGCCCGGCTCCGATAAAAACGATGGGCAAAAAGTCCAGCACATTCCAGAACGTATTTGCTGACTTTTTGCTCTTCTGTACAGGTTGAGAAGAGGTTGGCTCCGGTGTCGGCGTTGCAGACGGCACAGCGGTAGCTGGTGCATTATAGGCTGACGCTCGCTGTACAGTGGTGTTCTCGTCACGGCTGGGCGTGCACAGCTCGGTGTCTGGATTTTTTGTATCTGTTACCGTCAGATGAAAGCTTGCGCCGTCATCGGTATTCAGCTCCTTCTGCTCGCACTCGAACTGGTAGCGCTCCGCTGCATCGCCTGCAACGCGGGCAGATAGAAGCGCATACAGTCCGCTGTCAGCTTCCGTACAAACGGCGGCCAGTTGGTTGGATTCGTATACATCCAGCGCGTATACTGTACCGCTGTACAGGTTCTGCAGGTAGACGATACAGTGTTGAGAAAAGCCAGAGGGTGCTGTCAGGTACGCACTGATCTGGGCTGCCTCTGGCAGATAATCAGCAGGCGGTTGGCGCAGCGGCAGCGGCGTGTAATAGCGTGTCTGCCCAGTTACTTCCGTGAACCAGCTCTCACCAGCAAACTCATATTGCAGCTCATACTGACCACCAGACTCGACCTGCAAAAAGGTGATGCCGTCAACTTCTCGCAACGGCCAATCGTTTAGGGCGTCGTATTGAACAGCGGCATTGCAGTAATAGGTACCCTCCGGCAACGTCACAGTCTGGCTATACTGGTTCAAGCCGTTCAGCATTACAAGAACTGCGTTCGTGTCGTTGGGACCATTGCCCAGCGTAATCAGCACGGAACGCTCCTGCAGTTCCGCGGGAACATCTACCAAGGATACCACAACTTCGCCTTTTCCCGCCGCATGGCAGTGCGGTGCCATCGCCATGACAAACGGGACAAATAACAAAATCGCCAGAACTCTTTTCATAAAAGCCTCCTTAAAATCCGGCATAGGTAAAGTAATGGCAGCTGCGGCTCTCCATCCATGCGTTGGACATGTTTACGCAGACGCCGTAGCCATAGCAGCATTCGATCCACGCACCGCCGCCAAGTGCCATCTGCACATGGCCTTGCTCACCGCCAGCGGCATAGACGACCCGCAGGTCGCCCGGCTGGACCTCGGCTGGGGAGATTGCCCGCAAGTCACCGGTGCGGCCATAGGCGGCTGTATTGCCGGCTGAGAACGGCAAGCCTTGCGCCCAATAACAGTACTGCACAAAGCTGGAACAGTCTAAATTCATCCCGACGCTGGCATTGCCGGGGCCGCCGCGCAGCGACGAGGGCTGCCCGTACACAAAATGACCTTGGCAGCTAATGGCAAAGGATACGACCTGCCCACGCGCGGTGTCGGGGTCAATGTTCAGTCCGGCCAGCAATGCCTGCAGCTGGTCAGCAGTCAAAGCGGAGCCTACCGAACGGCACTTGATACCGTCCGCAACGCCGTAAAGCGCCTCCCAGTCCATACGATACAGCAAGGACGCCCATTCCACGTTGCCATAAGTGTCCACGCCGTTCTCGTACCAGCCCTTGAAGCCCGCCGCACCGGGCGGCAGCGTTACAGTTTTCGTAAAGCGGGCAGTGACCGCATTGCCCGCATACGCATTGCCGTACTGGTCCTGCTTGATGACGGTACGTGTCAGCGTGCCGTCGTTGCTGCTTGCGGCCAGTGCTTCCAGGTTGCCCGTGCCGCCGTCCGCACCATTGGGAACTTCGGTTTCCGGGTCAGCATAGCGGTCATAGCCGGTCAGGTAAATTGTGCAGTTCAGATCATAGTGGCCGTACTGGCCGTCGTGCAGCTCTCCGGGACACCATGGGATAGCGGTTGCGTTGGCAAAGGTCACGGTATAGTCCTTCGTCATGACCTCGTCGCCGTCGGTGGTTTCCACTGTAAAGGTGGCGGTGCGCTCATTCGGGGGATAGAACCAATCGTTCGGCTCGCCCTTGTAGAGATTCGCACTTTCATCCAGCACGATGCTGCCGGTGCAATCCTCTGCGGCAATTTTACCGTCGACAACCTGGGCGTAATCGTCCGGCAACGTGCATAGCTCTGATTGTGCAGCCCCATCCGGGAAAATGACAGGAAAAAAGACGGTGACATCGTGTGTACCGTCTTCAATCCATTCGGGGCGACTGCTGCCTTCCGCGTGGTCATCGCTCCATTCCCATATTCCGTTGTGGTAGTGCCCGCATTCTTCGTTGCCTTGGGCACAGGTGTGCGTTTCGCATCGATACTCTGTGATGGTCACGGTCTCGCCCTCGCTGCGGTAGCCATTGACGCAGCCACCATAGCTGATGCAGGAGTAGAGCGCGGACTCCCGCGCGGTAATTTCCATACCGTAAGCTGTCAGGGCACGGCAATATTGGGTAAAAGGTACGTCGTCCGTAAAAGCCGCAAGCTCCTGTGAACTTGGCCAGTCCTGCTGATAATAGACCGCGGCCATCGAGATGATCTCTGCAGTGTCATTGTAGATGCCGTTGGCGTAGCTCCATGTGACGCCATGCTGCATATTGTTGCTGCGCTGGCCTGTCAGCGTGTCGTAGCCGTAGGGGTTGCCGTTGGGGTCAACATCGTTGCGAAAGGCTCTGCGCAACTCATCAGTGGCGGCCTCGTTGCGGTAGGTATTGATGCTTTCGACAAGCTGCTGAATATCCTCCGGCCTGTCGGCACACAGCACACTGGTCGTTGCAGTACCGCCCATCTGGCCTAGCAGCCCAATAACCAGCAACAATAGAACGATTGCGCCACAAATAAGAGCCGTCCTGCCAATAGAAGCAAGCGCTTTGACAGGATGGGCAAAGAACTGTGCAACTTTGATAACGCTATGACCGGCCTGAAAGCCTGTATTACTGATGATACCCGGCGCACGGTCAGCAAAATCATCCGCACTGGTCGAGAAGGTCTCTGCATAGCGCAGAGCGGTACGTGCACCGGCAGAGCCGATTTGTACCGCAGAGCTTCCTAACTCCATCCGCAGCACGTCGCCGCCTGTGTGTAAGACCTCCTCGGCGGTGCGCGTGCCGTCTTGCACATCCTTGATGCCCTTCACAGTATAGCTGCCCAGTATGCCGACGTCTTCCGCAGCAGTCCCTATAAACGTCTCCTGCAAAATCAGCCCAGCCGCCGCGCCGTGCACGCCGGCATCCTGCGCGGCATCGGTGGCAAAGTCCTCCTGATAGCTGACCAGCCCGCTTGCACTCGTGATGCCGTGCGCTGCGGCTGTTGTGCCGCGCATGGCAGGGGAGCGGTAGCCGTTTGTCTGCTGATTGCACAGCAGTTCGTAGTAGGCATTGCTGCGGCTGGCACGGGGCGTGTTGGTACCGGTGATATATTTCCGGTTGCCTTCGGCGGGAGATGATAAGTTTTCTGCTACATCATCTCTATCGTCTAAAATACTATTTTTCGTTTCACTTACATAATCGTCATTTGATAGCAGTGATTCGGCTTGCTTTTCAGTATTATCCAGCAGTTCCTCGCCGTTTGATGCTTCATCTACCTGATTGTGCAGGCTTTCCGATATGTCAGTATCGGTATGGAATAAAGGTTTGTCGCTATAATTTTGCGTGAATAGTTCTGACATGGCAGACTCCGTGAGGTTGTTTTTAGAGATGTGCTGGTGTAAGCATAACGTATTAAGACTTTCGATTAGGAGATGTATCCATCAGCCTGAACAGTTCGGTATCCTTCGGAAAATCGTTGTTGAAGGGCACCACCGTCTTAGACACGATCAGCAGTCCGCTGCCGACCTCTGCATTCTCGATGTACCGCTTTTCCTCGTTGGAAATGTGCAGCAGCCGCGCCAGATCGTTGGCATCATCGGGGGACTGATTCAGCAGCTTGATGTATCCGCAGTCGGACAGCATGCGGCGCGCGTCCTCGTTGTCCAGAACCGAGCGCACATGCTGGGTGATAGAGGTCAGAATCGCGCCCCACTTGCGGGCGCGGCTGGACAGCTGAAAGTAAAAGTCCGTGCAGTCCTTGTTGCCCAGCAGCTGCTGGAACTCGTCGGTAAACACCCATGTGCGGCGGCCCAACACGCGGTTGCGGGTAATGCGGTTCCAGACCTGGTCCAGCACGGTTAGCATACCGATGGACTGCATCGACTTGCCCAGCTTAACCGTATTAAAGCAGATGCAATGATTCTGCACGTTCACATTGGTCTGGTGGGCAAACAGGTCCATGGAGCCACTTACATATAGCTTCAACGCCGTAAGCAGTGGCTTGACTTCCTCTCCCTGCAGCGCAAGATTTCTATAAAAGTCGTGCAGCGTTGGCATTTCCTCGCGCTTGGGGTTCGCCATATAGCGTTGGTAAGTCAGCCCGGCAGCCACATCAATAAAGGTTCGCTCCTGGGGCGACAATTCGGAGCTGTGCAGAATCAGCTGGCAGAAATTCTGCAAAAACTGACTTTTCAGCCGGATGGGGTCCTCATCGTCGCCGTAGTCCTCGGTAATGTCCATGGGATTGATATGGGAGGGGCTGGACGCAGAAATGTCAATCACTACGCCACCCATGGCTGTAACGAGATGCGTGTACTCCTGTTCTGGGTCAATGAGAACAATATCATCATCTGGCCAGCGAAGCATGATATTGGTGACCATCTGCATTACAGAGAAAGACTTGCCGTAGCCCGTCATACCCAGTACCATACCGGCAGGGGCAGGCAGCAGCTTGCGGTTACACAGTATCAGATTCTTACTGCGGGCATTGATGCCCTCGTACAGTCCGCCCGGCTGGAACAGTTCCTGTGTGGTGAACGGCACATAGATGGCCGTACTGACGGTTTCCAGCGTGCGCTCCAACCCGAGCCATTTCTTGCCAAGCGGCAGCATACTGTTCATGGCGTTGCGCTGCTCATACAAAATGCTGTCAAAGCGGCAGGTCTGCTGCTGTACGGTGCTGCAAATGCGCCGCACGCGCTCGTCCAACTGCGCATTGGAATCGCCATAGGTGTGAATGAGGATGCAGACTTTGAAGATTTTTTGGTTTTTGGTTGTAATGTCATCCATCATCTGCTCTGTGTGGTGCATTTTGGATTTCAGATCATAGCTCACAGCTATGCTGGCAGGCATATTTCGCTCGCGTGCTTTGGCAATGGCATCGTATTCTTCCTTGTGCATATAGGCAAGCTTTTTCTCAATTTCCTGGACGGCTTCTGCCTGGTCCATAGCGTCAACATGCATTGTGATGACGTGGTCAAACGGAAGTTCCGATAGCATAGAGAACAAACCATTCTTCATTTCCGGTGCTATGCCCCGCAGATACATTGTCTTGCCGGTTTTATCGCCAAACTGATAGCGGTCACGGTAAACGGCGCGCGAGTCGTCATGCTCCGGGTGCCAGTTGTAAGAGCTGGGTGAAATAAAATCCTTCGTAGTAAGGTCATGCTCGGCCAGCAGCCAGTCATAGGAAAAGCTCATTTCCTCATTGGGCCGCATGATGCCTTGTAACAGGCTCAGACGCTCAATGCCGGACAAGATGCGTGTACTGCTGCCCATACGCTTGAAGTGATCAGCAATATCTGCAGCACGGTTCTCCAGCTGCTCTTTCGCCTGCTGGTAATTTTCGGCGTGCAGGCTGAAGGTGATGTACTTCTCACGAATCAGGCCATTTTGACCGCGCAGTGCTTTTTCCGCCACGACTTGGTTCATCTCCTCGGCATAGCGGTCACGGTCATCCCCACGCAGCGGCAGGAAGGTGTCGCGGCGAAACTGCTCCTCGTCCATGCTGCGGGTGACAAGGTTGATTTCCAGATGCAGCGAAGGGTCGAAGTAGTTCAAAAACTCGCTGTATTTCGTAAAAATGTTCTTTTGCTCTTCCAACATAGCAATCTGGAAGTTCACATCGGTGAACGCCATCGTCATCGAGAAAAGTCCCGGCTCCACCTCGCAGATGCCATCCTGCGACATACTCAGGTATTGCAGGCAGTCACTGGCTTTCTGTGGCACTTTGCGTGCGGTAATGCGCTTTTTTGCATGCTTTTCGGCTTTCTTTAACTGCTTTGCGTGCTGCCGCCGTTCTTTGGCGGCTTTCCTTTTTTCTCGTTTTAACGATTTCTCCTGTGCGCGCAAAGACTCCAACACACTCGGTTCGATGGGCAAGTCTGCGTGCTTTTTTGGTAAAAACATAATTTTTCTCCTTACGGGGGCAGACTGCGACCTCGGCGGGGCCGCAGTACCATGCCCAGTAGATTTTTACAAGCTTTTCAAACGGATACCCGTTATGGCTGATAAAGCCCAACCCGAGAAAGGGGAGGACTTCTACCATTACGATGTAGGAAACCAGCTGAATATCCAGCTGAAGCCATTGCAGGCAAACGAAGCAGCTTGCTATGGCCAGTACGGCAGCGACACCAAAACAGGCCAGCTGACGCAGTGAAAGTCCGAAAAAGAATTTCTCGTGATATTCCGTGATTTCGAGATTGGTTTTTGTTGAGAGCATAGGTGAACTCCTCCATTAAATGGCGCTGGTGATGGCTTTGGTGAATCGTCCGCTCATAAACACGGCCACCAGCAGAATAACGGATTTGCCCAGCATGGCCCAGGCCTGCTCGGTAATGTCACCGCCACTGCCCAATGAAGCTGTCAGGGCAGGGTAGAAGCCAATGACAAGATAGAGAACGGCCCCTTGCAGCGCCACCGCCATGTAGTTTTTCAGAAAGTTTACAGCAATACCATGTAGCTCTCGATAGCAGAGCGTGGCAATCGGCAGGGAAGCCAGGGCATTATAAACGTACAGCTCAATGAAGCGGGCCGCAACGATGGTATTGATCACAATGTTGACAAGACGCAGCATCCAGCTTACGACCATAAGCTCCATGGCCACAGGCATATTACCGATGCCGCCCGGCAGTGCGCTGATTGCGTTTTCGATGTCGACCTCGGTGTTGACCTGTCCGCTGCCTACATAACCGGCTATGCCGTTTGTCACCGTGGCCGCTACCTCAAACATCGCATTTAGAATTTCCGTGGAGTGTAGAACAGCCCAGCGGCAAAGCGTGATTTTCAGCATGACCAGCGCCACCTGCTGAATCGTAAAAGCTGTGCTGCCGCCGTTCATGGCTATGGTCTGGGTGAAATTGTACAGTTCCAAAACCATAAAAAGTGCCAGAACGGTAAGTGCAATCGGCATAACTACGCCGGAGCTGATAGAATCTGCATAGCCGGCCAGTGTGCTGTTCCAATCGGTCAGACTGCTCAGCAGACCGGAGTTCTGCCCCATAGCGTTTATGGTGGCCGAAATGCCCGCCAGTTGGCTTCGTATCGTATCCTCAAAAATAGCGCATACCTCCCATCAGCTGACCGTCAGTGTGCCAAAGTAGGTGGCAACGGCAATGATCAGCACGCCGCCTGCAATCGACCAGGCACCGCTGCTGATGCCGGGACCGTTGTGGTCCTTCAGGTTCGTGCCCAGAGTCACCGCGCCAAACAGCAGCAACAGGCCACCGGCAAAATTGACAACATTCGTGATAAGAGAAGTGATTGTAGATACCATTTCCATATGAGTTTCCTTCTTTCTGTTTATGTGTCTGACTCGTCATCGTCGAGTTCGATGTTGTTGATTTCCTGCACATTTTTCATAAAGGCTGTAAAGTTGTTTTCTGCGCGCCTCTCGTAGTCGAAGGGACGACGCCCCTCTTTTTCTACCAATGCGTAATTAGGGTGCTTTTTAAGATCAAACTTGTAAGAGTAAAATGGCACAACACCGGAAATCATCAATAAACAGCGATTTCGCGGCATGGTGCGTATTTCTTCCGGTGTCATCAGATCACGGCTGGCTACCTGATAGTTCTTGGAGAAGGAGCCCTGTGCGCCGAGATTCTCTGTGGTGTTCAGCACCTCGATCGTCCGCTTGCCCAGCTGTTTACCGAAGAACTCCAGAGACTCCGGGTTATTGCCGCCGCCCAGCACAAGCTCAGAATCACAGTTTTCCAGAATCGTGCCCCAGTCATCACCGTACTGAGATTTCAGCTGCGCGATTGACTGGTAAATCAGAGTGCATCCGATATTTCGGCTGCGGATGGTGCTGATCAGAATCTGAAAGTCCGGAATCATGCCAATGTTTGGAAACTCGTCTAAAAGAAACCGCACATGGCGAGGCAGGCAATGATCTTCACGATTGTCTGCGGTATGCACAAGAATCTGAAAGCACTGCTGAAACATGACCGCTGCCAAAAAGTTATAGGCTGTGGTGGTGTCTGGTGTAACAACGAACAGCGCCACCTTTTTGTCGCTGGCCAGCTCTTCCAGGTGAATGGTGTCATCCTCGCAGATCTTCATGATGGAAGGAATATTGAACGCACTCATACGCATACCGAGAGATACATCAATACTCTGTGCGGTTTTGTCCGGTGCCATATGGTACAGTCCATATTGGCGCGCTGCGAATGACGCAGGCTTTTCCATAGCCAGGTCTTCGAATATATCGTCCAACTGGCTGCGTCCCTGTGGTCCGTAACGATGCTGCATCAGCACAAAAAGCTCCATTACACTGTTCATATTGTGCATCTCAGGTGGCTGCTCAAAATACACATAGGCAAGCAGCGCTTCCAGCAGTGAAGTAGAGCCTTCTTCCCATATCGGGTCGGCTGTGTTTTTTTGTCTCGGGTCCTCTTTCATATTTTTGATAAGATTCTTGGCAACAACCACAATGTCATCTGTGTCATGGATATACGCAAACGGATTGTAGTGGTCGGACTTGTCACGGTCCTTCAGGTTGAACACTTTCACATCATACCCTTGCGATACCAGAACATTTCCGTAGGTGTCAAGCAGTTCGCCCTTCGGATCACTGAGTACATAATTGCTGTTAAACTGGAGCAGCTGCGGGCCGGCTACGCTGTAGCTCTTGCCGGAGCCGGACGGACCGAACACAATGACGTTCTTGTTGCGGTTGTAGTTGTTCTCCGCTGTTACCGGCATCTTCATGGCAAGGCTCAGGGACTCTGTGGCCGTCAGGGGGATATTCTCGCTTGGCTTTTCATGGAGAAACGGCGCTATATCTGCCGCGGTGCCCCAGCGGGCGCTGCCGTACTCCTTCAGCGGCACCAGTCGATGGCCGCTGTACTTTATGCAGAGGTAAACAAGACCCGCCAGCAGAATAGCCCCAACACCACAGCCCACAGGAATCGGCGCAGGGGATAGCTGCAAGGGATGCAGTACAATTTTGCTAAGATTTACCGCGGCGGCAAGTCTTTGCGTAACTGTTCCGGCAGCCGATACATAGAGAAGTCCTGCTCGGTTACCCAGCCAAAAGCAGCCCAGACTTGCAGCAAGACAGATCAAAATTTGCTTTGTGCGCTGTTCCTTCATAGCCGCTCACCTCGCTCCTGCTCCGGCGGCGGACGGTGCTGGTTCAGCTCCTTCGTGCGCTGCATAGCCCGTTCGGACAACTCCTGCAGCAGGCTGGTGGGACGTTCCTTGCCGCGCGCTGCAATGCAGTTTTCAATGGCAGTCTGGATGCGGTCCACGTCCTGTCCCTTGAACCACAGGTTCAGCTGTCCGGTGTCCTTGTCCTTGGTAATGGCAAAGTCCACCGAGTATTCCTTGAGCTGCCGCCTGACATAGGGCAGTGTCTTGTCGTTCAGCTCCACCGAAGCGAGAGCCTGCGACTGCCGGTTCAGTGATTGAATTGATTGCTGCCCGTACTGCCGCGCTTGCAGCATATTGGCAACCGCCTGCAATATTCCAAAGATGCCCTGCCCGGCAAGCTTGGCTGCGTTGATTTGCACCCGGATGGCCGTTTCTTCTACCATACGGTATCACCTTCGCTTTCTCCTTAATAAAATTTCAGCCTCACCACGGCAGCGGAGCGCCGGTGCGTCGGGCGTATACTTCAATTCTTTTTCCCAACCTGTATTGCTGCAAGCGGTCCGGCAGACTGTATTCCAGTGTGCGGACTTTTACATGGTGCTTCATTACGCACTTGAAAAAGGCGTACAGGTACCGCTCCTTGCCGCTGATCTGGCGCATACAGCTGACATACACGCAGTTGACCTTGCTGTCTCTAATACTGCGCAGCATACTCTGATACCCATCGCGCAGCGGGCCGTGCCCTTTATAATCGATGCTGCCGCCGACTACCGTGCAGCCGTCGTCACCGGCCTGCCTGCAGCAGGCATCGTAGCTCGCGCGGGTCGCTGCGCAGTCACCGGGAATGCGCGCATACACCCATGCACGGGGCAACTTTTCTTGATTTGGCATTATCGCTCTACCTCCAGCTCTTGGTCATAAAAGCTCAATTGCTCGCCTTCTAAGCGGAACCGCAGGTCCAGCTCGGCAAATGTGAAATTCCGATTGAAGTGTTCCGTCGCCTTATTGGGTGCAGCCTGCAATTCCAGCATCAGCTGCCACAAGTCAGGATGCGCCCGGTACAGATGGCGCAGCTCGGTCATGGACGCATTGGGGCAGAACCAGCACTCGCCGCGGTGGCTGTACTCATACAGCGGCGACAGCAGCCCCTCCTGCCTGCACATGGCAAACGCATCCTGCTCTGTCACGCCGTACTTTGCCATAAGAGATACCTGGTCAGGCTTCAGCCGTTCCAGTCTGATCGGCTCATCCGCTGCAAGACCCAAATAGGAAACCGTACCCGGTGGCAAGCTCCTCTTATAGGCTTCCAGTGGCGGTACTTTGCAATCTCGTTGAATTGCACAGCGCCCAGCCAGCGGAAAAGCCGCAATCTTTCCCTGTGCGTTGCCGCGGCTCACCACATGGTAAAAGCAATCCAGATACGTCTTTTCGGCGCGCAAAACCCTTGTGGGGATACCGCGCTTTTCAAAGTACGGAATTGCTGTCTCATAGATAAACCGCGTATGCTCGGGCAGCTCGCCGGAAATCTCCTTGCTGAACATGACCTCTGTGTATATGATTTCGTCCAGCGGTTCGCCATGCTGTAGGGCCAGCAGCGCTGTGGCATTGCTGTCTTTGCCGAAGCTCGAACAGATGATATGTTTCATGTCATTCACCAATAAAAATAGGGCGGCCCGCGAGAGTCGCCCATACAATGTACGTGTTTCATATGCCTTTATTGCTCGCTCTCATCCATTTTGGATTTGCGGCGCTTGTATGCAAGAATTCCGAAACCGACGATAGACCCAAATACCGCCGCCGAAAGCAGTGCAAAGGGGAACACATCGCCCGTTTGGGGAATAACCGGCATCGGCGCAGGCGTTGTCGTGGGCGTGCTTGCCGGTGCAGGGGTAGGCGCGGGCGTGCTTCCCGGCGTCGGCTGCGGTGTATTGCTCGGCGTGTCCTTGTGCGGTGTTTCCTCGGGGATGCGTGCATCCTTCATAACGACAGTCTGAAGCTCACCGGTGGGCTGTACAGTAAAGGTAATGCTTTCTGCAATCTGATAGCCGTTGGGTGCGGTGATCTCGGTCAGCGTGTACTCTCCGGCAGGCAGCTTCTCGATATAGTGGGGCTTGTCCTCGGAAACCCACTGCGCAACAGTGTTGCCGTCCTTATCCTTGATGACCAGCTCAGCGCCGGGCAGCTCTTTACCTGTGGCAATGTCAACCTTGGAGATTTGTACCCTCGTAATGTCATCTTTCATGATTACCGTGGCATCGTCCAGCAGCTCCCATTCCTCCCAGGGAATGATCCAGAGCTTCTTTTTATCCTTCAGATAGTAGACGTCTGCCTCGTCCAGCTCATGGCCGTCGGCATCTGCTTTGCGCTCCAGTCGGAAAACAATGTCATCCGCAACGGCATAACCATCAGCAGGTCGCTTTTCTGTCAACGTGTATTCTTCGTCAAAATGCAGACCCGTCACACGGTGCGGCGTATCGGTGGAAACCCAGGTGTCAACGATGTTCTCCTTCGCATCCTTGATAATCAGCGTCGCACCGGGCAGCTCCTTGTCGTTTGTCAAATCTCGCTTGCTTACCCACATTTCAGTAGGCTTGTTGGCGCAGGTATTGTCCAGTACCTGCAGAACCTCGCCGTCATAGGTGAAGGTGACATCCATCTCTGCATCATTGAGATAGTATCCCAGCGGGGCGCGCAGCTCGCGGATAAAGTAATTGCCGCTGTTGGTCGTGGCATCCAGCCGGTCACTCTGGCCGTACCACTCGCCACGGGTGGGAACATCGCAATTGAAATAGATGTAGCCGTCCGCAACAGTCTCGGGACTGGTGGAAATCAAATCACCGGCAGCGAACAGCTTATTACCGTCCACGTCGTAGATGTCATCACGGGTGTACAGGTTGAACACGGCACCGGCCAGATATTTGCCGGTTTCCTGATTGATTTTGTACACACCCACGCGGGCATGCTCACGGTCATTGTAGAAACCAAGGGCCTGCTGTTCAGCCAGTTCCGCAGAGGCTTCCGATGCGCGTACAACATCAAAATGCTGCTCATCATCTCCATTTTTGACGATGCTCTTTGCCATGACCACATCATTCAGTTGACTATCCCAGACAAATGTCACATCGTAACTGTCTGTAGTGCCGACATATCCATAGGGCGGCTTGGTTTCCTCCACATGGTAGCTGCCCAGCGGCAGGATAATACTGACCTCGCCAATCGTGCCGTCGTGGATGACCGACAGAAAATCATAGGTTGCCTTGGTGCGGGACGGCGCAAACACAGCAGTGTCTGCACTGCCGTCACCGGTGGCAACAACCGCTACCACGTCGCCCTTGGCATACCAGAGCGTGCGGCTGCCGTTGGCATCCAGCTGGCGGTCCTGCGTGTAAATGTCCTCGGCAGCCGTAATGGTGTATTCCGCACCGGCCAGCGGGCGCAGCGTATAGGCAAAGTCGGAGTCGGCCTCGCCGGTCATCCAGGGGTCAATCAAATCGTAGGTTTCGATCTTTCCTGTCAAGGCATTGCCTGTCTTACGGATGGTCAGCTTGCCCAGCGTTTCCTCATTCCAGTAGTCCTCGCCGATGACCAGCGTGTCCATGCCGTTTTCATTGTCGTCGCCGGTGGCCTTGTAGATGCGGTCCGTGGAAATATCAAAATCCACAAAGTAGTTGCCGCTGTCGGCCCACTCGTTGTAGAAGCCGTCCGGGCCGGCAGTCTCCACAATGCGGTATTTGCCCAGCGGCAGCTTTTCAGGCAGGGTCAGAATACCTTCCCCGTTGGTGTAGAAGGTATCCACGTTCTTGGTCAGATGCCCGTTTACCGTGTCCGTCATCGTGACAAGCTTAGGCTTCCCGTTTTCCAGCCGATAGTTGCCGCTGTCATCCAGCCAGTAGATCTGGAAGGCTGTGTTCGGCAGCAGGACCGGTTTGCCGGTTTCCGTATCGAGTTTCGTGATTTTTAAATACACTTCAATCTCCTCATCCAGTACCGTAAATTTCTGATAGGAATCCGATGCTTTCATCACACTGTCCTTCGGCGTGGCCATCGCGCCCCAGGGGTTGTTGTCCTGCTCGGGGTCGATGCTGACCAGGAACGGCTCCGCCTGGAACAAATCATGCGGCGTCGTGGTCTCCACGACCAGATAGGTGCCGTAGGCCAGCCCTTGCACACGGATACAGCCGGAGTCATTGCTGAAGATTTCGGCCAACTGATATTCATTGGCACGCCCCGTAGGCTGCCAGCCATCGCCCTTGCCGTTCTTGTTGTCGCCCGCCGCGGTCAGCGTTTTGTTGTAGGCGGCCATTTCGTCGGCGTTGACCTCGTAGGTCTTGGCAATGGCCTGCGTCTCACCGGAGAAATCCCACTTGGGGTGCTCGTTGTCGTATTCCTTGTTGATGTAGGCATCCAGAATGCTTTGCAGTGTGTAGCTTTCGGTGCGGGTCTGGTCAAACTGCTCGACCTTGGACAAGTCGGACACAAGATAGAAGGTGAACCCAGCGCCCTCCAGCTCCAGCCCATTGGACTGCCCACTGGAGGAGACGACCTTGCTGATTTCCACGTTGCCCTTGGCGACCTGATCATGACTTTCGGTCAGGTCGCTGTCCTTATGGATGTGGTAGTTGCCGTTGTAGGCCGCGGTATCACCGGCAAAGGTGGTTTTCTCCACATACCAGCCCTCGTCTGCATAGCTGGGCGTGATGTAGTAGTTGTGCTCGTCGCAGAGATACCCGGGCGCATAGGACAGGTAATAGGCATCGTAGGTCCAGGTGCCGTCCAGAGCCTTGCTCTTGGAGATGGTGCTGAACTGGTTCTTGTATACCCAATCTGTATACTGCCCGTTGCTGGCTGCCAGCGCGGCAACCTGCCCGGTAGCTGCCTTGGTGCGGCTGTCCACCGTAGGATAGGTGCCGTAAACAGCAAGAGCGCCCTCACGCAGCGGAATGACCGTGCCGGTGGAGCGCTCTACTACATAATATTTACCGAGGTACAGGTTGGAGAAGGTCAGCCAGCCGTCCTCGATTTTTGCACTGGCTACGAGATTGTCCTTTTTCAGCACGGGCAGGTAATCGCTGATCCACTGTCCGCTGTTGTCGCGGATCGTGGTATGCCAGATGGGATTGCCATTGGCATCTACGATTTTGGAATAATCCACAACGCCGGTCACACCATCAGGGTGGGTAATATCCTCGGCGGCGTACAGGTCGTACACTGCGCCGTCCAGCACGGCATTGCCATGAGCAGCGTCGCCTGTCACATACCGCTGCGCATCCAAATCAACCTTAGAGATACTGATTTCGCCCAGTGTGCGGTCATTCTTCATGATGCTGTCCGCAGCCGTGGTGGTGTAGCCGTCCTCATTGGCAGCCTTGCCGCTGGCATCGGTGGTATAGCTTCGGGAGGCATCCTTGGGGGAGTCATAGATGGTGACGGTGGTTTCTACGCCGCCACTGGTCACCAGCTTTGTGCCGCCCTTATCGCCAGCGGCAATGTCGGCGTTGTAGTCACCATTGCCCAGCCATAGGACGGAATTGTTGCTGTCAGCCGTAATTTCCACATAGTAGGCGCGCTTGCCCAGCGGCGTGCCCGCCGTGCCGGGATGGTCAATGTCAGTCCAGTCGCCGAAGTAACCGGTAGGAGCTTTCGTCTCCACGAGGATGAATTTGCCCTCGTTTCGCTGCGTGTAGTACAGCGTGTGGCGCATCGCGTCGTTTGTGGCATAGGCGGCACTGTTGATGACCGCATAGGTGCCGTCACCCTGGCGCTGAACGCTGTAGGTGTTGTACCCACCCGTAGGCTGGTATTTGCCGGTCACGACGTCCCACTGGTAGATTTCATACCGGGCATCGCCTGCAATCTGGTTGCTGGTCTCACTGTCCGCCTTTTTGACGTTGATCTGCAGTGACCACTCAGCATTGCGCATCTCGTAGGCATTGTTGGAGTTGGCCGGTACTGTAATGGTCTGGTGACTGCCGTTGCTGCCCCAGTAGGATTCAAAACCGTAGGGGATGGTGACTTCGTCATAACGGAACTGCAAAGATGCAAGCTGTGCCTGCGCGCTGGCAATAGCATTATTTACAGCGCTCTGTGCTTCGGCCTGAATGGCGGCAACCGCAGAATCACGCTCGCTGTTGGCGGCTGCGTCTGCAGCTTCTTTCGTAGTATAGGGGCCGACGCTGCCACTGCAGCCATCTACGGTCTTGGATACAGTGTAATGCACAGACCAGCTGGCAGATGCAGCACCGCCGTTATTCTGGTAATTGTCGTCGTTGGTGTGACCACTTGTGGTGACAGTCTGCACACCGGCAGGGAAGATGCTCCAGCTGCCGCCGTCAATCGTGCCGGATTTGGTAATCGGCTCGATTTCAATCGTGGCACCGTCCACCTTTTCCAGCGTTTTCAGCTGGATCTTATCTGTGGTGATACCATAGGTCAAATCTACGGTGCCGCCGGCGGACTGTGCAGGGGCTTCCCAACTGGCATAATACTCCTGTACGACAGGCTTCGGCTCTTCGGTTTCATCCTCACTGATTTCAGGGCCAATCAGGGCAACGGTCTGCCAACCGCTGCGCGCAGGGGTATAAATGTAGGTGTAGTAGCCGCGGGGCTTTGCATAGGCAACAGCGCCGTCCAGCAGGGCCTGCGCGGATTCCAGATAGATTTTTGCAGCAGTGCTCTCGGGATAATTTTCAATCAGCCACATCTGGGTATCGTCGTAAATCGTGCGGCAGAAATCCAAAAGAGAGATTTCTTCAGTATCTTCTGCGGAAAAAACTGCGGGCGTATCGGGCAGCAAGTCCATAGAGAGCTGGTCCAGACCGCCCCAGATGCGGTACTGGTTGCCGTAGTGATCACCGGGAATGCACTGATCCGCGCTGACCAGAGAAGTGTTCGTATAAGTGTACGGCGGACAGCCTTTGGGCTGGCCGTTGGCACCGTGGGTGCAGCAGTAGGCTTCCTCGCCATTGAACCAGATCAGCCATGTGCCGTTGACCTTCTCGACCTTGGTGATTTTGCCGCTGGTAACGGCAGGCGTGGGGCGCTCGGCGTAGGCGGCAATGTCTGTAATTTCTGCGAACGGTGCGGCCATGGTGCGGCTGCGGTCAATTACAACGTGTAGCGCTTTCGTCAGCGTGTTGCCGTCCGGGGCAGTGTAGACAAGCTGCGCGGAAAAGTCGGCATCTGCCTGAACATACAGACCCATGACCGCGGCGGATGTTTCGGTATACTCTCTATGCACAAGGCTGCTGCGTGTAGCCTCATCGGCGGGGGCACCGTAGAAGTTCAGCACAGTCACCTCGTTGGGAAGCACCACATCCAGACTGCTGCCGTCTGCAGGGTATTCCACCTGTGCCAGAATGGGCGCAACGGCATAGTCGGTACCCTCCAGCAACGGAGCCATCATCGTCAGGTCGTCGCCGTTCAGGGTGTCCGCACTCAGGTAACTATCCGTGCTTTCTTCCAACTGGTCATTCGACCAGGCGGAAATGCCGATTTTTGTTTCACCCGTGGCAACGGGCAAGCCCTGGCTGCCCATATAGGAACCAGTCGGTGCATCCGGTAAGTCTGTGTACAAAACAGCGCCGTCGAAGGTGTAGTCGGTGGATGTCTCCATCGGCGCATCCTCGTCGGCGCTTTGGGATGTTGCGGCAGCTTCGCTGCTTTTGGGCGTGCTTTCTTCACCCGGGTCCGGGTCGCTTGCCTCAGTCTGATGGCTGTCATCTGTGACGGCCTCTTTGTCCTGCTCCATGATGAGCGTGCCGTCTGCATCAGCCCTCGGAGCCTCCGCAAACGCCCCAACCGGGAACATTGAGCAGCACATCATAGCCGCCATACACAAGGCCGCTACGCGCTGTTTGAGCTTAAATTTGTGATTCATTGAACATACTTCCTTCCACTGTTTAATTTTATCTATATAAAAAAGTGCCTGCCGAAAAAACAGCAGACACTTGAGAGTTTGATTTACCTGTAACGCTCAACCGACCTTCCCCTGAAAGAACTCCAAAAATTCCGGCAGCTCCTGGTCCGGCAGCTCGTTCATGACCTGCATTGCCAGGTATTCTGCGCGGCTCACCTTGGGAGCAAATTTGCGGGAGTAGGTCTTGCCGGTTCTCACATACCCAACATCGTGGATCAGGTCCTTCTCCGAAAGGCTTTTCAGGATGGTAAAGACCGAACGCGGTTTCCAGGTACAGTTCTGGGTCGGGATCAAATCGGAAACGATCTGGCTGGCGATTGCAGGCTCCTTGGAATTCCAAAGGTAGGTCATGATCTGCATTTCGGAGGTCGTCATCCGATACAGAGAGTTTTGCTTTTTCATATCCAATCTCCAATCACTGAAAGGTTACGGTCCAGTAGGTGTACTGGCCCTCGGCGGTGCTGCAGAACCAGCAGCCCACGCCCATGCCGGTGAAGCTGGGCTCCATAATGTTAGCGTAGTGGGCGGGGCTGCCCTGCCAGTAGGTGCAAACGCTGCTGGCCGAGCCAATCGGACCTGCGGCGCAAATCTCGCTGCGGGTCGTCATGCCACTGTGGTCGAACGGCCCGCCCGCCACAAAGCTCTCACAGCGTGCATCGGCGGCAGCACTCAGGCCACTGTCCATCGTCAAAGGGGACAGACCAGCTGCTGCGCGCATAGCATTTATGTTTTCCTGCACAGCCCAGTAGGCACTGTCCGAGCTGTCGATGCTCCACCACTCCTCACTGCCCGCCGCTAGGTCAAAGGGGACAGCACCGTAGCTCATGCTGACCTGTGCAGGCTGACTCTCCGCGGCAACGGGTTCCGTAGCGGGCGCTTCGGTAGGCGCTGCAGTAGGCTCCGGTATGGGAATTTCAGTTGGCACCGGTGTGGCAGCCGGTTCTGGAGTCTGTGTAGGCGCAGGTGCCGGGCTTTCCGTAGCAACCGGCGCAGGTGTCTCAATAGCAGTCTCTTCAGTAGCAACGGTAAATCCTACCAGCGTACTGCTTTCCGGCGTTTGCAAGGTGTTATCGGTCTGCTGTGCGCAGGCGCAGAGCAGGACGGTAGCTAAAAGAATGGATAACAGACATTTTTTCATATTAAAAATTTCTCCAATCAGTAGTATAAATCATACAGACTACCAGCAAACTCGAGCAGCTTTCTGCCCAGCCAGAACAGCACCTGCGGCGCGCCGTAAGGGCTGAGCAAGAATGCTACGATGGCGGATACTGCCGCCTCTTGGTAGCACTTATCGAATAGCGCCAACAGAGCAGCCAGACCGCCCAGTGCCGCCAAAAACCTGCCGCAAACTCCGCAGATAGCAAACAGCACGATTGCAATCAGGCCCAGTGCAAAAAGCACCAGAATGACAGGCACGAGACTAATGCGGATACCCCAGGTAAGGAACAGATTTTTACGTTGAATGGGCATAATGGCCACCTCCTACCTCTATGATACATGGCCTGCGAAATAATGCAAGGCTGTCGATTTCAGCGTTCCAGTTCGTTTTCCTCTCTAGGCGTTCGCACAGAATCGTCCTCGTTTACGACCTCGGCCTCACCCTCCAAAACCGGTGCATCATTGCCCACATTCAGCAGGGCATCCAGCTCGGCCAGGCGCGCGCTCTTGTCGTTAAGCTCCTGTTCCTGCAGACGCAGCTGTTCCTCGCGTCCTGTATATTCCTTCAAGATCAGGCAGCCCTGCTGTGTATCGCACAGAATCGCCCCCCGCCCTTTTCGGGTACGCAATACCTCTATCTCATACTGCTCCAGCAGTGCCACCGCTCTGTCATTCACTTACAACCCCTCCTAAGATATGTACTTAACCGGTTTGACGGTTCCTACGCTATCTTATG
>ERZ773134.395-NODE-395-length-46833-cov-27.075228_pt1 | contig 46833 bp, 47 predicted proteins | sample MGYA00580856_ERZ773134 | MGnify/ENA primary metagenome ERZ773134 (study PRJEB29015, sample SAMEA2737823) | human gut metagenome | biome: human gut; feature: human-associated habitat; material: faeces | place: China | collected 2012 ... | reverse complement strand
CAAGGGTCTCTACCGCAAGCTGGGGCGCTACGCAGTCTCGGTCTACGAACCGCATTTTCAAAAGCTCTATGCCGCGGGCGCGCTGCTGACGGCGCGAGAGGTCCCTGCACTGGATGAAGACAGTTCGATCTTAAACGATATGAGTCTGTACAGCGAAATGACCGGCCTGACGCTGGAACCGGAAACCGGAAAGGCCGAATTCATATAAGCTGTCCGTTTTATCGGACAGGGCATCGTTCATACTGAGACAAGAACCAAGGTAAACCAAAGAGAGGAGTGATCCAATGCCGATTCAAGTAGAAGTCTGGGGAGACTACGCCTGCTTTACTCGCCCTGAAATGAAAACGGAACGCGTCAGCTATGACGTGATGACGCCCTCAGCAGCGCGCGGGCTGCTGGAAAGCATCTACTGGCACCCAGGGCTCCGTTGGGTGATCGACCGCATCCATGTGTGCGCACCCATCCGCTTCACCAACATCCGCCGCAACGAGGTCAAGGATGTCATCAGCGCCCGCAGGGCAAAGACCGTGATGGAAAAAGGGCAGGGGGAACTGTACCTCGCCGCGTCGGAGAGCATTCAACAGCGCGCGGCTATGGTGCTGCGAGATGTACACTATGTCATCGACGCGCACTTCGACATGACGGACGCCGCTGCGCCCGGCGACAATCCCGGCAAGTTTCAGGACATTATCAAGCGACGGCTGGAAAAGGGGCAGTGTTACAGCATGCCGTATTTCGGCACGCGGGAATTTCCCGCGCAGTTCCGGCGCTGCACGGAATTGCCGCCGTGCCCCGATGAGCTCAAAGGCACGCGCGACCTCGGCTGGATGCTGTGGGATCTCGACTACAGCGATCCTGCGGACATCACGCCGAAGTTTTTCCGCGCGAGCCTTATCGATGGTGTGATGACCGTTCCGCCGCCGAACAGCGGGGAGGTGAGGGGATGATCCTGCAAGCGCTGACACGGTACTATGAAGACCTCCTCTCGCGCGGCGAGATCGCCGCGCCCGGCTGGGCCCCTGCCAAAATCAGTCTCGCACTTTACATAAACGAAAACGGTGAGCTGACGCAGATCGTTCCGACAATGGTGGAAGGGACAAAGGGTAAAAAGACGGTCATGCAGCCGCAGCTGATGGTGCTGCCGGCGGCGGTGAAACGAACGGTCAGCATTGCCTCGAACTTTTTGTGGGACAATTCCGCTTATTTGCTCGGCATCGACCAGAAAGGGAAGCCTGAACGCAGCCGCGAGTGCTTTGCCGCCGCGGCAAAGCTGCACCACGCGGTGTTAGACGGTATCGATTCGCCCAATGCCCGCGCAATACTGGCATTTTTCGACACTTGGGAACCGGAACGCGCGGCAGAGCATCCGGCGCTCATCAGGCAGCTCGATGATGTGACCGCGGGCGGCAACCTCGTCTTTCGCGTGGATGGCCGCAAGATCGAGGAGGATGTCGCTATCCGCGAGGCATGGCAGCGGTATCGGGACGGCGGCGAGAGCGGCGTCAAGATGCAGTGTCTCGTGACCGGAAAAGAGGATGAGATCGCCGCTGTGCACCCGTCGGTCAAGGGCGTGCGGGACGCGCAGTCCAGCGGCGCGGCGCTGGTGTCGTTCAACGCGCCGGCGTTCTGCTCCTACGGACGGGAGCAGAACTACAATGCCCCAGTCGGCAAATATGCCGCCTTTGCCTACACCGCCGCACTGAATCATCTGCTTGCGGACAGCGACCACGTCCAGCACATCGGTGATACGACCGTTGTCTGCTGGGCAGAGGGCGCAGATGATGCCTATCCCGGCTTTTTCAGCGCCGTGATTGGCGGCGGCACATACGGCGGCCTGTCGGACAATGATCTGCGCGCGGCGCTCAAACGTCTGGCGAATGGGCTGCCGTGCGACGACCTCGGCGTCGACCCGAATCGACCGTTTTACATTCTCGGTCTCGCGCCCAACGCGGCGCGCCTTTCCGTCCGCTTCTTTCTGCGCGACAGCTTCGGAAAGCTGATGGAGAATGTAAACGCGCACTATGCAAGGCTGGAGATCGCCGGTGCAAAATATTCGATACTCCCTTTGTGGGCTCTGCTGAACGCAACCGTACGAGATTCCAAAAAACAGGTCCCCAGTCCAGTTGTGTCTGGGGCAACGGTGCGGGCTGTATTTTCAGGAACTCCATACCCTGTATCTTTGATGGAAGCTGTCTTGCTTCGCATTCGTGCAGAACGAAACGTTACTTGGGAGAGAGCCGCTATTTTGAAGGCCTATTTGGCAAAGATCTACGAACGAGGAAGCGATCATTCAATGTTTTCGGAGGTGACAAGTGTGCAGTTAAATGAAGATTGTAACTATATGCCATATCTTTTGGGCCGTCTGTTTCGAGTGATGGAAGAGATTCAGCTTGCATCGATGGGGTGGAGCGTGAACCGGAGTATTAGGGACAGCTATTTCAACTCGGCGGCATCAACACCGAGGAGTGTATTTGGCAAACTGTTCTCCTTGAGTAATTACCACCTGAAAAAACTCATGCGAGATAAGCCAGGATTAGGGAAAAAGCTCGGAGACTTGGAAAGTGATCTTGCTGCGCGACTGACCACACCACCACCGGCGCGATTCACGCAGGAAGAAACAATCTGTTTTTATCTTGGTTACTATCATCAGTGTAATGGCAAAAAGGAGGAGAAAGAAAATGTCTGATCCCATCAAGAGCCGTTATGAATTTGTGGTGCTGTTCGACGTGGAAAACGGCAATCCGAACGGTGATCCCGATGCGGGCAATATGCCGCGCGTCGACCCCGAGACCGGCTATGGCCTTGTGACGGACGTTTGCCTCAAGCGCAAGATCCGAAATTATGTTGAAATGGCAAAAGAGGATGCAGATCATTATCATATCTACATCAAGGACGGCGTATCACTGAACACGAGCGATAAAGAGGCCTGCGCCTATGTCGGCGCAGACCCCGATAAGCTGAAGGAAGCCAAGAAAAAGGACGAGCATCTGGATGAAAAAATTCGCGACTTCATGTGTTCCAATTTCTACGATATCCGCACGTTCGGCGCGGTGATGACGACCTTTACCAAGGGTGCGCTCAACTGCGGTCAGGTGCGTGGGCCGGTGCAGCTCGGCTTTGCCCGAAGCATCGATCCCATTCTGCCGCAGGAGGTGACCATCACGCGCGTCGCCATCACGACCGAGGCGGACGCGGAAAAGAAGAACACCGAAATGGGCCGCAAGTACATCGTGCCTTACGGCCTCTACCGCGCGGAGGGCTATGTGTCGGCGAATCTCGCGCGCAAGACGACCGGCTTTTCGGAAGAGGACCTCGAACTCCTGTGGACGGCTATTTTGAACATGTTTGAAAACGACCATTCCGCCGCGCGCGGCAAGATGGCCGTGCGCGAGCTCATCGTCTTCAAGCACAACTGCGAGCTCGGCTGCGCTCCGGCGCACAAGCTCTTTGACCTTGTCAAGGTCGAACACAAGGACGGCGTGACCGCGCCGAGAAGCTACGGCGACTACACTGTCAGCGTGGATGAAACGCACCTTCCCTCCGGCGTGACTTGCACGCGGATGGGGTGATCTATCAGGACGAGGACTTCCTCCAGCTTTCCGGCTTACAGCATTTCAAATTCTGCCGTCGCCAGTGGGCACTCATCCATGTAGAAAAGCAATGGGCGGAAAACTACCGCACAACGGACGGCGCGATCATGCACGAAAACGCGCACGACGGCTCATTCACCGAAAGCAGGGGCGACCTCGTCATCACGCGCGATATGCGCGTCTTTTCCCGCACGCTCGGCGTATCAGGCGCGTGCGACGTGCTGGAATTCCGCCGCGGCGAGACGGGCATTCCGCTCAAAGGCCGCGAGGGCCTGTGGCAGCCCTATCCCGTGGAGTATAAGCGCGGAAAGCCGAAAGAGGGCACGGAAGACACGCTCCAGCTCTGTGGACAGGCGATGTGCCTTGAAGAAATGCTCTGCTGCGAGATCCCGCGCGGCGCGCTCTATTACGGCGAGCCGCGGCGGCGCACGGAAGTCGACTTCACCCCTGAGCTGCGGCAGGAGGTGCGTGCCCTCCTTGAAGAGATGCATGCGCTCTATGCGCGCGGCAGCACGCCAAAGGTAAAGCCAACAAAGGGCTGCAACGCCTGCTCGCTGAAAGGATTGTGTCTGCCAAAGCTGATGAGAAGCAAGTCCGTTTCCGCGTATCTGCGCGGCGCAATGGAGGGAGAGCGATGAGACAGCTTTTGAACACGCTTTTTGTCACATCGGAGGATATTTACCTCTCGCTGGACGGGGAAAACGTTGTGGCGAACCGTGGCGGGGAAGCGGTCGCCCGCTATCCGCTGCACACGCTGCAAAGCATCGTCTCATTTTCCTACGCGGGCGCGTCGCCCGCCCTGATGGGCGCATGCGCGCAGCGGGAGATTGGACTTGCGTTCTGCTCGCCGCGCGGGAAATTTCTCGCCCGTGTAGCAGGTCAGGCGCAGGGGAACGTCTTGCTGCGGCGGATGCAGTACCGCGTGGCGGACGACCCGTCGCAGAGCTGTCGCGTCGCCGGAATGATGATCTTCGGCAAGGTCTACAACGCAAAATGGAGCGTGGAGCGCACGCGCCGCGACCACGCCATGCGCATTGACGAATCGCGCTTTTCAGCCGTGTCCGACCAGTTACAGGGGCTTCTGCCGCAGATCGCAGCGGAGACGTCGCTCGACAGTCTGCGCGGCCTCGAGGGTATCGGTGCGGCGGCATATTTCAGCGTGCTGGACGACATGATCTTGCAGGGAAAAGAGACGTTTTTCTTCCGCGAGCGCAGCCGCCGTCCGCCGCTCGATGCGTTCAACGCGCTGCTGTCGTTTGCTTACAGTCTGCTCGCGCACGACTGCGCCTCGGCGCTTGAAAGCGTAGGGCTGGACGCCTACGTCGGATATCTCCACCGCGACCGGCCAGGGCGGGAGTCGCTGGCGCTCGATTTGATGGAGGAGCTGCGCCCGTGCTTTGCCGACCGCTTTGTGCTCACGCTCATCAACAACCGTGTGCTCAAAGCGATCGATTTTGACTTCCGCGAGAGCGGCGCGGTGCTGCTGACGGACACAGGACGCAGGACGTTCCTGCAGAAGTGGCAGGAGCGAAAAAAGGAGACCATCACGCATCCGTTTCTCGAGGAAAAGATACCGTGGGGTCTGGTACCGTATGTACAAAGCCTGCTGCTCGCGCGGTACCTGCGCGGCGACTTGGACGACTATCCGCCGTTTTTATGGAAGTGAGGCGCCTATGCTGGTTCTGATCACCTACGATGTGAACACGAGCGACGCCGCCGGACGCGGGCGGCTGCGCAGAATCGCAAAGGAATGTGTCAATTACGGTCAGCGCGTGCAGAATTCGGTGTTCGAATGCCTGCTGGACACGGCGCAGTGCCGGAAGCTGCAAAATGAACTCTGTAAGATCATTGACCCAGAAAAGGACAGCCTTCGATTTTACTACTTGGGCAAGAAGTACGAGAATAAAATCGAACACTTCGGCTGCAAGCAGACGTATCTGCCCGAGGAACCGATGATCTTATAGTGCGAAGCACAAGCGCGCAGAGATCACTTGGGCGGTTCGCACCCAAAATCCGCATGGTTTTCCTGCATCAAAAAGGAGCAGAATGCCCTGACAGGCGGCATTCTGTGTAAAAGCATCTGAAATTTGTCTGTTATCGCAAAAATGTGCATAGTGATTTGTACACTTTTGCTGTCGCGCCCCGCAAGGGGCGCGTGGGTTGAAATGCTTTCAGTTCTTCGGCCCACGCGATCTGCTTCTCGTCGCGCCCCGCAAGGGGCGCGTGGGTTGAAATAATAGTTTTGATATTAGCAGCAGATGGGAAATAGTCGCGCCCCGCAAGGGGCGCGTGGGTTGAAATCACTCGTAGCAATGACATTTACCCCAGCATTTAGTCGCGCCCCGCAAGGGGCGCGTGGGTTGAAATATAGTAAAACCAAAAAAGCGGAGACGGGTCATAGTCGCGCCCCGCAAGGGGCGCGTGGGTTGAAATCTCATAAGGGAGTTGAATGAGTTGAGTCGAACTGTGTCGCGCCCCGCAAGGGGCGCGTGGGTTGAAACGCTCCCGGATTCTCATTGCCGTATCTCTCCATAAAAAGGAAGTCTCTGCCGGTTGGCAGAGACTTCCTTTCATTTTTCTATTTTACTGATCAAAGCTTGGGTTTACGTAGTAGACGTTTTTCTCGTCCAGGCGGTCCTTGGCGAGGCGCAGGCCTTCACCGAAGCGTACAAGATGGAAATAACAAGCCTTTAAATGCGCCATTCGATCTTGATGGAATCGCTGGTCGCATAGATGACACGGATGAGCTGATCTACCGTCTGTCGCTTATCGTCAAAGCTCAGTTCATCCCACATGGTCAGATGATTGCTGATCTCCGTGTAGTCTGCCTCCTTGTGCAGCTTCAGTTCAGAGATGCGTTTCATCAGCTCTTGCTTTTTCCCGTCCAGCTCCTTGATGCGTCCGCTGATATAGCGGAACATGGTATCGTCTGCAGCAGACAAACGCTCCATCAAGGCGGCGATCTCACTTTCGGCTTGCGTGAGTTGGATGCTCAACGCAGTCAATTCAGGGTTAATGCGATTTCCTTTACACTGTCTGAGTTTTCTGAATTGTGCCAGTTTTTTTCGCATCTCATCATAGATGATCTGCTCAAACTCGTCCGTGTAGATCGTTCCGGGACCCTCACAGGCTTTGGCGTTCATTTTGTTCGAGCAGAGAAGGTATCTGGAGCGTGTAGTCGAATAGTGCTTATCCACCAGCGCGTATCCGCAGATGCCGCATTTGATCTTTCCCGCCAGCCATGTGTTCTTGGCTTTCTGATACGGCTTGATCTGCTGTGCTTCCAGACACTTGGCACGGCATTTCAGCCACAGATCAGCGGGAACGATCCCCTCGTGCGGCGCCAGCACCAGATGATTGCCCTCCAGATTCATCTGCTTGCGGCCGGTGGAATCCTTTCCTTTGTAGTAGTAGCACCCGTTTGTGCCAATAAAATCGCCTGGGTCGTTTGCCATGATGGCGCCTTGGTCCCGATAGAACTCATAGACGGATAGATCCGAACGAACGTAGATGGGATTTCGCAGAACGTCTGCAAGGCGCGTGCGTCCCCACGGCTTTCCGTTTTTGAGAATACCGTGGCTCTGGAAATAGCGGATGATGTCGCCGTAAGAGCATTCCGGCTTGGAATAAAGCTCATAGATCAAACGCACCTGCTCTGCTTCTTCCGTGTTGATCTCATACATGGACGTCTTGACACCATCAATGGTTGTCGGGATCAGCCGGAATCCATACGGAACTCTGCCGCCCATATAGAAGCTCTTTTGACTGCGAGAGTAGTAGGCGTCAGCCACGCGCTTTTGAATAGTTTCTCGTTCCAGCTGCGCGAATACAATGCAGATGTTGAGCATGGCGCGTCCCATGGGGGAAGATGTATCGAATTTTTCTGTTGTGGACACAAACTCGACCTTGTGTGTTCCGAACTGCTCCATCATATTGGAGAAGTCGAGAATGGAACGACTGATACGATCCAGCTTGTAAACAACGACCTTGCCGATCACTCCGTTTTCGATGTCGTTCATCATTTCCGCAAAGGCTGGGCGATCCGTATTCTTCCCGCTGTAACCTCTGTCGGTATAAACCTTGTACTGTTCACCTCTCATTTCGTATTGGCAGAACTCAATCTGGCTTTCGATGGAAATGCTATCGGCTCTGTCAACGGATTGTCTTGCGTATATTGCATTCATTTTGTAGCTCCTTTCTCATAGAAAAGAGCTGCTGACAGGTACATCATACCGCAGCAGCTCCTAAATAGCTATCATTTTCCTGTTGTTTCTCGTATTTGATAAAAATCTCGAAAAGGCCCTCTTCAATACATCGCCGCTGCTCCATGCACTCTTCAGCGGTAAGTTGAGGGGAGAGGTTTTCGATCCGAATCATGGCTTTTCTGCCGGAAACGATATGCGCATCACTGTCGTAAGTGAAGGGGCGGACAATAATAACGATCACCTCCCATGGGTGCTATCACTCTATTTATAAAAAACTTGTCCTATGCAAAAGAGACAGACCGATTGGGTCTGTCTCTTTCACCGGTATAATTCATGGCAGGGAAGTATGGATCACCTACATACCTCCCATCGTTTGCTCATGCTGCTGCTTTTTCTGTTCTTCTCGCGCGGCGTGTTCATCCAATTTTTCTTTCACAGCCAGAGCCACGCCCGCGGCGAAGCCGAGCGCCGCACCGAAGTTTTCAGCGGCGATCTTCACCTCCATGCGCCGCCGCTTTTCCTCGGCGTCCTCATCCTCATCCATCAATGTCCCCACAGCGGTCAGTCCGGCCACGGCGGGGATCAGAGGAACAGGCCGCGGATCGCCGCCGCGCCATACCAACCTGCCAGTGCCGCCGTGCCAAGGATCAGCACCAGCGCGATCCACTTGAGGGCCACCAGCAGGCTGAAGTCCGGGAGCCAGTCGATCCACTTGGAGGAATATTTCTCGCTCAGGTTCCCAACCCGTTCCAGCAGTCTGTTCATCTCTGTCAGTGATTTCTGCATCTCCGCCAGAGACTGCTGCACCGGCGTCAGGTCGATGTGTGGTTTCAGCTCCGGCAGGGTCTTTCGAATTTCCTCCAGCTCCCAGTTTATTCCGTCTGCCTGCTCCGTCAGCTTGTCCATCGCCTGCGGCAGATCGCACTGAATCACAATGGGCTGGATCGGCTGCGCTGCTTGCTGCGGTGCGCTGTTCGGCTGGTTCATCCGCTTCAATTCCTCCATCGGTTTCCTCTGCTCGATGGAATTTTCTCTGGACGAGCTTTGCTCGTATTCTGAATTCATGCTCCATGGCCTCCTTGCAATACTTTTCTTCGTGTAGTTTGCTGTTGCGGCACTTTAGTCCGTCCGGCGTGGTGTAGGTGATGTACTTGCGGCCGCTCTCCCAGCGGACGGCGTAGCCCTCGGATGCCATCAGGGAAACGAAGGCGTCCTTGTCGGCGGCGTATTTCATGCACGCATCAATAGTGTTCATGAGCCGCAGTTTCCAGCTTTGGCCCTTCAGAGCCGTGTGATATTCCGCGCCGCTCATGCCGCGGGCCTGCTGCGTTGGCGCGTCAAAGACAGGAAGACCCATTTCCTGACAGATCCTGTCGTTGCGCCGCATCAACTCTTGCAGTTGTTCCTTCGCCATGTGCAGCTTTTTGCCGGTTTCAAAGTTGACGGAGTTGATGACGCAGTGGGAGTGGATGTGCTCCCGATCTATGTGGGTGCAGACCAACACCTCGCAGCCGTCGAAGTATTCCGCCAGCCGCCGCGCGGCTTCGTGAGCCTGCCGTGGATCGACAGCCGCGCCTTTTGGAAAGCTCTGCACCATGTGATAGAACATCGTGCCGCCATCCTTGTGGTAGAGCAGTTTCGTGTTCAGGAAATCATCGTAGACGCTCTGCGGCTGGCAGTTGATGCCGCTGACGAGCGGCGCGCCCTCCCATGCGGTTTTCTTTTCCTGCATGACGTAGAGCATCACGCCGCGCATGGCGGCGCGGGACTGTGTGCCCCGCTTGTAGTTCACAAAATGTACGATGGCCATACGGCTCACCGCCCTTCCATGACTGATCGTAGCGCGGCGCTGACCTCGGACAGCTCACCGGCAGCTTTTTCCAGACCGATGACCTGCACCTTGCCCATGTTGGCAAGGACGGTGAGGCGGTTGATGTTGCCGCCGATGCCCTTGAGCTGGCGGAGCAGTTCCTTCTGTTCGTCGATGACGACGATCCGCTTGCCGAGACAGCAGGCGGTGACGTAGTCGCTCATGGACATGTGGGCCTTCGCTGCCAGCGCCTTGATCTTCTCACGGTCAGCGGACGCCATGCGCGTGCTGAATTTGATATCTTTTTTCATGTTTTTCTCCAATCGTAGCTAAAAGTGGGTGTGGGCTTCTGCCCGCAGCTTGGGGGTGTGGGGCCATGCCCCGCCCAGTGCATTTGGCAGGGCAGCGGCTTCGCCGCAGACCAGACAAATGCGATGCTGGCCACCTCCAACGGAGGTGATAAAAGCTCCCGTAAAAGGAAATCTCTGCGCCTATTGGGAACAGCAGGATTCGTGGAGGGATTTGCCATCTACAGCAGAGAAACAAGATGTTTCTTCTGCTGGCTTTCAAGGGATTTTTTCTCCCTTCACACAGCGCTATTCCGACATTCCTGTGTGGGGGTATCACTACCCTTGGCGTGTGCTTCATGCCGTCGAAACGCTGGGCGCGCAGGGGACACGGTGGCTTAATAAGCTCCTTGTCGTGTACTCCCCCGTCGGCTCTGCGAGCGCACACAGCGGCTCACAGGGGCAAACACGGGGCGTTTTCGCTGCCTGAGACATCGACAGGGTCGATAGGGTCAACAGCTTGGGTACCCTGTGCATCGTCACTTTCGGCACGGCGCAGCTCGATGAGCCGCTTGCCGTTGCTGCGGCGCACCACGGCGGAAATGCCGATTCCCCTTAGAGTATCAACGCTTTGCAGGATCAGGCGGGATACCTTCTTCGGCGTGATGCCCTCGCTGCCCACAGGGTCAATCTGCGTAGACAACTCCGTGGGAGTGCCGATAAATTCGTCATAGTCCCGCATCAGTTCAGAGAGAAGAATGACGATCCGGCCGCCCAGCAGCTCCGGCTGCGTCCGACTGTCCGACACCAGCTCCCACACATTTTCCGCGTTGCGCTCCAGCGTCAGCTCACGATATTCAATGTCACGCCCGATGCAGGAGAGTGTTGCCTTGCCGCTGCCGCGCTTGTCCTCAATGAGCGTGAAGCTGGAATCCACCGCGCCGCTGATAGCCGTTGTGCCGGAGATACGGCTGAACACATCGTCGGCAAATTCTTTTCGCAGATGGTGGATCAGCAGAATGGCGATGCCGTGGGCATCCGCAATACGCTTCAGCGCGGAGAGGTCACGGTAGTCATTTGCGTAGGTGTTGTCATAACCGGCGCCGCGGATCATTTGCAGCGTGTCAATGATGACCAGCACCGTGTCGGGGTGCTCAGAGAGGAACGCGCAGAGCTGTTCCTCCAGCCCCTTGCCAAGGGTGTCACTGTTGGTGGTGAAGTGGACGTTGGCTGGGGCGTCCTCCGCGATCTCGAACAGGCGGTTCTGGATGCGGAGGGTGGAATCCTCCAGGCAGAGGTAGAGCGTGGTGCCCTGCTTCACGCCCATGCCCCAGACGGATTCGCCCTTCGCCACCGTGACGGCCAGCCACAGCGCCAGCCATGACTTTCCAACCTTGGGTGAGCCGGCGAGGATGTGCAGGCCCTGGGAGAGCAGATCGTCGACCACGAAGTTCAGCGGCGTGAGCGGCTGACTCATTAACGTTTCACCGTCGATGGTCAGCAATCGGTTTTCTTTTTTCAATTTTGAATCCTCCTTAAAAAATAGTGCTCCCATCGGAACGATAAGAGCGAAAAAAGCAGAGGGGAGTTACCACGGAACGGCACGTGGTTTCTTCCCTCTGCTTGTATTGTGGAGGAATTCATGCTATGCTGAGAAAAAGAGCGGACAAATTAAAAATCAAGTAGGACAATTTTTGTGGAGGAGGATACATATGGGAGGCAGCGTCATTTTCTACACCTATGGCAGCACCTTGGAGCTGAACGGCCAGCAGTTGACCGCCGGTATGCTGACCGCTGATCTGTTAAACCTGTCACCGGACGAATATCAGCCCATGGACAAACGCATGAAGCGGATCACCAGCCTTGCGGAAGAGTATGAGCAGAGCAAAGACACAGCACTTTGGTGGAAGCTGAATGAGGAGATGGCTGCACTCTGCCAGAAGCTACGCCGGTATCAGGTGTTCCGCCTGCTGCTGGATGAAGACGAGGACGCTTTCTTCTCTGCCATACGGGAGATCACGGAGCAGTTCAGCGTATTTCCCACAGAGGATCAAGCGCCGACAGCGGAAGCGCAAAAGAGACAGCTTGAGCGCGTGGCAAACCAATTCTCCCAGCGCGGTGAGTATGCTCCCCTCGACCTGTTCCATCCGAGTGAGGCAGATCTGGAAGATGGGATGGCTTTTTATTATGAGATGCTCCGCGCCTTCGGTCCCACCAGGGGCGCATGGCGTGATTACCAGAAGCGCCTTGACCGCTATGCGCTGTACCTCCATGACATCCGCGCCTTCAACGAGACCATTCGGAACTTTATTCAGTTCAGCTTGTCCAAACTGGATCACAACAGCCCGGAGGAGTATGCGAAGGCTCTCTACGGTTTCTATAATGATGACCGCATTGCGGAAAAGCTCATCATCAATCCCATCCGCAACAACGGCGACTGCTATACGACCCACGATGCCTACGAGCTTTCTTATGTGCCGCGACCGCTGCCGGATGGCTCTGTCGCCATCTGTCAGGAGCACGTGACCGACAGCTTGCAGGCGCTGATGAAAGCGGATTTTATGCTGGCGCTGAACAGCGGGCACAACATCCGCCGCTGCATTATCTGCGGACGATATTTTCTGCTCAAGAGCGGCGTCCACGCGCTGTACTGCGAAGGGGCGTGTCCCCACGCGCCCGACTACACCTGCCGGCAGTTTGGTTCGGTGGAGGTGCAGAAGGAACTCGCAAAAAATATCCCGAAGGTAAAAGTTAAGGTGACCGCCTTTGCCCGCATCACGAAGGATATGCAGCGGGGCGCGATCTCACAGGAAGACGCAAGAAGAGCCAAGGACTATGTGCGCGACCTGCTCTACGATGCCCTGCGCGACGCGGACACTTCCGTGGAGGCTTTCGAGCAGCGCATTTCCTCTGAGCGTGTCTACCAGCACTGCGGAATCACCAGAACGGCCAATCCAAGGGGCCGTCCGCCGAAGAAAAAGGCGGGTGAGCAATCATGACCAACGAGCAACTGATTCGCCAATATTATGACGGCGATGAGGCCGCGCTGGAAAAGCTGTACCATAAAAACATCGGTCTGATCCGCGGCATCGCCAAGGAAACCGCGGCGGAGTTTAACTGCTTGATGACGGACTCACATCATCCGAATCAGTGTTCCGCGTATACGAAAACGATTCTGGACGATCTCTGCGGCGAGGGCGCATTGGAGTTCCTGACACGGATACAGAGTCGGGAGTATGACCAGAACTGCGCCGCGCTCACCACCTATCTTTACCCGCATTTGAAGGGGCGCATGACCCGCTGGCTGGAACAGAATATTGGCTGCATGGCGTTGAGCAAGGATGAGATGGCTGCCGTCCGGCAGGCGCAGAGGCTGTATCATGTTGCATGGAAGGATACCGGCGAAATCGCGGAGGAGTTAGGCGTCCCCGAGGCTCGTGTCAGCCGATATATTCACTACAACACCCATTTCCTCGGTGTGCATGATCTTGTCCCGGAAGGTTATGACGGCGATCCCTACGAGCGGCTGATGCCGGGGATGCTCTCCGTTTCGGCGGAGCAAGCCGTGTACCGCAAGGTCTGCATTGAGCTCCTCCGGGAGCTGTTCGACACCCTGCCGAAGAAGGACAGGGACATTCTCGGCAAGACCTGCGGCGTGTTCGGATACTCGGAGGCGTCCTTGAAAGAGATCGGGATGTATCACATGATGAAGGAGTCCGCCGTAGAGAAGGCAAAGAACCGCGCGGTAGAGAAGCTGAGAGAATCCTATCCCAGCAGCAGGCTTCAGGTATGGAGGGCTGTTCATCGTATGATGCGGAGACCAATCCCGCCGCCGGGGGATGACAGTGAGCTGCGGCGCAATTTTCCGCAGTACGTTCGCGCCTTGGCGGAGGTCTATGGCGTACTGAACGAAGCCACCTCAGATATGGATCAATTTGCTGAGTAAAAAACCTATGCAAACATTTGTACATCCAACTGTGTTATTATCCTATACAAGCCCATCCGCAGATGCTATACTCAAGTAAAGTAAGTGAAAGAAGGGATATGTACCATGCTGACGGAAAAAGCCAATGCCATCTGCCTTTTGGAGGTTCTAAAGGAGTATTCCGATGCGGAACATATTCTGCCCATGCGGGAGATCATTGCAAAGATGCAGTCCCTCTACGGTATCAAAATTGACCGCCGCACCGTATACGGAGCCGTTGCGCTTTTGATTGAGATCGGTTACGACATTTCCATTTACGAGGACAATGGTGTCGGTTACTACCTCCGCAGTCGAGAATTGGAGCAGTCAGAAGTCCTTCTGCTGACCGACGCGGTATATTCCTTCCCGTTCATTCCCGCAAAGCAGACCGAGCAGCTTGTCCAGAAGCTGCAAAAGCAGCTTAGCGTCCACCAGCGGAAGCGTTATCGCTATCTGACCATATCGCGGCAGGACCGCAAGACCGACAACCGGCAGGTATTCTGGAACATCGAGCAGTTGGATGAGGCGATCGCGCAGAAGAAAAAAGTCCGGCTCGGCTATCTCCACTACGGGCTGGATAAAAAACAGCATGAGACAAAGACCTATACGCTCAGCCCCTACGAAATGGTTTACATGAATGAGCGGTATTACCTCATTTGTGTTCCTGACCACGCGCCAAATACGCGTCTTTACCGCATTGACCGCATGAAGGATATTCAAATTTTGGATGATCCTCGCAGCGAGGCTGTCGCCCGTCAGGAGGCACAAAATGCTGTCTATGCCTATGTCGGCGCGCCGGAGCGCATCATCATGTACTGTGACCGAGCCATCTTAGACGATGTGATCGACCGCTTTGGCACAGAGGTACAGATCCGTGAACACGACGAAAATACCTTTACCGCCAGTTTTACCGCACCGCCGCGCGGCGTCAAATTCTGGGCGCTGCAATACCTGCCGCATGTGGAGGTCGTAGAGCCTGCGTGGCTGCGGGAGGAGATTATTGAGAGCCTTGGAAAGAACAAGTATACCAAATAGGCATAAACCCATTTGATATCAGATAAATACGGAGGAGGAAAATGATTATGAGTATGGTTCGCATTGATTACCTGGGTACCTGCGAAGAGTTGGGTTTCTCTACCGACTCATACGCGTGGTGGCGGCCATTCTACCGATGGACTTTTTCTGACGGAGAAAAAGAATACTCAATCGTTTGCCGACACGCGCAAAGTTACTTTGAAAAAATATTGAATATAGCCTTGTCAAAAGACGCCCCCATCGAGGACGCACAGGAGGCTGCAAAGCACCAAATAAACCAGCACATTAGTTTTGAAGATGACATCGACCACATCGGTATTGACTTTTTCGACAACGATGGTCAACTGCGTGTCGTTGGTTGGTCCGATGAGTCCGGTGAGGAAACTCTCTTTGAGTTTCATTGCAATACGGCGGAGTTTATCCATGATATCGCCAAGCAGGTAGATGGTCACTTCCAAAGGATCGGCATTTTATATTATGACAGTTCCATTCCCAGTGCATTTCACGTAAATCGCAATATTGAAGGTTTCAACACCTTTATGAAACAGGATCTCTGGCTGACCGGTGCGCTTAGCCTAAGCGATATCGTGCTGCTAAAAGCCTGCGTGCTGGGCGGTTATGATACTGACAAAATGGTAGACGGTCTTGATGCGGATTTGTCCCGAGATATAAAAATTCTTACGACACCGATCATCTAAACTTTAAAGTTGGGAGGCTCTTATCATGTTAGAAAATGACCGCACATGGAAACAAGATTACCTCTACCGTATGTTCTCGCACCATACCAAGGACAAAGAGAAGGAAAACTACGTTGTCAATGCAATCTGGGCGAGGCTGGACGATCTGAATGTCAAACCTGTAACGCAGCAATATGTCCGCCGCCCCAATGGCTATGCGTTGATCGACCTCTATTTCCCGCAGATCAACTACGGCGTGGAGTGCGACGAAGCGTATCACAAGGACAATACGCTCAAGGACGCCGCACGCGAAATCGACCTGCAAACAGCGCTGTCCGCCTGCAGCGAAGATGGATTGACGATCCGCCGTGTGGATGCAACGCTGGACGCAGATGCGCTTCACGCCCGCATCCGCGAGATCGTCTGCGAGATCCGGCAAAAGGTCGCAGAAAAAGGAGAACAGCTCTCTCCATGGCTTGAGCAAGAAGAGGAATGGCGCAGTATCAAAGAGCGCGGTATTCTGCGGACAGAGGATGCCTATTCCTTTAAAACGATTGCTGATATTTGCCAAAAATGCTTCGGCAAGGATGCGAACTATCGCATCCAGCGCAGCTTTTTCCATGTGGCCGATGATCGGATGCTTTGGTGTCCTAAGTTGGCGATTGAACTGCCTGACGGCTCAAAGGTGGCGCAGTCTCGCGGCTGGATCAATGAGCTGTCCGCTGACTGGAATGTGATCATCGAACATAATGACAGCGGCGCTACCCCAGTAAAGCACCCGGATCAGCCACGCTATACCTTCGCAAAGAGCAAGGACGAACGTGGCGAGGACGCCTATCGATTCATCGGAATATTCCAATGGAGCGAAACCACGCCGAGCGGTGAACACATCTATAAGCGCATGGCAAGCGATATGAAACTGAAATAGAACCATGCACAGCGTCCCTGTACAGACATTTGCACAGGGTGCCGTGCTATTCTATCAGCAGAACAGAGAGCATACGGATAGTGCCGTAGTACGGCGCCAAGAAAGGATGGACAAAATGAAATATACTTCTGCCCAGGCCAATAAGCTGCTGAAAAAGCTGAATGACGAATATTCCGCCCTGCTGGATAAAGAGCAGCGCAGCCGCGACTTCCGCGCTGCGATGGGCGAGGACGTGGAGTCCGTACGCCCCGCCTACGATTACGCGGAAACACAGGCGCGCCTCGCAGAACTCGAAGGGAAAATCCGCGCCCTCAAGCACGCGATCAACTGCTTCAATATGACGCATTTTGTCGACGGCTTTGAAATGACCATCGACGAGATGCTGGTCTATATCCCGCAACTTACAAGGCGCAAAAATAAGCTTCTTGAGATGAAGAGCCGCCTTCCCAAGGAGCGCATTGAGGAGCAGTACGGCCGGCAGTCAAACATCATCGACTACCGCTATGCAAACTACGATATTGCCGCAGTGGAGGCCGATTACGACAAAACTGTCGACGAGCTTTCCCGCGCGCAGCTTGCGCTCGACGCGATCAACGGGCGCGAAACCTTCAATCTTGGCGAATGATCTTTTTCCGTCATTTCCATACGAATGTCTGACTATTTTATAACAGAGTTACGATCTCCGTTCGGGTTTACAGTTCGGTGAGAGCATCGGTTATTTTGATGGTTATTTGTTATGCTGCCCCATGTTCAAGGTTCGTGGGACCAACCATTACGGCATCGATGGAGCGAGAAAACTTTTTTGGGAGGCGGAAGTACGGTTATATGCCTCCTTCTAAAATTGTGGAAAAAGCGCCCCTGTACAGACAAACGTACAGGGGTGTGGGCTATACTTCTTAATGACAAACTCCTATGTTACCAAGGAGATCCATTAAAATGGTCTATTTGAAAAATTTCACAATACTAAGCCGCGAACAGGAAGAAAGAATTCTTGATTCGATCAGAGAAACCTGCTATACCACGCGATATCCGTTCAACATCTTCCGTTATCGCGATGTGCCGCAGCTCGAATTTGAGCCTCTAACCATATTCTATGGCGGTAACGGGAGCGGTAAAACAACGCTGTTGAACATCATTGCTGAACGATTGCATCTTTCGAGAGAGACCGTTTTTAATCGGAGCAGCTTTTTTGAAGATTATGTTCGAGAATGCAGCTACAAGATGACATTCGGGAAAATTGCTCCTCCGGGTAGCCGCATCATAACCAGCGATGATGTATTTGACTATTTGCTTGACATCAGATACGTCAATCAAGGAATCGACACAGAGAGAGTCAAACTATTTGATCAATATGTAAGCGACAAATATGAGCCGTTCCAGTTAAAAGGGCTTGATGACTACAAGGAATTCAAGCGTAAATGTGACGCCAAATCAAAATCGCGATCCAGATTTATCAAAGAACGTTTAATGGAAAATGTCCAAGAACAATCCAACGGGGAAAGTGGTTTATATTACTTCACAAACTCAATTAAAGAGAACGCCCTCTACCTGCTGGATGAACCGGAAAACAGTTTATCTGCCTCACTGCAATTGAAACTGAAAAGTTTTCTTGAGGATTCTGCGCGATTCTATCACTGCCAATTCATCATCTCAACACATTCACCGTTTCTGCTTTCTATGCAAGGTGCAAAAATATATGATCTCGACTCAGATCCAATCGATGTAAAGCCATGGACTCAGCTGGAAAATGTCAAAACGTATTATAGCTTCTTCAAAAGCCATGAAAAAGAGTTTTTCTGATAACAAGCCCAAGTGCATTTTCAATTGATTATATTAGCAGCTGCGCGTCATCATAATTAAACCACAACAACAAAAGACATCCAAGAGATTCTGTCTTGGATGTCTTTTATGTCAGCAGTTCTTTTCATCTTGTTCCATCTTGTACGCTTTGTTTCACCGAAGCGCTGGAAGTGCACGATCTCGCGCGCACGCAGGAATTTGATGACATCACTCACGTCCGGATCGTCGGAAAGGCGCAGAATGTTGTCATACGTCACGCGCGCCTTCTGTTCCGCAGCCAGGTCCTCTGTGAGGTCCGCGATGGTGTCGCCCGTGACCTGCATGGTGCTCGCCGACCACGGGTAACCCGAGGCGAACTGCGGGAAAACGCCCGTCGTGTGGTCGACAAAGTACGGCTCGAACCCAGCCTCCTTGATCTGCTCCTCGGTCAAATTGCGCGTAAGCTGGTGAACGATCGTGCCGACCATCTCGAGATGTCCCAGCTCCTCTGTGCCGACCGTGGAAGCCCAAGGGCCACAAGTACGAAAAAGCCTTGCGCCGCAAGGGTTACAGGCCGAAAAAGAGAGGGGAAACGCGAATGTGCAAAATGCCGGTTGGCTCCATTCCTTTGACGCGGACTACCACTATCGCGGCTCCGACCTTCACTACCATGTGAACGTGTCCGCCGCGCTTTCGGAGGGAGGGGCGGTATGGTGAAGGAATTTATCTCGCAGCTTCCACCGGACAAGCTGTCGCCTTTTGAAAAGCATCCCTATCAGGTGCGGGAGGACGCTGCCATGGATGAACTTACCGAGAGCATCCGTGTCCACGGCGTTCTGTCGCCCTTGTTGGCACGGCCAAAAGGGGCGGGCTACGAGCTGGTCAGCGGGCATCGGCGGCGTCTGGCGGCGCAGAAATTGGGCCTGCCCACCGTGCCGGTGCTGGTGCGAGAAATGACCGACGATGAAGCGGTGATCCTGATGGTTGACAGCAACCTTCAGCGGGAAAACCTGCTGCCCAGCGAAAAGGCGTTTGCGTACAAGATGAAGCTGGAGGCCATGAAACGGCAAGCGGGGAGGCCAAAGAAAAATCAGTCGCAAGTTGCGACAAAATATGATACCGCATCGGTAATCGGCCATGAGTCTGGCGAAAGCCGTGATACTGTATTTCGCTATATTCGCCTGACCAACCTTGTTCCGCCGCTGCTTCAGATGGTGGACGATGGACGTATCGCCTTTTCTCCCGCCGTGGAGCTGTCCTATCTCACCCGCGATGAGCAGGCGGAGCTATGGGACTTGATCGGGCGGGAGGACGCCACACCATCGCTGTCACAGGCACTCTGCATGAAGCAGCTCTCCCGCGAGGCAAAACTGACGCCGGAGGTGCTGTACGCCATTCTCACCGAGGAAAAGCCCAATCAGAAAGAGCAAATCCGCATCAAAACCGAGTCGCTGCGGAAGTATTTCCCGCGCAATTATTCTGCGCAGCAGATGGAGCGGGAGATCATCAAGCTACTGGAGGCCCGTTACCGCGCGAAGGGCAGGGGAGAACGATGATTTTCGCATACTGGCGCTATACAAATTTCTTCCGTACAATAGAGGCAGAAAGGAGCGAGGTTTATGGATCAGAATTTACCGCCATTGCCGCAGGTCATTTTTGAGAACGGCCTTTACTACGTGCTGCGGGGCGAGCAGTATTATCCCTGCCTTTTGCCGCCAGAGCTGGACACCACAGAGGACAAGCTGTTGGAAACCATTATCAGTCAGATGGCAGAGGCACAGGGCATCGACGAGGACTTGAAAGCGCGGGATCAAATGGCGTGGGTAGGTGCGATGAACAACATCAAAAGCGCAGCGCTTGAGATCATGCGAGAGTCCAAATAACGCCCCAAGAAGGAAACAAAAGCAAAAAATCAACGCAAGCGGAGACAGGTCAAATGCCTGCCTCCGCTATTTTTATGCCCCAACGGGCAAGGAGGACCGATATGGATTATTTCTACGAGCATGAATCAGAGCTATTTACATTTTACCGTGTTCCAAAGGTGCTGTTTACGGAGGAACCATTCAAAAACATAAATTGTGAAGCAAAATTACTTTACGGATTATTGCTGGACAAAATGGGACTTTCCCGCAAAAGCGGGTGGTTCGATCAGCAAGGGCGCGCCTTTGTTTACTATGGCATCAGCCACATTATGGAGGACTTGGGCTGCGCCCACAACAAGGCGGAGAAGCTGCTATCCGAACTGGAGCAAGCTGGCCTGCTGCGCCGGAAACGGCAGGGGTTGGGGAAGCCGTCTGCACTGTACCCCCTGAAATTCGAAAACCGAATTTCTTGACTTTCGATTTTCGAATTTCAAGAACGCTGAAAATCAGCGTTCAGGTGCGCTGATTTTCAGCGTCTAATAAGACTGAGTAGAGCGATACTGAGATAAATATATACCAAGCCGAAAAAAGAATAATAGGGAGGATCATCAGATGAAGAACAAAGAGAACTTACGGGAAAAGCAGGTAAATCTCCGCTTGACGCAGGCAGAATATGAGCGGCTCACCCGCACCGCGCAGGACCACGGCATCGGGCGGGCGGCGTATCTCCGCATGGTGCTGCGAGGCGCGTGGCTGCGGGAGGACGGCAGAAAATCAGAATAACTTTTTCCGCTGGAATTTGATGCAGGCCGTCACACGGTCACGGATATAAGGAACATCCCGCTTGGCGTAAAACTCCAGCGGCTCCGAAAGGGCCGCCATGATCTCTTTTTCGGCAAAGTCGCAGCGAAGCTGCGGCCCGTATAGATTTTGCGCCGCGTGGACCTGTCGGACAAAGCCCGTTTTCATGGGCTGAGCCTTGAGCTGACGCACCAATGCGGCCGGTTCGATTTCCATGGGATAGTCCCGTGTGTTGGACAGCAAACCCGCGCCGAAGTCAAAGATGGGGCAGTAGTCAAAGCCATCACCGCAGCGCAGCACAGCGATGTTGTTCAGATGCCGGTCCTCGTTGCCGAACAGCATATCCACCTCGAACAGCAGCGTCAGATAGGTGCCGAAGCGGTCAAGTCCCGTCAGTCGCTCAACCTGCTCCACCAACCACGCAAGGCGGCTCTGAAGATTGGGCAGGCGGTTTACCGCGGTCTGCCAGTCCGGGCCAACGCCTTTTCGCAGCAGCTCCGCAAGGGTCAGAATGGCCTCGCCCTGACGTAGAAAATTGGCACTGGAACAGCCGTTGCGGGTATGACCGTGGACTTCCAGCCGCTCCATGCGGTAGGTCACATAGCGAAAGCCCAACGCGCCGGTATTGGTTTGTGCCAGCAGCGCAGAGGTTACGGTTTCTGCCAGCCCTTCATAGCCGAACAGATCCAGCTTGTACCAGCGGCCATCTGCCAGCCATTTTTCCTGATTGCCCTTAGACGAGGTTTCCGCGATGCGGCTTCCCGTTGTCAGTCTGATCGACATATTCAGCCCTCCACAATTTTGATCCAGCACGAATCCTCTGCCATGCGCCCTTCGGTCTTGCGGATGATCGCCAGCGGGTCATAGCAGTCCAGTCCCAAGTCAGACAGGTAATATTTCAAACCGTCCCGCTCCTGCGGCACACAGCGGTCTTTCAAGAAGATTTGCAGATCGTCCCATGTGGGCTTGCGGTTCACGCCGAAAGCGGTGGAAAGGGGAGAGCTGGCCTCGTTTTCGATGGCAAGTTGATGAGTGGTTTGGTCAGCGCAGATCTTCGTACAGAGCTTATTCCCATCGTAGTAGTACAGGATCAGGAGGGCGTGAGCGCTGCTTCGGGCATTGGCCAGAAAGACATTGTAATCAGACACGGCAGGGCGGCGGATGGTGATGCTTTCCCCATCGAATTGCAGCGTTACGGTGCGGCTGCCCTCAGAGATGCCCAGGGCCTTCATCCAGGCAGATGGCAGAGCCACACGGTAGCCATTGGCATCCGGACCGGCGTTTCCACCCGCCTTGTTGATAAGAATATTTGCAGTTCGTTCCTCGTGTAGCACGGTCATTCACCTCAAAAGTTTCTCGCAATTATTATACCTATTGGACACCAATAAATCAAGAAGTTAATTTTACAACAGCATTGTCACAAAAATGAAACCGCTATACGGAAGCTGCTTTCGCAAGCATAGCATTTGGCCGTCCAAATGCGCTTGTTAGGGGAAGCAATTCCCCTATAACCCCTTATGAATTGAAAGGAAGAACGATCATGAGAAAACGACCAATCAAAATATCGCTCCGTTTGAATGAGCAGGAGCATGAACATTTGAAACAGCAGGCTATGCTCTCTGGCTTCCCAATGGAAGTATTCCTCCGTGCGCTGATCTCTGGCATGAACCTCCGATCCCGACCACTCGCTGAATACGCCGAAATCCGGCGTCAACTCGCCGGCATTGGAAATAACATCAATCAAATCGCTCATGTTGTCAACACCCGCGGCTTTGCCACGAAGGAAGACATTGCCGCAGTCACGACAGCACAGCGGGTGATCTGGCAGATCGCAAAGCGGCTTTGAGATAGCTTATTCCAAGATATATGCCGTCTGAACAAGGCCAACGACAAAAAGCAGAGCGCGCAGCCTTGAGAAAGGAGGCTGCGCGCCCGTTTTTTGTTATATCGATCAATTCCCGCTTCTGGGACGCAAGCATCGAAATATTGCTTGTGGAGATGGCATTTTGTGGTATAATTATTTCGTGAAATTATAAGTACAGGCGGAGGAGAGCGACCTATGGCAATCAGTAAGAAGCTGGAAACGATCTATTATAATGGACAACCGGACGGTATCCGCTCAATTCGCCGGAATCTCTCAACGATGACCACCTATGTAATTCCCCGCCCACTCATATCAGAGGCAAAAAGTATTTCCGGAATTACACGTCCGGGTATTTACTATTTGATCAACGAGAGTGATGACAACAGAATTGCGCAAATCTATATTGGACAGACGCGGAATGGCATCAATCGTTTAGACGATCACAACCGTTCAAAAGATTTCTGGAACAAAGCAATTATGTTTCTTGCTGAGAGTAAGACATTTACGCTGGATATGATCAGCGGCCTTGAAAAATTTGCAATTATGAAGGCACAGGAATCCAAACGATATAAGGTTGAAAACAGCGTTGTTCCGAAGTATGAGATCGATGAATATGACCTTGTAGCAGTGGAAGAAATTTACGATGAAATCCAGTTTATCATGGCCACACAAGGCTATAAGATGGATGATGCGAAAAGGACGATCAATGAGGAACGCATTCTTCATACCTCGCGGAACGGTATTGCTGCCCGCGGCATGTATGACGGTGAGAAATTTGAAGTGCTGGACGGTTCTGAGATCAACATGGATAAGCCGGCGCATTTGCAGAGCTATAATAGGCTTAGAGATGAACTGCTGTCCAAGCAATCTATTATCAAGGCTGGAGAAAAGTACATCTTGAATGTTACATTAGATTTCAACACACCGAGCGGTGCCAGCGATTTTGTCCTTGGCGGATCGACAAACGGTTGGATAGAATGGAAAGACAGGGACGGGAAAACCTTGGACGAGCTGTTTAGAAAGCAATTATAAATGATGGGGAGGCCCACAATGGCACTTGAAAATAAACTTGGTATCACCAATTCCGCCGAGCTTGCCCGCGAGGAGGAGCGGATCAGCAAAAAGAAGGCTGTAGAACTGTTTGAAAGCGGCGCTCTGGACAAGCTGGTCCCCGGCAGATTCGCGTCGCTGCAAGCCATTCATAAGGCGCTGTTCGAGGATATTTATGACTTTGCCGGTGAACTGCGCACGTTGAATCTGGCAAAGGGCAATTTCCGCTTTGCGCCGCTGATGTATCTGGAGGCGGCGCTTGGAAACATCGACAAGATGCCGCAATCTACCTTTGACGAGATCATCGAAAAGTATGTGGAGATGAATATTGCCCACCCGTTCCGCGAGGGCAACGGCCGCAGCACTCGTCTGTGGCTCGACCAGATGCTGAAAGCCGGCATCGGACAGGTTGTGGATTGGAGCAAGGTCGATAAAGAGGACTACCTGCTGGCCATGGAGCGCAGCCCCATCAAGGACGTGGAGATCAAGGTGTTGCTGAAAGCGGCTTTGACCGACGAGATCAATAGCCGCGAGGTCTATATGAAGGGCATCGACCACAGCTACTACTATGAGGGGTATACGACCTTCAAGACGGAAGATCTGAGCAAGGAATGAGGTGCACATTGATTTTGCGGACAAAAGCACTTCCAAAAGTATCAGCCCCAAAGTTTCAAAGTATCAATTTGATACTTTGAACTGCTCGCTGGAGGAACTGGCTGTTTTGGAGCGGGTCGCACAAAAAAAGGCGGTTGAATAGGCCTTCTTTGGGAGGGCGATGTGATCAAGTCAGATAAACGAAAAGGCCCTGCCTTGTCAGCGCACTCTGGCAATTTAGACTGTATTATATTGACATATTAGGCAGACAATTGTATCCTATGAATAGTATACGGGCTGCTTCTCGGCCCCAAGAAGTCAGCTCTGTAAAGTTACAGGGCTGATTTTTTGCTATTTGGGAGGTGTTAAGTTGGAATATTACGCCCATATTTCAGACGATGGCCGCCGACAGACTGTGGCAGAGCATTGCCGAAAGGCTGCCAGCTATGCTGCAGAGTGCTTATCCAGCGTTGGGTTGTCAAATACAGCCTATTTAGCGGGATTGATGCACGATACAGGCAAATTAACGCAAGAATATCAAACCTATTTGGAACGCGCCGCACGCGGTGAAGCAGTACGGCGCGGCTCCGTGGTTCATACCTTTGCAGGAGTTCGATTTCTACTGGAACATTATCATGGATCAAAACATGAGTCTTTTAATGACATCACATGTGAACTGCTGGCTTTTGCCGTTGGTGCACACCATGGGCTGTTTGACTGCATTGATGAAAACCATGCCTCAGGATTTCTGCACAGGCTTCAATCCCATGATAGCGAATATCAGGAAGCTATAAAAAATGCGGAAATGCTCCTTATCACGCGTGATGAAACAAATCAATTGTTTCAAGCCTCTTGCGAAGAGATGTCTATTATTTTTGAAAAAATCCAGAAGATACTGGATTTCGAATCTTCTCAGGAGAATGATCTATACTTCTATGTCGGTCTGATGGCAAGACTTTTGCTGTCGGCGGTAATCCAAGGCGACCGGCGGGATACCACAGAATTTGTAACAGGAACTTCGCGTTTACCCCATACAAAAGACTTGCGTGATATGTGGAATGCCTATCTACAACACATGGAACAAAAGCTTTCGGAATTCTCTTCCCAAACAGATATACAGAAAGCAAGACGGGAAATTTCAGATCAGTGCCGACGGTTTGCAAATCAGCCCGGCGGTGTTTACCATCTGAATGTACCTACGGGAGCCGGGAAAACGCTGAGTTCTTTGCGTTATGCTTTAGCGCATGCTGCCAAATGGAATAAATCCAGAATTATTTTTACCGCGCCGCTGCTAACAATTTTAGATCAAAACGCAAAAGTGATTCGGAACTTTGTCGGAGATAACAGCATCATTCTGGAGCACCATTCCAACCTTATTCGCACACAAGAAATAGCGGAACAATTGGATACGCAGGAACTGTTGTTGGAGGATTGGAGTGCGCCGATCATTATTACCACACTTGCACAACTGCTGAATACATTCCTGGACGGGAATACTTCCTCGATCCGCCGTTTTCAGGCCCTTGCCGATAGTGTCATTGTCATGGACGAGGTCCAAACGGTGCCTACCAAAATGCTAACGCTATTTAACCTAACGATCAACTTCTTATCAGAAGTCTGCGGCGCGACTGTCATTTTGTGCTCCGCAACCCAACCGTGCTTCGAAAGGGCTGCGCATCCTATATTTACTCAGCGTATCGACATGGTGCCATATACTCCGAAGTTGTGGAATACCTTCCGCAGAACACAAATTAAGCCTGTTGAAATGATGCGCCTGGATGGCATCCCTGCATTTGCTCAGCGGGTTTTGGAGCAGGCCAACAGCCTGCTGATCGTTTGCAATAAGAAAAGTGAGGCTGCATATCTCTATGAAGCGCTATCAGGTGGTACGGCCCATTGTTTCCATCTATCCGCAGCTATGTGCATGGCACATCGAAGGATTGTTCTGAACGATCTGCAAGCAGTTTTGGATGATTTGAAGTCCACATCACAAACATCGGACAAGAAAGTGATCTGCATATCTACGCAAGTCATTGAAGCCGGTGTCGATATTTCCTTTGAGCGGGTCATCCGCCTTTCCGCAGGAATGGACAGTGTCATCCAGTCTGCAGGTCGCTGTAACCGCAATGGCGAATCGGACACTCCCGCGCCGGTTTATCTGGTGCCGTGTCAGAATGAAAATCTGACTAAACTATCCGAAATTCAGCGGGGAAAAGATGCGACCGAAAGTTTGCTGGCACAATACTGTCGTTGCCCACAGCAATTTCAAAATGACCTTTCTTCCGATGAAGCCATCAATGATTATTACCGCAGGCTTTACAAGGAAATGCCGGAAGGGTTCCAGGACTATAACATAAAGGGAAAACCATATTCCATTTTTTCTTTGCTATCAGCCAACAGCTGTTTTGCAGATGACCGAGTTGAAGCGCATGGAAACTATTTTTTAAACCAGGCATTTCGCTTAGCGGGCAACCTGTTTCAAGTGTACGACGATGCAAGTCTTGATGTTATCGTTCCCTACAAAGAAGGACGAATGATCATCGCAGATCTTGGATCTGAACGGGCTGCTTTGGATTTGGAATACAGAAAAGAGTGTATCGCACGCGCCAAACCATACACGATTTCTTTGTATGAATATCAACGAAAGCAATTAGAGCAAAATCACGGATTATTACCAGTTAGTGGCGAAAATGATAGAATATGGATGCTATCAGATAACTTTTATGACAAAGAACTTGGTTTTTCCCTCGAAGGGATAGAAATACAGTTTTTGGAGGTGTAATTGTGAGAAATACGCAATATCCAAACCTTGTGGAATTTCAGGTAACAGGGGATTATGCTCTGTTCTCTGATCCAATTCTTCGCCTTGGCGGAGAAAAATGCACCTATCAAGTGCCAACCTATGAAGCCTTGAAAGGAATTTTGTCCTCAGTGTATTGGAAACCCACGTTGATCTGGTATATTGACGCTGTTCGCGTGATGAACCCTATCCAAACGGAAGTGAAAGGCATGCGGCCTATCAAGTACCACGGCGGCAACGATTTGGCTTACTATACTTATCTGAAAAACTGTTGTTACAAAGTACGAGCTCACTTTGAATGGAACGAAAATCGCGCAGAGTTGGCAGGAGACCGCAATGAAAATAAGCACCATGAGATTGCAAAACGGATGATCCGAAAGGGCGGAAGACGGGATATTTTTCTGGGAACGCGGGAGTGCCAGGGATACGTGGAACCTTGCGTATTCGACGAAGGAAGCAGTCCCTATGATGAGATCCAGGAACTAAGCTTCGGTTTGATGTATCATGGAATCACTTATGCCGATGAAGCATATTCCGCAGATACGGCAGGGCACATGACGGCGAATTTTTGGAATGCGGTGATGCGGAAGGGAATTATTACCTTCCCAAAGCCGAAAGAATGTCCGTTGCATAAAACGTTAGGTGAAATGCCAGTCAAGCCCTTTGGCGCATCTCTGCAAAACTTTTCGGGACTAAGGGAATTTGGGGAGGTGGACTGAATGGGACTGCTGCAAAAAGCATGTGAAACCTATGACTGCCATATTCGCCTTGTAGGTCTACCACAAGCAGGAGAAAAGAAGGAAACTCTGGCCCCTGTTTCCCATATTTTAACCTCTGCACAGATCGAGATTACTCTAAACCAGGATGGGAAATTTCGAAGTGCTAAGGCAATAGACAAAAAAGAACCTAAAATTGTAATTCCAGTCACAGAGGAATCCGGCGGGCGCAGCGGGACAAACCCAAGACCGCATCCCCTTTGCGATCAACTAAAGTATCTGGCAGGGTACGACGCCAAGAAATATGAAGGATATGTGACGCAGCTGACACAATGGGCAGAATCTTCTTGCGGACACCCTAAACTCCGGCCGATTCTAAATTATGTAAAAAGCGGCACGATTCTTGCCGACCTTGCACAGAGCGATGTTATACAGCTTGATGAAAAGGGACATCCCAAGGAAGAAGATGCCATGGTGTGTTGGCGCGTGGTCGGGTTGGACAGTAACGAATCTGACGCATGCTGGCAAGACCAAAGCCTTTTTCGCGCATTTATAGATTACTACCGCGCCAAAATGGAAGGGCAGGGTAAAGAACTATGTATGGTTAGCGGAACACTGTCACGACCCGCTATCCAGCATCCCAAAGGGATTGCTCCGGCATGCGGCGGTAATGCCAAATTGATTTCCTCGAACGATGAAAACGGTTTTACTTACCGTGGGCGATTTGCGGCGGATTGGCAGGCAGCGACTATCGGTTACGAGGCATCCCAGGAGGCACACAACGCGCTGCGCTGGTTGATTGTGAATCAGGGAACTTTGATCGGTGGTAGAGTGTTTTTGTGCTGGAATCCGCAGGGGAGAAAAACCTGCAGCGCAACGGGCCCATTTCGAGTGAATAAAACACCGATCACCGAACCGACCGAATACCGGGAGGACTTGCACAAAACGCTGATGGGATACCGCAATTTACTACCGGATTCTGCCGGAGTTGTGATCGCAGCTTTCGATGCTGCCACCACAGGGCGCTTATCAATGACATATTACAATGAACTGATGGGATCGGATTTTCTGCAAAGGCTCCATGATTGGGACGCGATCTGCTGCTGGCCCAACTGGCAGGGTGCCATCTGGGCACCGTCCTTATACCAGATCGTGAATGACGCCTTTGGGACCTGCCAGAACGGCCAGCTGAAAACGGACAATCGGGTGTTAAAGCAGCAAGTCCAACGGTTGCTGTCCTGCCGTGTAGACCGCGCCAGATTCCCTTCCGACATCAAAGATATGCTGGTTTGGCGGGCTTCAAATCCACAGTCTTTTGAAAAGGATATCTGGCGAGGCGTGTTGTTTACAGCGTGTGCTGTTTTGAAAAAATATGATTTTGATCGAAATGGGGAGGAATGGAGTATGGCACTGGATTCCAGCAAACAAGATCGCAGCTATCAGTTTGGCCGTTTGTTGGCCGTGATGGAAAAAGTGGAGCGGGATACTTACACTGACAATGAAAATCGGGAACCGAATGCAATCCGGCAGATGTCCGTTTTCTGCCGCCGTCCCATGTATGTGGCGGCCAATCTGGAAAAGCAGCTTGAGCAGGCTTATTTACCGAGGCTCCGCCCGGGAAGCCGCGTATTTTACAAGAATATGATCGGCCAAATCATGGAAGAAATCGATAAATTCCCAGAAAACCAGAGAAATCGGCCGTTGGAGCCCAGCTATCTGATGGGATACTATCTCCAGCGCAGCGCACTGTATCAGAAAAAAGAGAATGAACAGAACGAGGAGGACAGCAAGCAATGAGTACATTACAGAACAAGATCGATTTTGTAGCATTGATCTCGGTCAACATGGCAAATGCCAACGGCGATCCCTTAAACGGCAACCGGCCCCGCACGGATTATAACAATTTTGGTGAGATTTCCGATGTGTGCATCAAGCGGAAGATTCGCAACCGGATGCAGGATCAGGGTTATTCAATCTTTGTGCAATCTGAGGACCGGTGTGATGATGGCTTTGGCAGCCTGAGCGAACGTGCTTCCACAACCCTGAAAGGCATTAAAAATCGTGAGGAGTATACCAAAAAAGCCTGCGAAACTTGGCTGGATGTACGCACATTCGGACAGGTGTTCGCTTTTAAGGGCAAAGACAGTGTATCTGTGGGTGTGCGTGGCCCTGTTTCCATTCATCAGGCGGTCAGTATTTCACCCGTGGATGTGCAGACACTTCAGATTACAAAAAGTGTCAACGGTGAACCCGGTGAAAAACGTTCTTCGGATACCATGGGCAATAAGCATTTTGTACAGTTCGGCCTTTATCTGCTCAAAGGCTCCATCAATGTGCAGTTGGCAGAAAAAACAGGCTTCACAGAAGAGGACGCACAAGTGGTGAAGGAGTGTCTACGGACGCTGTTTGTCAATGATGCCTCCGCCGCCCGTCCAGATGGTTCTATGGAGGTGGTCAAGCTTTTCTGGTGGCAGCATAACTGCAAGGACGGGCAGTATTCTTCCGCCAAAGTACACCGTTCTGTAAAAGTCACTCTGAAAGATTCAGACCATATTCCTTCCTCTGTGGATGACTATGCCATCACTGTAGAAGCTCTGCCTGGATTGGAACCGGAAGTGATTGATGGACTTTAATGACGAGGACTTCCTCCAGCTCTCCGGCTTGCAGCATTTTAAGTTTTGCCGCCGCCAGTGGGCGCTCATTCACATCGAGAACCAGTGGGCGGAGAATTACCGCACGACGGACGGCGCGATCCTGCATGAAAACGCGCACAACGGCGCATTTTCCGAAAGCAGGGGAGATCTCCTCGGCACACGCGATATGCGCATTTTCACGCGCTCGCTCGGCGTTTCCGGCGCGTGCGACGTGCTGGAATTTCACCGCGGCGAAACCGGCATCCCGCTCAAGGGGCGTGAGGGGCTGTGGCAGCCATATCCTGTGGAATATAAGCGTGGAAAAGCAAAAAAGGGAACGGAGGATGCGCTTCAACTCTGCGGACAGGCGATGTGCCTTGAAGAAATGCTCTGCTGCGAGATTCCGCGTGGCGCGCTGTATTACGGCGAGCCGCGGCGCCGCACCGAGGTAGACTTTACGCCGGAGCTGCGGCGGGAGGTAACGGCTCTTCTGTCGGAGATGCACGACCTTTACCGGCGCGGCCACACGCCGAAGGTAAAGCCGACAAAGGCCTGCAGCGCCTGCTCGCTCAAATCGCTGTGCCTGCCGAAGCTGATGCGCGGAAAATCCGTTTCCTCGTATCTGCGCGGCGCTATGGAGGGAGCGCCATGAGACAGCTATTGAATACGCTTTTTGTCACCTCGGAGGACATCTACCTCTCATTGGACGGCGAAAATATTGTGGCGAACCGCGGCGGGGAAGCGGTCGCGCGCTATCCGCTGCACACGCTGCAAAGCATCGTCACCTTCTCCTACGCAGGGGCTTCGCCTGCATTGATGGGAAAATGCGCGCAGCGGGAGATCGGGCTTGCGTTCTGCTCGCCACGGGGAAAATTCCTTGCGCGCGTTTCCGGGCAGATGCAGGGAAATGTTCTTCTGCGGCGGATGCAGTACCGCGTGGCAGATGACCCATCGCAAAGCTGCCGAATCGCCCAGAATATGGTTTTCGGCAAGGTCTTCAATGCCCGCTGGAGCGTGGAGCGCACACGCCGCGACCATGTCCAGCGCATTGACGATGTGCGCTTTTCCTCTGTATCCGCGCAGCTTCAGGGGCTTTTGCCGCAAATTGCGGAGGAAACATCGCCGGACAGTCTGCGTGGACTGGAAGGCATCGGTGCAGCGGCATATTTCAGCGTGCTGGACGACATGATCTTACAGGGCAAGGAAACCTTTTTCTTTCACGAGCGCAGCCGCCGTCCGCCGCTCGATGCGTTCAATGCAATGCTGTCTTTTGCCTATAGCCTGCTTGCACACGACTGCGCATCGGCGCTCGAAAGCGTGGGGCTGGACGCGTATGTTGGCTGTCTCCACCGCGACCGCCCCGGACGGGAGTCTCTGGCGCTCGATCTGATGGAGGAGTTGCGTCCCTGCTTTGCAGACCGCTTTGTGCTCACGCTCATCAACAACCGTATCATGAAGCCCGCCGATTTTGAGTTTCGGGAAAGCGGCGCGGTGCTGCTGACGGACGCAGGGCGCAGAACGTTTCTGCAAAAGTGGCAGGAGCGGAAAAAGGAGACCATCACCCACCCGTTTCTGGATGAAAAGATGCCGTGGGGACTCGTCCCTTATGTGCAAAGCCTGCTGCTGGCGCGTTACCTGCGCGATGATCTCGAAGATTACCCGCCGTTTTTGTGGAAGTGAGGCTCTTATGCTGGTACTGATCACTTACGATGTCAGCACGGAAGACGCCGCCGGGCGCGGGCGGCTGCGCAGAATCGCAAAGGAATGTGTCAATTACGGTCAGCGCGTGCAGAATTCGGTGTTCGAATGCCTGCTGGACACGGCGCAGTGCCGGAAGCTGCAAAATGAACTCTGTAAGATCATTGACCCAGAAAAGGACAGCCTTCGATTTTACTACTTGGGCAAGAAGTACGAGAATAAAATCGAACACTTCGGCTGCAAGCAGACGTATCTGCCCGAGGAACCGATGATCTTATAGTGCGAAGCACAAGCTCGCAGAAATTTCCGCAGCGGTTCGCACCGCAAATAGAGAAGTGTTTGCCGATCTGCAAGCGGCAAAACGCTTTGAAAGGCAGCGTTTTGCGCAAAAATATCTGGAATCCATGCCTTTTTTGCAAAAATGTGCGAAGAAATTTGTTCACTTTTGCTGTCGCGCCCCTCGCGGGGCGCGTGGATTGAAATAGAAAGTACCTAACGGTACTAAATAGGGGGTTTTGTCGCGCCCCTCGCGGGGCGCGTGGATTGAAATGCCGATTGCCCAGATATACTGTGCGTACACGCTATCGTCGCGCCCCTCGCGGGGCGCGTGGATTGAAATTCGTAGCATGTTGTCTTTTGATGGTATGGTCAATGTCGCGCCCCTCGCGGGGCGCGTGGATTGAAATATCATAGATGAGAAAACGTCGCCGACCATAAAAATGTCGCGCCCCTCGCGGGGCGCGTGGATTGAAATATTACTACTGTTACATGGATTAAAAACGCGATTTGGTCGCGCCCCTCGCGGGGCGCGTGGATTGAAATATAAAATCATGGTTAGAATCCGTAGTCTGAGACAGTCGCGCCCCTCGCGGGGCGCGTGGATTGAAATAAAAAGGTGGGCGTATTACACGAACGCCCACCGGCGTCGCGCCCCTCGCGGGGCGCGTGGATTGAAATAGTTCACTAAGGACTTATCGCGTCCCCTTAGTGGTCGCGCCCCTCGCGGGGCGCGTGGATTGAAATCGTTTTCCCCTCTGGCGCTTACACAGGAAGTTGCAGTCGCGCCCCTCGCGGGGCGCGTGGATTGAAATGAAGAGCTTCCCGATGATTCTTACTCCCCGTGGTCGTCGCGCCCCTCGCGGGGCGCGTGGATTGAAATGTCCTTTCCCTTGATTTTGATTCCCGCCAGTAAGCGTCGCGCCCCTCGCGGGGCGCGTGGATTGAAATTTGGATGATATCACGCAAAAAACCAAAAAGCAAGGTCGCGCCCCTCGCGGGGCGCGTGGATTGAAATTCCGGATGCTCGTTTGCAGCGTCCTGAGTATCTCGGTCGCGCCCCTCGCGGGGCGCGTGGATTGAAATCGAGAAGATATCCGTTGCGGTCAAAGTCGAGGTCGTCGCGCCCCTCGCGGGGCGCGTGGATTGAAATGTGACCTTGCTGCATCAATGACGCAAGTCGCGGCAGTCGCGCCCCTCGCGGGGCGCGTGGATTGAAATGTCGTATTCCCTTTACTAAGGACTTATCGCATCCGTCGCGCCCCTCGCGGGGCGCGTGGATTGAAATAAGAGCAAGGCAACCGGCGAGAAGAAAACCTATGTCGCGCCCCTCGCGGGGCGCGTGGATTGAAATTGGTCAGTTTACCCGCGAAAAATCGGGAAACAGTGTCGCGCCCCTCGCGGGGCGCGTGGATTGAAATGAAGAGCTGCCCAACGACTGCTCCGCCGCGGAGGTCGCGCCCCTCGCGGGGCGCGTGGATTGAAATGCGTGCGCAAGGTGGTTGACCGGGATGCGGCAAGGCGTCGCGCCCCTCGCGGGGCGCGTGGATTGAAATTTTTTTTGCGCCGTCAGCGTAGATGACTTGATAGGGTCGCGCCCCTCGCGGGGCGCGTGGATTGAAATTTCTCCTATTTGTGTAGAACGTATTGGAAAGCGTATGTCGCGCCCCTCGCGGGGCGCGTGGATTGAAATGATTTTAATGACACGGTCATCCCCGTTCAGGAGGTCGCGCCCCTCGCGGGGCGCGTGGATTGAAATAAGGTCTGCAAGCTCGTCCGTTGCGAGGAAATCACGTCGCGCCCCGCAAGGGGCATAATGCGAACGCCTATTAGATGAATCGCGAATATATGAAAGCGAAAACAAGGCTGTTGGTAAAATTGAACCAATGCCTTGTTTTCGCTTTCATATACTTAACAGCAACCCAACTCTTTTCTGCACCTGCTCTTCCATCATCCGCAGGCGTTTTTCAGGCAGATTGTAACGTGGGTGTTTCTTAAATTTGAAGTTCAGCAGATGCCGCAGCTTCTCGAGCAGCTCCGGCGTCAGCACGGCCTTGGCTGTGCCGAGAAAATCATCGTACACGCTGGGGTACAGCGTTTTGATATATTCCTCCAATGCGGTCTCGTTCGCCCAGGCGTCCGCGCCTGCAATGTTAAAGAGGGAATTGCCATGGTCGAACAGGGGGGCGGGGGAGACGATGGTATTCGTCCGGTTATCGACCATCACGCCGAAGTTCCCGAAATGCCGATCCACATTGCAGATCACCGCATCAAACACCAGCATTTCGTTCAGCGCGTTGACAAACTTATCTCCCATCTTTTCGTAATACGCCCTGACAGCCCCCATGCCGCCCTTAGAAACGAGATGTCCGATAGGGAGGTAGGCATACGCCTTGTCGGTAAAAAGCTCGCAGGTGGAGCAGAGAACGCCCTTCCAACGGGATAAGCCATAGTGGATCGCGTGAACGCCCATGGCGGCGGCGATCTGCGCAGCGTAAAACTCAGAGTATGGCTCGTTGCCTGTGTTGGCCGCGCCCTCCGTGCCGCCCTTATAGAGATACACCTTACCGCCGATGCGCCGCCAGCATTTGCGGAGCATTCCGTTGGTGGTAAACTCCGGGCTGGAGAGCAGGGAAGTGCGGACGCTGCTGCCATAGCCGGTAAAGGCAAGCTCTGCCAGAACATTGCTGAATGGGTTGTCGTAGAGATTTACTTTGTCAAAATAAGTGGTGTCGCCGTCCTCAACGACCCAATAGCAATCGTTAAGTGACAACCCTTTACAAACACTGATAATACTGAGCGGTCGGTTGAGGTTTAAGCCGCATTTTGCCAAAAGGCTATGGACGTAGGCGCGGTTTTTGGGAATCGTGCGGCGGCGCAGCCAACGGCTCAATCCATCCGGCGTAAGCGTCAGACCAAGCGGCAGAAATGCCGCTTTTTCTTCGTTTGTCCAAAGAATTTGGATCTCCGGCTCACTGGTATCTGTTGTCGCGGAGAATTTAACCAACGGTTCATCGAACTGCTTTAAAATATAGTTCATGATAAATCCTCCTCAAAAGTCACTTCAGACCACACAGAAAATTTTCTACATTCAAATACTGAACACCCTCGGCAAACGTATCTTTTCCGCGATAAAGAACGAATTTACCGCTGATCGGGCCAAAGCGTTTTTCAACGATTTGGCATTTCTCTGCATCACGCAGATGAAGTGTCTGCTTTTCGTCGGCCTCGGTGCTGTGCTTGATTTCATAAATGCGGCAATTTTGATTAGTTTTATCATAAATCACCATGTCAAACTCGCCGCCGGCATCGAACTTGAATTTGAACGCTTCCATCGTACTGGGCGCGGTTTTGCGGACTTCCAGCAGAACAACGTCCTCCAGCATCCGGCCCTTTACATCGTCCAGAATCTTTCCTGTGATATATGCCTTATCCGCTTCGGGGCTCGATGCAAAATAGGCATCCTGCATCAGGGAATAGACCAGAGCCTTTGCAATGGCATAGCGCATACCGGGCTGGGAAAAGACGATTTGCTCCGCCTGCTTACCGCTTTCGTACCGTTCCGGACAGTTGACGATCAGATCCAGCATAAGCAGATACTTCTTCACTTTGTCGATATGCTCCTGCGTGATCGAAACGGTTGTTTCACTCTTTTCCTTGACCTCAATGATGGCCTTTAATCGCTCCAATATTTGCTTTTCATTGACATCATAGAGAACGGTCGCTCGTTCCGCAGAGAAATCATGCAGAAACAGCTCCTTTGCGGAGCCAAAGTCATGGGACTTAAATTCGTCCTCTACTACTCGCAGCACGAACCGGTGGTTCATGCGCTGCACAATGCGGTTGATGATGTTAGTCAGCTCACCTTTTTCGTAAAGCTCCCGCAGTTGATTGAAGTATTCGCCGTAATGGTCATTTTTCAGTGTATGCTGAATGTTGCGGCTGATGGCGGTATCAATATACTTCCGGGTACTTTCATCGTCCCGAAATGCGACCTCGTCAAAGGCGGCATCCGGATCGTCAAAGCTCATATTTTCCATTTTCAGCGTTCCGCCGTATTCAATATAAGAATCGACAGAACGGATGTTCAGGAGCCGCGCATACTCCCGAAAGGGAATAAAAGAGGTGTGGATCGTCACGCTTCTGTCGTACAGTTCATCGCGGTTTGCCATGGCGAAGCCAAGAGAGTCCGTACCGGAAACAACTATTTTCATGCCCATCATGCTGAACACATCGGAAAGCACGGCAGCGGTGTCGATGAAGTCGTTCAGGAGCGTAATTTCATCAATAAACACATAGCGATAACCCAGTTCATACAGAGCTTTCAAGTCCTTTGTCAGCCGTGACATATCATCGGTGGTCTGCACCTTGATGTAGGCCGTTTTTTCTATGGGCAGTTCGGAAAGCATTTGGAACAGAAGTGTTGTCTTTCCGGTTCGGCGGAGACCGTATAAAATACAGATCTTCCCATCATAGGAGCCGTTCACAAACTTCTGTAAGGTGCTGAAGCAGTCACGCTTACCGTACTTTGCCACGCTGCTTGCCAGCGCCTGCAAGCCCGTACCCGTGACAACATTCGTATAAAACTCAGGTATTTGTGAGGGGACAGCGGCTGTAACAACAGGCTGACCATAGATTTCCAACTTTTGATAAATCGCATGGTATCTGGCTGTATTTGCTTTTGCGGCATCGTTTTCGTAATTCTGATAGTTGCGTGTGGACATACCGAGGTATTCCGCACATTGGGCCTGATTCAGCCCTTTTGAAATACGCAGTTCCTTTAAGGTCACGCTCATCACCTCGCCTTTATTATATCACAGTATACGCAAAGGACAAGAAAAATACGCAAATATTTCGCATTTTCTTCGTCTATTTTTCGCCTTTCTTCTTAGGGAGCTGTGTGAGAGCGGCCAATTCCTCGTAGGTCAATTCGCCGTTCACGTAGCGGTTTCGTGCATTCTCCGCTTGTGCTTTCCAGATTTGAAATGCGGCATCTGTGTAAATAGCCGGAGTACGGCGAACACGCATATCATAGGTTTTGATCCGCTGCCGGATGAGCTTTAAGCCATCATCGGCAGCGATTTTCTTTTCATGCTTCTCTTTGACTGCGAGTTCTTTGCAGCTTTTTCCGGTATCACCGACTGACCGATCACAATAAAGAGCTTTGGAAGAGAACGGGATAAAGTAACGATGACAATATTCACACTTTTTCAATTCAATTCCTTGCTCGACCATCTCCAGCAGTTCTGTCAGCAACGTCGCGCCCAAATCGTCCGAGCCCTCGATGCGGGCAAACCGGACGGACTTTGGTGGCGTCGAAATGCGGTCTGCCGCCAACACCGGATCAAAATTCTGCTCATCTACATACAGCTTTCGTTCTGCGCGCATCTTCAGGTCCAAACCGGCGATCGCTGTGGCAGCTTGAAAATCGCGGCTCATATAGAGCGCCAAACGCTGCTTGGCGCTCAACTTAGATCTGTCCGGCACGAGCACGGCATCTGCAAAGGCGGAGAGTTCCTTTTGCAGTTTCTCAAAACCTTCCATGCGTTCATCAAGCACGTCTGCCAGCTTTTCTTCAAAAAAGAGGGACTGCACAAAGCGTTCCCCAAAAGGGTGGATCGTGCTCAGCTCGTTTTTGATCTCGGTAATGGCTTGATTTTCCATCATGGGCGTTGTTCGCACCAGTAATTTCGCCCGTAAAGAAGCGAAATCTGTGGACAAAAAGGCAATAAGGGTTGTCCCGAGACGATATTCCACGGGCTTGAAATCCGTTTCTACATATTCCTTTTTGGGGCCAAAACTCAAGCAATACAAGGCTCTCAAGGCTTTTCCTCCATTCGTGGACACAGCTGTGCAATGCGTGTGGTATATCATTTGTAACGCAATTAGTTTACCACATATTGAAATCTCCGTCAACGCTTGCTATCATTTTTGTGGAAGTTGAAATTCGATGCAAACGATCTTCCACAAAATTGAATGACCGCCGGAGCGTTTCTCTTTCGGGGAAGCAGGCCATGACCGTCTGATGACGCAAGCGTGCCAAGAATCAGAAATCGAGTTTCCGTCAGGCAGGAAACCGCTTCCGGGAAAACGGCAACAAGTTCACCGGTCTCTCCGCATAGTTTCAAGGAAAGGGGGGAGCAGGATGGCAAGCAAACCGGAGTTGCTGCATAATCAGGCGGCAGACGAGATCGGGCAGGACTTTCTATTCGCATACCAGCGAGCCGTCCTGCTCGCCTTGCAGCGTCAAGGGGTTTTTAACGAAATGCAGTGTAGGAACTGCGTACAAAAATTAGAAGAACAGATAAGAAATACAGGAAAATCAAAATCTGTAAAGGAATAGTACATTTCAGTATTCGCACAATTGCAAAGGCACATTCTGTATCGTATGATACCACGAAAAGGAGGAGTTTTTATGTTACAAGTAGCAGCGTATTGCCGTGTATCCACGGATAAGGAAGACCAGGCAAATTCCTTTGAAGCGCAGCAGCGGTATTTCCGCGAGTACATCCAGCGCCAGCCGGATTGGGAGCTGCAAGGCATCTATGCTGACGAAGGATTTTCCGGCACATCGACCAACAAGCGCGTGGAGTTCAATAAAATGCTCCACGCGGCGGAGCTGGGACAGATCGACCTGATCGTGACCAAGGAGGTCAGCCGTTTTACCCGCAACACGGTGGACGCCCTGCAAATCACCCGCGAGCTGCGGCGGCGCGGTGTAGGCGTGCTGTTTCTCAATGACAGCCTGGATACCCGCACCAACGATGGGGAGCTGCGGCTGACGATCATGAGTTCCTTCGCACAGGACGAAAGCCGAAGGACCTCTGAACGCTCCAAATGGGGACAGATGCGCAGCATGGAGAAGGGCGTCGTTTTTGGCGGCTCGCTGCTGGGTTACGACGTGATCGGCGGCAAGATGACTGTCAACCCGGAGGGCGCGGAAGTTGTCCGGCTCATCTTCCATAAGTACCTGCAAGAGCGCAAAGGGTGCAGCACCATCGCGCGGGAGCTGCGGGAGGCCGGTATTCTCAGCAGCAAGGGCAACTGCCTTTGGTCGTCTGCCACCGTGACTAAGATCCTAAAGAATGAAAAATACTGCGGTGACCTAATCCAGAAAAAGACCTACACGCCGGACTATCTGACGCACGAAAAGAAGTACAACCACGGCAAGGAACCGCTGGTAGAACTAAAAGATCACCACGAGCCCATCATCGACCGCGAAACGTGGCAGGCGGTGCAGCGGGAACTCTCCCGCCGCAACCGCGCGACAGGCTGCGGCGGACACGGCAACCGCTATCCGCTTTCCGGCAAAATTCGCTGCGGTGAGTGCGGCAAAAGCTTCTCTCACCGCACCAAAAAGCGGCAGGACGGAAGCTCCTATTATCGCTGGTGCTGCTTCACCGCCACCAACGAGGGCCTGCGGCGCACAGACGGCGCAGGAAATACCATCGGATGCAGTGTCGGTCGGCAGATCCGGGACGACATCGCCATGGATCTCCTGCGGCGCTCCGTGAACGCCGTGACGCTGGATAAGAAAGCGATCATATCGAACCTCACCCGCGTTGTGGAAAGCGTTCTGGCGTCCGGTGAGGACAGCGGCGAGCAGGAGCTGCGGCGGCTGGAGCTGGAGCTTGAAAAGCTGCAGGCGCGCAATGACACCATCCATGACCGGTTTTTCGACGAGAGCATCACCAAGGCTGATTATCAGCGTGCCAAAGCCCGCTGTGAAAACGAAATGAACCGGGTGCAGGAGAAAATTGCCGCGATCAAACAGCGGCAGACGCTGAACACCGACACGCAGACCCTAAAGCCGGACATTCGCGCCGCCATCACGGGCATCGTCAGCGGGCGCACGGCGGACGACGACTTTTACGGTCATCTCCTCCAACAGATGACCGTGTACCGGGACGGCAGGGTAGAGGTGGCGCTCAATCTGCTGCCCACCAAGTGGGTCTATGTGCTGGACGGACTGGAAAAATACCGCACCAAAATTGGGGGCCATGACGCTTCCTCTGTACCGATGTCGGTCAGCAGGCCCTTGAGCTCGGGGTAGGGCATGGAGTAGCGCTGGGAGAGGTAGCGCAGCGACGCGCCGAGCTCGCCGTCCGGGCCGCCGTACTGCGAGATGATCGCCGCGGCAAGTCGTGGATTCGGGTTCTTAATCTTGACGGGGTACTGTAACTTTTTCTCATATACAAACATTACTTTTCTCCCTCCAGATCCCACGGCCACGGATCATTTAGCCACTTGAAGCTGCCGGGCGTCACGTCCGTCTGCAAAATCGGGCCGTACTGATTTTCATAGGCCTCGCGCCCCTCGCGGCCGAGCTTGATATACGACCAGTAGAGGTTCAGAACCTCGGTGTCCTCCGGGTGTGTGGTGAGATAAAGCCCCAGCTCGTCGATGGCAAAATCGAGCGCCATCAGCTCTGAGAGCGCCGTGTTGACGGCGGGGAACTTCGTCTTCATCTGCGCGTGAAAGGGTAGGTTCAGCCCCGGAAACAGCGTGCCGGCCTTGAGCGCGTCCTGTTGGGAATAGCGCTCGGGGTCGTTTTTCTGCACGGGGACATAGGGAAAAGCCAGCGGCGCGCAGCAGCCGTTCGGCAGTGTGCCCACGCCGGACTCGGCGCGCATGGCTCTGTTGTCGTCCAAAGAAGTCTCCTCCTTGCAAAGAAATCGGGCATCTGCCCACACCATCCTATGCAGCGGGAGAAAAAAGGGAAGCGGGGCTTTTCTTTTTGTTCAAAGTCCTGTATAATGAAAAGCACATAAGGCCGCGCCGCGGGGCATACATTGTTCCGGGGTGAGGGGTATTTTGTTTATCGTTTTCGGAAAAAAGGCGTTTTACGCCATATTCGCGCTGCTGCTCGTGCTGACGGCGGCGACCGTCAGCCTGCTTCTGCCGCCGGAGGCGGTGGAGACGAGCGTGTCGACGCCGACAGGGAAGACCGTCTGGGTCATCGACGCGGGGCACGGTGGGGAGGACGGCGGGGCCGTCGCCGCCGACGGCAGCAAGGAAAGCGACATGAACCTCGCCATCGCGCGGCGGCTCGACGCGCTGCTCATTTTTCTCGGCGAGGAGACGCGCATGACGCGCGCAGAGGATATCTCCATCCACGATGCCAGTGCGTCCACGCTGCGGGAAAAGAAGCGCTCCGACCTCGAAAACCGCGTGGGACTGGTCAACAGCACGCAAGGCGCTATCCTTGTCAGCATCCACCAGAACAGTCTTCCGTCATCCAAGCAGACGCACGGCGCGCAGGTGTTTTACGGCAAAAAAGAGGGGAGTGCCGAGGTCGCGAATGCGGTGCAGCTCGCGCTGAATCAGACTGTCAATGCGGGCAATGAGAAGACAGAGAAGGCCATCGACGCGTCGATCTTCCTGATGAAAAACGTCACCGCGCCTGCAATCCTGATCGAGTGCGGATTTTTGAGCAATGAAAACGAAACGGCGCTTTTAAAAAGTGGCGAATATCAGCAAAGACTGGCCGTTGTGATCGCGTCCGGCCTTTTACAGCAGCATCAGTAAAGCAAAAGAGGTTTACAATATGGTAAAGGCAAAAAGTGTATTTTTCTGCACGGAGTGCGGCAACGAAACGCCCAAATGGGCGGGCCGCTGCCCGAGCTGCGGCGCATGGAACACGCTCGTCGAGCAGGCCGTCGGCGACGGTGCAAAGGCAAAAGCGGGCGGCCGCAGCCGCACGCTGCGCGCCAAGGCGCACCCGATCGCAGAGCTTGACACAGCGCAGGAGATCCGTTTTCCCACCGGCATGGGCGAACTAGACCGCGTGCTCGGCGGCGGCGCTGTGCAGGGCTCGCTCGTGCTCGTCGGCGGTGCACCGGGCATCGGCAAATCGACGCTGATGCTGCAGATCTGCGGAAAACTGAGTGAAACCGCCAAAATTCTGTACGTTTCCGGCGAGGAATCGCCGCGTCAGCTCAAGCTGCGCGCCGACCGTCTCGGCGTGCAGTCGGACAACCTGTACGTGCTGTCCGAGACCTGCCTCGGTGATGTGCTGGAATCCGTCGAAGAAGAAAAGCCCGACGTTTTGATCGTCGACTCCATCCAGACGCTCTATCAGGACTCGCTCGAATCGCCCGCGGGCAGCGTGGCGCAGGTGCGCGCCTGCACGCTGGAGCTGATGCAGCTGGCCAAAGGGGAGGGCATCACCGTCTTTGTCATCGGGCACGTCAACAAAGAGGGTTCTATTGCGGGCCCGAAGGTGTTGGAGCACATGGTCGACTGCGTTTTATATTTCGAGGGTGAGGCGCACATGAGCTATCGCATCCTGCGCGCGGCGAAAAACCGCTTCGGCGCGACGAACGAGATCGGCGTATTCGAGATGCGCAGCGAAGGCCTTGTCGAAGTGCCGAACCCGTCGGAAATGCTGCTTTCGGGACGGCCTGACGATGCGCCCGGCACGTGCGTGACCTGCGTGATGGAAGGCCAGCGCCCGGTGTTGGCCGAGGTGCAGGCATTGCTTGCGCCCGCGGCGCAGTCAGTCTCGCGGCGGACAAGCAACGGCTTTGACTACAACCGCGCCGCCATGCTGATGGCGGTGCTCGAAAAGCGCGGCGCGCTCAAGGTGTCCGGCTGTGACGCGTTCTTGAACGTCATCGGCGGATTGAGCGTGGACGAGCCCGCAGCAGACCTTGCCGCCGTGCTGGCGCTCGCGTCGAGTTATCTCGACAAGCCCATCGGCAATCACGTCGCCGCCATCGGCGAGGTCGGCCTGACCGGCGAGCTTCGCAGCGTGAACCATTTAAGCGAGCGGCTCAGCGAGGTGCACCGTCTGGGCTTTGAAACATGCATCATCCCGAAGCAGCGCAAGGATCAGATCCGCGCGCCGCAGGGGCTCGCGCTGATCGAAGCGCGCAACATCGCCGAAGCGCTGCGCGCCATTGTGCAGGCGTAAACGCCGATGCGCCGATTGTAAAGCAGTTTCTATAATCTATAATATAGCAGTAAAACCGGCAGCGTTTTCACACTGCCGGACCCATAGAATCCCATGATCCTGACAAAGGAGGTTTTTGCCGCCAGCCACGCCAAAACGCTCATTTCCGCAAAAATACGTTTTTTCGCTCCCCTCAATTGAACAAAATTTTTATTTTGTTCAATTTAGTATAGACTTCAAAATGCCCCTCTCCATCGGCTCCTTTATTGAAAACCGCCGTACAGCCGATCAACGGCATGTGCGCTGTGCATCCCGTTCAAAGGATCAATCTCTGCGCAGCTTTGCTCTGCGTCGCGTTTGAACCGCCGACAACGCTCACAGATCAGAGCTACCGAATTTTTTCCGGTATTTTGAAATCCAACACTTCGTAACTTCTCCGTATTTTTTCTTTCTGATTTAGATGAGCTGTTTCTGCGCCTGCACTGGCGCTCATTTACTATGAACGACTACCGCTTGGAATCGCCGCCGATTTTGCGCGATTTTCTATCCTACCACGAGACCATCAAAGCCCACTCGCAGAAAACGGTCGATGAATATTTCCTCGACCTGCGCAACTTTTTCCGCTATTTGAAGCAGTCGCGCGATCCGTCGCTGCGCGGCCTCCCTCTCAACGAAATTTCCATCATGGACGTCGATCTTGACTTTGTGAAAAAAGTAACATTGACCGATATTTACGCCTACATGACCTATCTGAGCCGTGACCGCGTGCTGCATCAAAACAGCGACGTGTCCGACTACGGCCTGAATGCCGCGTCCAGAGCGCGAAAAATCGCGACGATTCGGTCTTTTTACAACTATTTGGTCAACAAAGCGCATCTTTTGGACGCAAATCCCTGCAAGGACCTCGATTCCCCCAAGATCAAAAAGTCGCTGCCGAAATATCTGACGCTCGACGAGAGCGTGCAGCTTTTGCAGTCCGTTGACGGGCAGAACCGCGAGCGCGACTACTGCATCCTGACGATCTTTTTGAACTGCGGGCTGCGAATCTCCGAGCTCTGCGGTCTCGATCTGCAGGATATTCAGGACGACGCGCTGCGCGTGCTCGGCAAAGGCAACAAGGTGCGCATCGTCTACTTAAACGACGCCTGCAAAGACGCGCTCAAGAGCTACCTCGCCGTCCGCCGCCCCATCTCCGGCCGCGATCACAATGCCCTCTTCCTCTCGTCGCGCAATGAGCGCATCAGCCGCTCGAGCGTCCACGCGCTCGTCAAAAAGCACCTGAGCGCCGCGGGACTCGACGCTTCAGAATACTCCTCGCACAAGCTGCGCCACACGGCGGCAACGCTCATGCTGCAAAATGGCGTGGACGTCAAAGCCGTGCAGGAGGTGCTCGGGCATGAGCATCTGAACACGACGGAGATCTACACACACATTGATAACGACGCGCTGCGCGTGGCTGCAAAGGCAAATCCCTTGTCGCATGTAAAGATGAAAAAGAACGAGGATTAAAATTGACTTTCCCGGCTTCATCCGATATACTTAACAGTTGATGAAATGTATTTTTCAAGGAGGGTTTCCATGAATACAAAAGAGCTTTCCCCCATCTGCCGGCAGGTACGGCGCGACATCATCACGATGACCGCCAACGCCGGCAGCGGCCACCCCGGCGGCTCGCTGTCCGCGGTGGAGCTGATGACCAGCGTTTTCTTCAACCATATGCGCGTTGACCCCAAGAACCCGCACGACCCAGACCGCGACCGCTTCGTGCTCTCCAAGGGTCATGCGGCTCCCTGCTACTATGCGGTCCTCGCCGCCAAGGGCTTCATCTCCCGCGCCGAGTATGCGAACTTCCGCCAGCTCCACTCCATCCTGCAGGGCCACCCCGACGCGAAAAAGGTCCCCGGCGTGGACGCTTCCACCGGCTCTCTCGGTCAGGGCGTGTCCATCGCCGTCGGCATGGCGCTGGGCGCCAAGCACCTCGGCAAGGATACGAAGGTCTTCGCCCTCGTCGGCGACGGCGAGAGCCAGGAGGGTCAGATCTGGGAGGCTTACATGGCCGCCGCGCACTATAAGCTCGACAATCTGACCGTCATCATCGACAACAACGGCCTACAGATCGACGGCACGAACGATCAGGTCATGAGCCTTGGCGATCTGCCCGCCAAGCTCCGCGCGTTCGGCTTTGACCTCGTCGAGCTGCCCGACGGCAACGATCTTGACGCCGTCGAGGCCGCGCTCTCCAAGCCTACCATGCCCGGCAAGCCCAAGGCCATCCTTGCACACACCGTCAAGGGCAAGGGCGTTTCGTTCATGGAGAATCAGGTCGGCTGGCACGGCAAGGCCCCAAATGCCGAGCAGCGCGAGCAGGCTTTGAAGGAATTGGAGGACTAAGAACATGGCTGATAAAATTGCAACCCGTCAGGCTTACGGCGAAGCGCTGATCGAACTGGTCGAAAAGAACGATAAGGTCGTCGTGCTCGACGCCGACCTCGCCAACGCCACGCAGACCTGCAAGGTCGCCAAGGCGCACCCTGAAAAATTCTACAACTGCGGCATTGCCGAGGCCAACATGGTCGACATCGCCGCCGGTATGTCCACGATGGGCCTCATCCCCTACTGCTCTTCGTTTGCGATGTTTGCGGCCGGCCGCGCCTATGAGCAGATTCGCAACTCCATCGCCTATCCCCACTTCAATGTCAAAATCTGCGCGACCCATGCGGGCGTCAGCGTCGGCGAGGACGGCGGCAGCCACCAGTGCATCGAGGACATCGCCCTCATGCGCGTCATCCCCGGCATGACGGTCATCTGCCCCGCGGACGCCAACGAAGCAAAGGCCGCCACCATGGCGATCGCCGAGATGAACGGTCCTGTCTACATGCGCCTTGCGCGCCTTGCCACCCCCGTTTTCGAGGGCGACATGGTCAAGCCCTTTGAGATCGGCAAGGCAAACGTCCTGCGCGAGGGTAAGGATGTTGCAATCTTCGCGACCGGCCTGATGGTCAGCGAATCCCTCGCCGCCGCGGAGAAGCTCGCCAAGGAAGGCATCGACGCCGCCGTCATCAACATCCACACCATCAAGCCCATCGACGCTGCGTGCGTCACCGAATGGGCTGAAAAGTGCGGCAAGGTCATCACCGTCGAGGAGCACAGCGTCATCGGCGGCCTGGGCGACGCCGTGGCTGACGTCCTGATGGGTAAGGTCAACTGCAAGTTCCACAAGATCGGCGTGAACGACCGCTTCGGCCAGTCCGGCAAGGCGGCGGACGTGCTGCGCGAATACGGCCTGACGGCGGATCAGATCGCCGAGACCGTCAAGGCGAACATCTGATGAACACCGCGCCCGAGTGCGTCGACATGACGGAATCGCTGC